>Ga0105047_10000611_pt1 | contig 61566 bp, 56 predicted proteins | sample MAT04_FD_78384 | JGI IMG/M metagenome (GOLD analysis project Ga0105047, IMG submission 78384) | Freshwater microbial communities from Lake Fryxell liftoff mats and glacier meltwater in Antarctica - MAT-04 (megahit assembly) | ecosystem: Environmental > Aquatic > Freshwater > Ice > Liftoff... | reverse complement strand
ATAGGCCTTGAATTCTGCCTTGCCCATCAGACCTGATACTTTTGTGATCGCCGCCGTCAAGGTTGTCTTGCCGTGGTCGATGTGACCCATCGTTCCCACATTCAAATGTGGCTTGTTGCGGTCAAACTTTTGCTTCGCCATTTTCCTCTCCTTTTGGAAAAGAACAAACTGATGATTTCAGCAACTGAGCCCTCAATGGGATTTGAACCCATGACCCCAGTCTTACCAAGACTGTGCTCTACCAACTGAGCTATGAGGGCTTGTCTTGCTGCCCGGTGGTAACCGGGTAGGTGGGCAGTAAAGGATTCGAACCTCTGAAGGCGTCTGCCAGCTGATTTACAGTCAGCCCCCTTTGGCCACTTGGGTAACTGCCCATTATATTTTGTTGGAGCCATTGCTAGCTCGAGTTTGGGATCAGTGATGATCCCAAACGCCAACCATCAATGGAGCCGACGACGAGAATCGAACTCGTAACCGCCCGCTTACAAGGCGGGTGCTCTTCCGATTGAGCTACGTCGGCGGGTTTTTGCTCCCGCGTTAAGCGCGTAGATTATACCAAAGGCTTTCCGCAGATACAAGGTTTGGGACAAAATTATCAGCCTGAACCCGTTTATCTGGCGGGATGCAGGCTGAACTATAGCCCAGCGGAAGCGGAGTCTATCAGGATTCGCGCAGGGCGTCAAGCCCACTATGTTATAATCCGCACAATTAATTTCCCAGGAGGCATAATGCTAAAAATCGAGGTTACCTACTGCGCGGTTTGACATTACACCGACCGGGCCGTGAGCCTGGCAAATGACCTGCTTAAAAAATATGAACCTGATATTGAGTCACTGACCCTGATGCCTTCGGATGGAGGTTGTTTTGAAGTCAGTGTTAATGGAGCTGTATTGTACTCCAAACTTAAAACCGGGCGATTCGCCGAACCCGGCGAGATATCCCGGCTGCTGGAAAAATTTATGCATCTGTGAGGCAAAATGGTAAAAAAAGGCCGTGTTTTTTCGGGCGCTCGCCCAACCGGGCGCCAACACCTTGGGAATTACCTGGGAGCAATCAAAAATTATGTTGCGCTGCAAGAAGAATATGAGAGCGTGTACTGCATCGTGGATGTGCACGCACTAACCACGGTTGAGACCACCAAAGATCTGGTGGGCAATACTTACGATATGGCGTTGGATTGGCTGGCTGCAGGTTTGCGCCCGGAAGAGTCGATTATTTTTGTCCAGAGCCATGTGCCGCAGGTGATGGAGCTGCACACCTACCTTTCAATGGTTACCCCGTGGGGTAAACTGACAGACCTACCTACTTTTAAAGAAAAAGTCCGTCAACAGGAAAGTAACGTCAATTATGGATTGGTAGGCTATCCGGTTTTAATGACAGCTGATATTGTGCTTTATAAAACGGATGTTGTGCCGGTAGGTGTTGACCAGGCTCCGCATATTGAATTTGCTCGCGAAACAGTGCGTTCGTTTAATTATCGTTACGGCACAAATGTTCTGCGCGAACCCCAGATGAAGAACACAGAAATTCCAAAGGTATTGGGAATTGACGGTGTGCAAAAAATGGGAAAGAGCCTGAATAATCACATAGAACTAGCGAGTACCCCCGATGAAACCCGGCTGCGTGTGATGCAAATGGTCACCGACCCGCAGCGTATGAGACGCACTGATGCCGGTAACCCGGATATTTGCAATGTTTTCTCAATGCACAAGATCTTTTCACCTAAAGAAGAGGTGGAGATGATTAACGTTGAGTGCCGCCGGGCTGGGATTGGCTGTGTGGATTGCAAAAAGCGTTTTGCAGCCAGCCTGAACCAAAACCTGGAGCCTTTCCGTACAAAACGTGAAGAGATTGGTAAAAACCCAGATACTGTCTGGGATGTACTGCATGACGGAGCAAGCCGGGCGCGCGCCATTGCCGAAGAGACAATGGTGGAAGTGCGCGCGGCCATGCAGCTTCCAAGGTAGATTAAAGGAAAACGGTCAACGCAACCTGACAACCGGTTGCGTTGACCGTTTAATATGCTCAAGACGAACATTCCAAACGAGAGGGATGGCAATGCGAGCGATGGTTCAGCGCGTGAAATATGGAAAAGTGAGCGTGGCAGGCAACATCCTTGCTGAGATCGGCAAAGGCCTGGTCATCCTGCTGGGCGTAGGGCATGGGGACGGCGAGGCACAGGCGGCTTTCCTGGCGGGCAAAATTGCCAATTTGCGCATTTTCGAAGACACAGATGGAAAAATGAATCTCTCCCTGTTGGATGTAGATGGCCAAGCAATTGTAGTCTCACAGTTCACTCTATACGCCGATACTCGCAAAGGCCGCCGGCCTTCCTTTACAGATGCCGCCCTGCCCGAACTAGCCCGGCGATTGGTGGAGTGTTTCACCGAACTGCTCCGGCAAAAAGGCATTTCCACCGGTCAAGGCGTATTTGGGGCGGAGATGCTGGTGGAGATTCACAACGATGGCCCTGTCACTATCTGGCTCGAAAAATAAAGCCTATTGGGAGTAAAGTGGGGGGGAGTTTGTCGAATAAAACGGTTAAAATCAAAATATGGATTCTCAACCCGCAGCAAATTACCAAAAAGCAGCAACCCAAGCCCTGCTGAGTTATAACATCCAGGCTGATACGCTGACCTTCTTGCAACACAGTGAGAATATCACTTATAAAGTGGAAGCCAGCCAAGGCAGTTACCTGCTGCGCCTGCATGTGCCAGTCACACCAGCTTTTGGCGATCACGGAGCAAACAAGGTCGCTGTAAATTCTGAGATGCTCTGGCTGCAAGCGCTTCGGAAAGCCCGCTTCCCTGTTCCCCCGCCATTGCAAAACAAGGAGGGTGATTTTGTAACTCAAGTGGGGAGCATGAATGCAACTCTGCTCAAATGGCAAACCGGCGAACTGCTGACCAGGGAAATGGAAACGGAAGAATCAGCCGCGCAAATTGGCGCGTTGGTAGGCAAGCTGCATCAGCATTCCTCGCGCTGGACTTTGCCAAAAGGTTTTTCCCGTCCGCGACGCGACGCGGCTTATTTTGAAAACGCAATGCTGGCCTTGTGGCCTGCCGTGGAAGATGGGCGCATCTCCAGTCAAGATTACAGGTTGCTACAGACTGCGCTCACCTGGCTTACCAGAGAAATGCGTAACTTGAGCCAAACTCGCGCAACATCTGGCTTGCTACACGGCGACCTGCACCGGGGTAATTTCCTATTGCAGCGCGGCAAGATTAAACTGATTGATTTTTCAATGTCTGGATTTGGGCATTATGCCTATGATCTTGGCATGTGCCTTTCCAACATACGGACAACCTACCACCCCATATTTTTGGAAAATTACACCCACTATTCGCCCCTGCCAAAAGGTTACGAACGACTGATCGAGGCGTATTTTCTGGGCAGCAGCGTGGTTACTTTTGCATTGTGGATCTCGGATGCCGAAAGTCAGGAAACTCTTATTCAGCGTGTGCCACTGATTGCCCGGGAATTTGCTGCACGCTTTAATAACGAAGAGCACTTTTGGTTTGCGGAAAGCCGTTGATCGGGCGTTTTTTGTAACAAAATTGCGTGTATAAACAAGCAGGACATAAATTACTCAATTTGAGTCTTGACTTTGCATGATTTCGCTGGTATAGTTTGTGTTGTAGGATGCAAGTAAGTTCTTCGTTGGAAAGAAGTAAACGACGGCTCAAAGCATTTGCTTGAGTCGTTTTTTTGACCGCCCGAAGACATACTGCGCCACAACTTTTCACCTTTTTGTTGTTTTGCTCTAAGGAGGCAAAAATGTCTGAACGTGTCATCGGTACGGTCAAGTGGTTCAATGGTAGCAAGGGTTACGGATTCATCTCCCGCGAAGGCGGCCCGGATGTATTCGTCCACTTCTCCGCAATCCAAGGCGATGGTTTCCGCAATCTCGAAGAAGGCCAGCGTGTTGAATTCACGGTCGAGAAGGGCCCCAAGGGTCTGCAGGCCGCGAACGTCAAGGCCCTCTAAGCCTGACTGTACAAAACGAACCCCGTCGTGAGACGGGGTTTTTTGTTTAATAATTTATTCGCGTTTCATTCTATCGTACAATGAAACGCATCTGGTTACAGAAGCTGCAATCCCCCACTCTTCCACAGGATCGCATCCAGCTGTACAGCAAGCGCACCATTCTCCAGCATTGCTTGCGCATTTTCGCGGCTATAGACACCTGCCCCGCCTATAATGGGCAAACCCAGGCGGGCCGCATCACGAACCAGTCCCAAGGATTGTGGAAAGAGCGCGGGTCCATACAAACGTCCGTTCACCAGCTGCCCAGCCTCCGCAACCAGAGCACCGCGCGGAGCCGCCAGGCTGAGAGCCACAGCGCCTGCCTGGATCAACTGCTGTCCAATCGTCAGAACCTGTTCAAAGGGCAGGTTCACAATGAGAGGCAGTTCACCCAGACACATCTGTACCGCCATCAACAGAATATCGGCGGCGAGCTGCGGTGCAAAACCCAACTCAATCGCGGCGATATTTTCCATGCCTTCCAGGCTGCGCACCATCTGCACGGTCTCGGTAGGACGGTCTGCCATCAGGTGAGGAATAACAGGCAATACAGCTTCTGACCAACGGCGCGCATATTTCCTGATCACCCCAGAAAAGCCAGGATTGGGCAGACCATCGTGCAATAGAAAACCGCCCTGGTACGGTAGTAGTTCCGGGTTTAAGGCGGGTTGGCGAGAACGCAGACTGATGGGGTTGGTAATAAATGCGCCGAGCTGCTCCCAATGCACAGGCGCGCGCGGCTCGGGAGCAAAACCCAAAGAACCGGCAGCATTCAGCACTGGCAGACGAAAAATCAGATCATGCTTAAACATACGGAAATTCCCCCGGTTCAGATTGATAGACCGGAGACAGTTTATTGCTCGCGGCTACGCCGCAGGCGGACGGGGTAATCCAGATTCAAATGGGTTTTCAGACGAAAGATGCTCGCCAATCAAAATCATCCGGTTTTTATTGAAAAGAATGGTGTTTCTCCAAACGGTAACAGTGGGATAAAGGGAATAGCTGGCAGTGGCATCAGTCAAGGCAATAAAATCTTCTGTGCGCGATAACAAAACACGCCGGATTTCGAGTTTTTCTGAAAGATGGATGGAGCCCACCAGTTCAAAATTGGGCAGGATGACCGCCACCGGGAAAACCTGCCGTAAAACCCGGCGATAAAGGCTTTTCTGGCTCATATCTTTCTCAACCGGATAAGCAAAAAGAATGGAATGCTTTTCCATGCGTGTTTCAGGCATTAATATAGGCGGGGTTTTGCCCAGGCCCAACAAGCGGCTGATTTTCACGTCACGGATCAAAATGCTTGTATCATTCTTCAGATTGAGAAAGTCGCTCAGACGTTCATGCGGCGTATCGACCGAACCGCGAATAACGTGATCAAACGTATAAAACTCTGCTTCAAAATACATAAAAATTCTCCCCGCACACATATCGTGCAATCAATAATGCAGATGATAAAATGATTATACATCTATCTTATTCGCTTTCCCACAGACTGGCAGGTTTTCTTATGACTGATTTTAGTACGTATCAATCGCCCTTTTCCTGGCGCTACGGCTCCCGGGAGATGCGCAGCATCTGGTCTGAGGAACACAAGCGCAGGCTGTGGCGGTTGATCTGGGTGGCCCTGGCGGAAGTGCAAAGCGGCTATGGATTGGTGCGCCCTGAACAGGTTGCTGATCTGCGCGCACATGCAACAGAGATTAACTTGCCGCGCGCCCTGGAAATTGAGGTTGAACTGCAGCACGACCTGATGGCCGAAGTGCATACATTTGCCGAACAGGCGGTCATCGGCGGCGGAATCATCCATTTTGGAGCGACTTCGATGGATGTGGAAGACAACGCAGACGCACTGCGCCTGCGCGAAGGTCTCGACCTGATACTGGCATCGCTGCGCAGGCTACTTCATAACCTGGGAATGCTGATTATAAAATATGCTAGCACACCACTGATCGCTTTTACCCACTTGCAGCCCGCAGAACCTTCCACCCTGGGTTACCGTCTGGCACAGTATGCCCAGGATCTGCTTTTTGATTATGAAAATTTGCTTACCGTGCGCGCACAAATCAAGGGCAAGGGCTTCAAGGGTGCAGTTGGCACGGGCGCTTCTTATGCAGAACTGCTAGGCGCAGGTGAAGTGGAGAATTTTGAAAACCAGCTCAGCTCCCGCTTGGATCTGCCCTTTTACCCAGTGGCCACCCAGACTTACCCACGCAAACAGGATTACACGGTACTCTCAGCGCTGGCCGGGCTGGGACAATCGCTCTACAAGCTGGCTTTTGATCTGCGCCTGCTTCAGTCTCCACCAATTGGAGAATTGAGTGAGCCTTTTGGCAGCAAACAGGTGGGTTCATCTGCCATGCCGTTCAAACGCAACCCAATCCGCGCCGAAAAAATTGACTCGCTGGGGCGCTACCTGGCGCAATTGCCACGCATAGCCTGGGATAATGCCGCGCATTCGCTACTGGAGCGCACTTTGGACGACTCCGCCAACCGCCGCACGATCCTACCGGAAGCTTTTCTGGCTGCGGATGAGATGCTCAAAACCGCGCGCAGCATCCTTTCGGGGTTAAGGGTGGATGAACGCGCAATGGCGCGCAACCTGGCCACCTACGGACCATTTGCGGCCACCGAACGAGTGCTGATGGCCACCGTCAAAGCCGGCGCTAGCCGCCAGGTTATGCACGAAATCATCCGCGAGCAGGCCATGACCGCCTGGGAAAGCATTCGCAGCGGGCAGGAAAACCCCCTGGCTAAAAACATCTCACAAGACCCAGCTGTACTGAAATTTCTGAGTGAAGCACAAGTGCAGGAATTAATGAACTATAACGCTCATCTGGGTGATGCACCCAAACGCGCCAGCCAGATGGGAGCAAGGCTGCTGTTGGAAATGAAGGGTGAATAGGCGAAGTTTTTACTGTAATAAGTTTAGTTATATAAAAGACGCCCTATCACAGGGCGTCTTTTGGTTAGTGGAGGGGGCAAAATAACTGTGAACAGCTTACATCAATCGTGCAGATGCACCAGCATTTCTGCTTCCTGTACACCGGAAAACAACGGCAGGAGGCTGATTACGACGAATAGACCTACCAACAAAGCAACGAATATTATCAAAACCGGGGACATAACAACCTCCTTTTTAGAATGGTGAGAAGTGAAACGACTATTTATATTACGTTGTAAGTGGTGAAAAGGTTCCAATTGTATATACTTATTGAACACCAGATTTCGATTTTGGTTCTTTACATCCCATCGACTCACACCTTGCATTTACCTAACAAAAAAAGTGCGGTGGTCCGCACTTTTGATTATGCTATGTGATTCAAAACATACAAAATGGAGCACCCGGAATTGCCGAAAAAACGGTTAAAACTCCGGGTTCCCGGCAATTTCCGCGGTTCTACGGTTTTGCTTTGGCAGTAAATGGGTTTTGATCGTTAGCCCACAGACATGATCTTTTCCAGCATTTCCTCATTGGTGCCAAACTTGAAGAACCCCAGGCCGCGGCGGTGGGCAATCTCTGCCTCAATCTCGATCAGCTTACGCACATCGTTCTGTGTCACAACCGGTTTAGGCAATTTCTTGATGCGTAATATGAGCGCAGCCATGTTCACATCCACCGTCCCCAAAGTTTGCAAGTATTGCAAAACAGCGTGCGCGCCCAGCGTGCCATCCTTGCGCGCATAGCCCACCAGCCCGGTACTGGCCTGGCGCGACCAGCCCGCCACAAAAACATCCGGGATCACTTTGCCAGCCGACGGGTCATACGTTTCAAAGGAGATGTTTTCCTGCGGAAAACGCGGCTCGGGGTTTTTGGAAAACTCATTCCAGGCAACCGGCAGGCCAATTCTCTCATCCACTTTGTCACCAATCGCAAACACAACTGAATCAACATCCAACAGGCGTATATTCCCCGTTCCACGCGCTTTGACCTCGCCATCCTTGAGCACCAGGCTGTTGTCTTCCACTTCCAAACCGCGCACCGACTCATCCCCCACAATCCGAGTGGGGGATGCTAAAAAATTAAAACGAAAACGAGTGGTGGAACTGGAAGGCTGAGCTTTGGGCAGCGCTTCAAGAATCTGCGCCCGTGCTGCCTGGGAGTCCTGCCCGATGGCGGTCATCTGCGCAGAAACGCGTGAAAATTCATCATCCAGCGCGCGCTGGTCCAGGTTGCGCACCACATATTCCATTTCTTTTTTATCAAATTTGACTTCGGCCGGCCCACGGCGAACCACAGCGATCACTTCATCGGCCTTGACCTTCTGGATGACAAAACGGGCAATATCCAGCATGACATTCCCGGCACCCACCACCGCTACGCGCTTGCCGAAGTAAAATTTTTTCTGGCTGTAAGGAGGAAGCTGATTGTAATGATAGACCAGGTCTTTGGCATGGTACACGCCTGTGAGCTGTTCGCCGGGCAGTCCCAACCATTTTGTACCCTGCGCACCAACTGTCACGAGTATGGCCTGAAAGCCCAGCGCACGCAAGTCATCCAGAGTCATGTCACCCTGTAAACCAATGCTGATATTGCCATAATAACTGATTCCGGGTGTCTCAAGCACCTGTCTGAACTGTGTGCGCAGACCTTCTTTCATGGCAAATTTATCGGGGTATATACCGTATTCAGCCAGGCCGCCCGGTTTAATATCACGGTTAAAAATAACCACCTTCGCGCCATTGCGAGCCATTTCACGGGCGGCGAACATCCCCGCCGGCCCGGCACCGATCACAGCCACAAAAAAACCCTGGTCACCCACGTTTTATCTCCTTGTACTGCAAAACAAATACGACAAAAACAGGTTTATTATATTGGACTCGCAATCGCATTGCAAGCGCCGCGAAGGCAGCATTAATAAAAGTTAGACACCAAGCAGTTCCCAGTGCTAATTTTACTGATTGTTGGTTTTCCCCACTGGGTCGGCTGGTTAAGGCACTAAGTGAATGCTCAGGGGCGGCGTAACAGGTAAAGAGGAATGTCTTTTAAACGTAACCAGGAATAAAAATGATTCTGGCTCAGCAGCTGGAAGCCCTGCAAGGGTGCGCCACTAACAATTACCTGCGAATCTGTCTGGGGAGCCCATAAAAGATGCCACCAATTTGGCGGGGGAACAACGAGGGGTTCGCTGGATGGTTCATACGTTAAATTATAACGAGGTGTTTTGGCCGGAATAATACCCGGCAGGCTGTTATCAAATAGATAGTACCCGTCCCACGAGGCTCCAGCATCAAGGTGGGTATTCTCTATTCCCATCTGATTGGCTGTGACACCCAAATCCCAAATTTTAGCGTGTAGCTGGAGCGAATCATGTGTTCCGGCAAGGGAAAAGACTGCAAACAAAAACACGACTCCCCAGGCAAGCAGTTTGGAACTCTTCAACCGCTTAGAAACCAGCATAACCGAAATGATGACAACCGGCATGGCTGGTAAAAGATAGCGGTCGAGACCTGGAGTATTGTAACCATCGATCATGCTATCACCAGAAGCCAGTGAGGGCAGAAGCGCAGCCGCAATTTGCCCGGCCAGAATGATGAGAAACAGCGCTGGAAGATCAAAGCGAATGGTCAGGCGACTGAGTAGAATGATCAGAACAATACCATTCAGAAAAACAAAGATGGAAGGCCAGATCAACTGGCTGACGCTTAACAGGGGCGGAATGCCAACCACCAAATCACTGGGGCCAAGACCATTGCGGTTAAGAAAGTGGGGGATGTAGGGCATTCTCATGCCCTGAATGGTAAGCGCAAGCCACAAAATGACAAAACAGGCGATCAAAAAAAGTAAAATGGTGTTCGGTTTCCTTAAAAGCGCCAACAAACCCGGCAATGCCGCCAGGGTTAAGGGCAAAGCGAACAAAGCCAGGTAAATCAGCGCGATTACGAGAAATTTAAGACCAAACACGCCCGCGGCCAGCAAATTCAGACTGGGGAAAATGCTTGCAAATACGGTTTGCCAGATGGGTACGCCATGAATGTAGATGAGCCAGTATTGATAACCAGCGATAATGAACCCGGCTGGACCTGCCGCCAACACCAGATTGAACCATCCACGCCGGGTAAGAGGAATTTGACCGGCTAAAAACATCCAGAACAAGACTGACGCCAGGAACAAAATGGCAGGTTGGCGAACCATATAAGCCAACCCGGTGACTATCGAGGCTGCCAGGGTATAAAGATTCAGTGCTCCACGACGGAAGCCAGCCACAAAAAGTGCGAGGGCAATCAACAGCATGGCTGTGAGCTGCATATCGGTCATGAATGTAAAGGTCAGGACAAATCCAACCGGCTGAAAGAGATAAGCCGCCACACCCAGCGCACGCCATGAGCGGGGAATTTCCAACTCACACAGTAAAAAATTGAGGAAAAAACTACTAATCGCCACCAGAGTGAGGGTGGAAAGCCGCAAAGCCCCAAAAATACCTAACAAGCCGGAGAAAAGCCAGGCAAACAAGCTTCCCCATAACGCCTGGAAAAACAAAGAGGCCACGCTCATGTTCAGGATTTTGATCTGGCCGGTTTGTAGAAAATGCTCCACCGTTTTGGTGTAAATCCAATCGTCGTTGATCGCGGCCCGAGCCTGGATGGGAAGCAAGGCTGCAATCAGGAGATAGGCTGCCAGCACAGCTATAAAAGGCCAGTGGTTTTTGAAGGAGAAGGGGATATTTGGCATCAGGGTTATAATCAGGAAAAGGAAATCTTGGATGGCAGAAAATGGAATTTCAGTTGTAGCGCCATTATACAATGAAGAAAACCTGGTAGAAATTCTCTATCAGCGGCTGAAAAATGCTCTCAAAGAGTACCCCAACCACGAAATTGTGTTGGTCAACGATGGTTCTTCCGATCGTACCATGGAAATTCTTTGCGAGCTGGCTCAACGAGATCCGTTGCTGGTGGTGCTGGAACTTTCTCGAAATTTTGGACATCAGGCCGCCCTTTTTGCCGGGTTGTGCGAGGCATCCAAAGAAACCATTATCACGATGGATGGTGATTTACAGGATCCGCCGGAACTCATCCCGGTTTTGCTGGCTGAACAAGCCAAAGGCGCGGAGGTTGTGATCGCCATGCGGCGCACACGCAAGGAACGCGGCGTGCGGCTGGCCCTGTTTGAGTTGTTCCACGCTGTATTTCGCTGGATGAGTGATACCCCGATCAACAGCAGCGGAACGTTTGGGTTGCTCAGCAGCCGCGCCGCGCGCCAAATTATCCGACTGCAAGAACACAGCCGGTATTTCCCCGGGTTACGTAACTGGATAGGCTATCGCCAGCAAATCATCTGGTATGACAGGGAAGAACGAGTGGCTGGAAAACCCAAACAATCCCTGGCAAGCCTACTGCGTATGGGTTTCGACGCAGTATTTTCCTTTAGTTATAAACCTTTGCGGATAAGCTGGTTAACCGGCATGGTGATCAGTATCCTGTCTTTCCTTTACGGCCTGACACTGCTCATATTGCGCATGGGCAATATTAACGTCGTTTCAGGGTTCACGACCGTGGCAGTAGCTGTCTTTTTTTTGGGCGGAATCCAACTGATCTCACTCGGCATGATGGGCGAATACATCCTACGCATCTACGATGAAAGCAAAAACCGCCCACACTTTATCGTTTCCAGAAAAATCAGCCGGGATGGGGTTCAGGATGAATCCTGATGAATATTATGCGCTCTATAAAGTGGAAAAAGAGCACTGGTTTTACAGTGGAAAACGAATCATTGTTCACGATTGGCTGAAAAAATTGGGATTTCTACAATCCCGAAATATTTTGCTCGATGCAGGTGCGGGAACCGGCATCTTTGCAGAGGAGATGAGCCAGTACATGCAAGTTCTGGCGCTCGACCCCGATTCGAATGCCCTGGGTTTGTTGCGGCAGCGCCAACAGGTCTTTACCTGCGCTGGAAGCGCTGAAACTCTGCCCCTGGCAAATTCAACCATCCAAATTATTACAGCCCTGGATGTGGTTGAACATCTGGATGATGACCAGGCTACTCTGCGCGAATTTGCACGTGTGTTACAACCTGGCGGATTGATGGTTTTAACCGTACCAGCATTTATGAGCCTGTGGAGCGAGTGGGACGCGGCTTTGCACCACCGGCGGCGCTATACCCTGAAACAGTTCGCCCGGGTCTGGGAAGGATTAAACCTGGAGGTTGTGCATATCAGTTATATCAATACGCTGGCATTCTTCCCTATCTTTATCATTCGTCAACTTCGGAACATGATGCCCTCAGCCCAAGACAACACATCCCGGGCTGAGGATTGGATCCCGGGCGAGCCGCTCAATAAAATACTGCGTTGGCTTTTTGTACAGCCGGCCTTGTTGCCGGTGCGCTGGCCAGTGGGCGTATCCTGTTTTGCCATCTTGCGAAAAAATGAAAGCGGGTAAACAATAATCCACAGGAAAAAGATGTAGGGGAACAGAACCATCAAACCTGGGATCCACCAAACGAGCAAATAACTACCAATTTTGTTATTCTACGCGCAACGCAGTTTGGATTGTCCAATCTATGCTATATTTATTTAACTGCACTCAGTCCGTTTTATGGATTCAAACCAGGAGAATGGTTTATGAAAGCGTTTAAACCCGCAAAAACAGAAAATTTATCTGAGCCGCCACAAGTTGAACCAGTACCCGCGCCAGTCAAGCCCCGCTTTTCTTTCATGCCCGCCTTTTGGACCATCGCCAGCGTGCTCTCCTTGATCGTCAACCTGGTGCTGCTGCTGGCACTGATCCTGGCTGGGCGCGAATTATTTGTTTTGAAAAGCATTGTCGGCGAAAACTTACTGGGGGGGCTTTACGAAAACTTTATCTTCATGGACCAGGCGCATATCCAGACCAACATCACAGTAGAAGACACAATTCCGATCGATTTCAATCTGCCTATCAACCAGGAAACGACAGTGGTTCTGACCCAGGATACCAGCATCAATGGGGCAACCGTGTCGCTGAACACAGGCGGTGTTAGTATCAACAGCCTGGCCAACATCATTCTGCCTGCTGGAACCACTCTGCCGATACGGCTGGAGATGAATGTGCCCGTCACCACCAAAGTACCGATCAAACTCAACGTGCCAGTTGATATCGCTCTTGATAATACGGACTTGCACAAACCGTTCATCGGTCTGCAGAAGGTGGTGGCGCCGTTTTACCAGATCTTGCAGCCACAGATCAAAACTGCGCAAGATATGCCATTCTGCCAGTCATATCCTGGATTTTGCTCGTTTTATTTTACAAAATGAACTACAGGCATCGTTCAAACTCAACGCTTGGAGAAGAAATGACCGGTTGTACTGAGGTAATGCTGAACAATGGCTTAAAGGTTATGCTCAAAGAGATCCACACTTCCCCGCTCATCAGTCAATGGGTCTGGTACCGGGTCGGGTCAAAAGATGAACCCACCGGCCGCACCGGAATCTCACATTGGGTGGAGCACATGCAGTTCAAAGGCACGCCGCAATCCCCATCTTCTGTGTTGGATAAAGCGATCGCTCGCGAAGGCGGGCAGTGGAACGCCTTTACTTACCTGGATTGGACCACTTATTATGAAACCATGCCCGCTTCGCGCATTGACCTGGCGCTGAAGCTTGAAGCAGACCGCATGGTCAACAGCGAATTTGCCCCCGAAGAAGTTGATTCTGAACGCACTGTGATCATCTCTGAGCGTGAAGGCAGCGAAAACGAACCTCTGTTTTTGCTGGGAGAGGCAATGCAGCATGCGGCTTTTCGCGTTCACCCATATCACCATGAAGTGATCGGCGACATGGCCGATTTGCACAGCATGACCCGCGAGGATCTATTCAGTCATTACCGCAGTTATTACCTGCCCAACAATGCGGTCTTGTGCATGGCTGGAGATTTTGAGACGACAGAAATGCTGGCGCGCATCACTGCGTTGTACGAACCAATCTCATCCGGCGCCACCCCACATCGACTGGTGCGACCCGAACCGGTACAAGCCGGCGAAATGCGTCTAACCGTGGAAGGTCCGGGAGAAACCTCCTTCCTGCAGGTGGCATACCGCGCCCCGTCAGCATCAGACCCCGATTTCTTTGCAGTGGCGGTGCTCGACAGCTTGCTGGCCGGACCCAGTAACCTGAATATGTTTGGGGGTGGGGGCATCTCCAACAAGACCTCGCGCCTATACCGCGCGATCATCGATAAAGAACTGGCGGTCAGCGTGCACGGCGGTTCATCCGCCACCATCGACCCATTCCTATACACATTTACCATCACCGGGCACCCGGTAAATCATCTCGACCAGGCTCTGGCTGCATTGGATGCCGAGATTGAGCGATTACAAAACGATCTGGTTAGCCCCGCTGAAGTAGCGCGCGCCATCAAACAGGCTCGGGCGATCTTCGCTTACGGTGCAGAAAACATCACCAACCAGGCTTTCTGGCTGGGATATGCGGAAATGTTCGCTGATTACAGCTGGTTTACTTCCTACCTGGATCGACTCATGCAAATCACCCCAGAGGATGTGCTGCGGGCCGCCCAGACGTATTTCCAGCCGCGCAGCCGGGTGGTGGGAACCTACCTCCCGACCAACGAAGAAGAGGCCGAATGAGCGCAGCCCACTCCCTGCCCGGCGCTGATGACATCAGCCGCAGCATAGTACCCAACGGGATCACAATCCTGGTGCGTTCCAACTTTAACAGCCCATCTGTCGCTTTCAGCGGTTACATCGCGACCGGCAGCCTTTTCGATCCGGATGAAAAGCTGGGACTGGCAGATTTTGCCACCAGTTCACTGCTGCGAGGTACGCAAACCCGCACATTCGAACAAATTTATGATTCACTTGAATCGGTGGGAGCAACGCTGGGATTTGGCGCCGGTACACACAGTACCGGATTCAGCGGTCGCGCGTTGGTCGAAGATATGCCGCTGCTCTTTGAGCTGCTGGCCGACGGCCTGCGCAACCCAATCTATCCGGCGGATGAAATTGAGCGCCTGCGCGCCCAACTGCTGACCGGCCTGGCGCTGCGGTCGCAGGATACCGGCGACATGGCGTCGATGACATTCGACAAGCTGATCTTCGGCGAGCATCCCTACGCCCGCCCGGATGACGGCTACCCAGAAACGATCCGGAACATCAGCCGGGACGATCTGGCTGCCTACCATGCGCGCTGTTTTGGCCCGCGCGGCCTGACAATTGCCGTTGTAGGCGCAGTGGAAGCACAGGAGGTCTGCGATCAACTCAGCCGCGTGTTGGGCGATTGGCAAAACCCTGAACAACCAGCCCAGCCGGCCCTGCCTGCCATCTTCGCATTGACCGAAAGTGTCCGTCAGCATGTGCCCTTGCAGGGCAAATCCCAGACCGACCTGATAGTAGGCGTGCTGGGGCCTTTGCGACGCGATCCGGAATACCTGGCTGCATCGCTGGGCAATTCGATCCTGGGCCAGTTTGGGATGATGGGGCGCATTGGCACCGTGGTGCGCGAACAATCGGGCCTGGCTTATTACGCTTCATCCAGTCTAAGCGCCGGAGTTGGCCCAGGAGCCTGGGAAGTGAGCGCGGGCGTCAATCCGTTCAACCTTGAAAAAGCGCTGGCGCTTATCTTTGAAGAAATCCGCGTCTTTACAGCGCAAGGGGTCACACCTGAAGAACTACAAGACAGCCAGGATAATTTCGTTGGGCGGCTGCCGCTCACACTTGAATCCAACGGTGGGGTCACCCATGCGCTGATCAATATCGAGCGCCACAACCTGGGGCTGGATTATTACCGCAACTATGAAGACCAAGTGCGGGCTGTGACGCCCGAAAGGGTGCTGGAAGCCGCGCGCAAATATCTCAACCCGGCAGCACTGGCCATCGCCACTTCCGGACCTTAAATAAAGCATGAACCTGCGCAGCGGTGTTGACCTGCTCGAAATAGAACGCCTGCAACAGGCGATTGAACGGTACGGGGAGCGTTTTTTGGCACGTATTTATACCCAGACCGAGCGCGAGCTGTGCCACGGCAATTTTTCTTCCCTGGCGGCACGCTTTGCCGCCAAGGAAGCTGTGGCAAAGGCGCTCGGCAGCGGTCTGGGGGATGTAGCCTGGACAGAGATTGAAATCCTGCGCGCTGAAAACGGCGCACCCGTTTTAAATCTGCACGGCAAAGCTAAAACGCTCGCCGATCAACTCGGGCTAAATCAATGGTCGATCAGCTTGAGTCATACCCGTGAACACGCCATCGCAATGGCTGTGGCTTTGGGGTGATTAAGGCTTTGCCAATTTGGCCTGCTGACCGGGTGTGAAACTATCCGGGATGGCTTGCGGGCCATCTGCAAACGCGGCACGGATACCGGTGCGCACCGCCTGCCAATACTCGCGCGCAGCGGTTTTTTTGTCCTCGCGGAAACGAGCCAGCCACATCACGAGTTCCGGGCTACTTAAACCATCCGCTTCCCACTGCACCAAATACCCCATGACCATATCCACGACTCGTTCACTCTCCCAATAGGTGATCTTGGGCGCTTCGCGTTCATAGATTTCTTTGGAGAGGTTGAATTGATGCGCCTTATAATCCACTTTTAGGCCGTAATGCGCCTGTAAAATCTCATCTGTGATCAGTTCTGACCATTTGCGGTGAAAGCGGCATATCCCGCTGTTCTCGTTGAACAGCTCGTAGGTCATACGTTCCACATTTTTGCGCCCAAGGGCCTCGGGCGCCAGGAATTCTACCCCGTAATGCACAAAATATTTGCCCATCATTGGCATGGGGCTGAGCATGCCCGGCACCCAGTACTGATTGGGCACCATGCAGCCCTGCTCACCGTGCCCGATAAACACCGCCCGGTCAATGCTGTGAATATCCAACTGCTTATCCAGCTCAATCGCCGCGGCGCGGATACCGGCCTGGAAGACCTGCGCCTCTGGCACAAACAGGATGGCGCTGAGCACATCCATTGCATAACGCGCGTTTAACAGACTGTCTGCCACCAGGTCAAAACTGAGCGGATCGTCTGCGAAATGGAATTTTAGCTTTTCTACAGGCGGGAGACCAAATTCGGCCGGGTTGATCAGGCCTTCCGCAACCAGTTCCATGATCCAGGCCAGGGTGCCGCCGGTCTGGATTGAGTCGAACCCCATTGCGTCCACATAGTCATTAAGCAATTCGGCGGCGCGCTGATCAAAAACGCCGACCTGAGGGCCAAGCGCATGATATGGCTCATAATCTTTTTTGTATGGACCATTGAGTTTTTTACAAACCACGGGGCAAGGCTCGCCACAGTGCTGGAATTTCTTGGGCTTGATGGTCTCTTCGTTGAATTGTTTTAGGTAATGGTCGAGAATGAAATTTTGATGCTGCTTAAGACGCGCCGCCACGGGCTGGTAGATGGATGTGTAGTTAAAACTCAAGATGCGCTCGTTAAGGTCGCGCATATTGACGCCAAAAGTGCCACCGGTTTCGAACTCGGGCACATAACGATATTTCTCTGTGACCGCGAGATCGGTCTGGATGGTTTTCTTGCCAAAATGCTCCATAAAGTAAGCATCTATCTCGGCGGAGTCGCGCAAGTCGGGGTCAGCCCAATCGCCGCCAAAAACGATGCCCACAATGTTGTGTCGCTGGAACAAGCGGCTGCCAAGCCCGCCGCGCCCGGCCCAATCCACTACGGCTGTAAACGTGCCGTTGCGCAGCGGGCTGGAGCCAATGGCGCCCTCGCGGGTATATTTGGAGGCCGGACCCACCGCACAGATGCGAATATGCCCGGTTGTATACTCGGAAGCATAGCGGTCAAACAGGGCCTGCTGAAGCGCATAAAAACCGATCAGGGGATTACCGTCTGGACTGGCATAACCGATCCAAAGCGACTCTGCATTGACCGGCTCGATGCGCACCTGCACCTGACCTGCTTTGTGGTTGAGCAGGACCACGCTGGGCTCAGGCGCTACGCCGCGCAAGGCAACGTAATTGACGCCTACGCCATGAAAGGTGTAAGCCGCACCGCCCATGCTGGAAACATAAAAACCATCCCACTGCGGGCTCCAAGCTGAAAAAACCAAGCGGCGCGAGCCTGGGATGGAGCTGCCTGCCAGCAAACCTTCGCCGAAGGTGAAACTATCGGGATAAAGGTTAAAGCGGTGCCAACCGTAATCGACCGGGCCGAGCACAGCTTCTTCGTTTTCGATAGGGCGCAGGTACCAGCTGCCGTTGTGCAGATGCACGGTCAATTCGCGTTGAATAATTGGATAGGTCATAGTTTTCTTCCTTTCAAAATAGCCAGCCAAAACAGACAGGTAATTTTACTTCAGGAATGAGCAGGGGCGGCCAAAAACGGCCGCCCCGCATCAATTGCCTGATCAGTCGCAGCGCAAGACCCGCCTGTGTGGCTCTGCGACGTTGGTTGGCAAATTTAGAAAGTGAGGGTGAATTCAATCACCCAGGTGTACGTTACGCTGGCATTCACCGGGAAAAGAGAATGCTGCGCTGGAAAATCAGGGTTGGTTGTCCTCCTTTAGCCGCAGGCTGATTGCTTAATCCGAACCAAGAGACGGCGGTTCGTCGATGCCGATCCAAAGGTGGCCAGGCATGATCGAACGCATGGGGCGTATGAGAATTTTTCCTTTCTGGTTGGAATCCGCCAAGCCCTTTTCCAAAATCGCGGGGTTCACCATGCATAGGTTGGGGCTGCGCCCGTATTTTTGACGGTAATAATCTGCAGCCTTGCGGATTTTTTCTTCAAGCGGAGTTTTTGAATCATTATCGAACCAAAGCATACCGATGTTCATGATGATCTCCTTTTAGACGGGCGGTTAATTTTCTATGCCGGAAGGGTTGGCAGCCAGAATTTTAGCCATTGAGATTTTTCGCGCATACAAAATTGGGTGCCAGGCAGCAGCCTGTTTAGCGGCGCGCCGGGATTAGGTGTCAGGTCTCGGGCAGTGTTGGGGTCGCTGACGCGGCCGTAGATTCTGGTATGGAAACAGGCCAGCCAGTCCGGCCATTGGACGATCATATTGGCATTGGCAGTCAAGACTGGCCAAACCATGGCTTGCGGGCCATTTTCGAGGATGTAGGCCAGGTTTTTCTGGGCGATAGGGTCCAATTGAAGAATGGCATCCAACCCATCGATCAAAAGCATGGTTGGCTGGCGTTTAGCGGGGGTCTCAACCCGGCAGGCGATTTCATATATCAACTCTGAGGCACTTTCGTCTTCAGCAGACCAAACGCCCTGCAGGTGGTTGGGTGCATCGACATGGGCGAAATCCTGCGGGTAGCAGGTGAGAACAAAGAATTCCACTTCGCCGGGCTGTTTGAGAAGCGCCGCAGCCTGGATGAGCATTTTTAAGAAGTGGGTCTTTCCGCAGGCGCGCTCGGCAGTCACCAGGATGGACCCTGGGTGGGGATCAGTTAGGGATAACAGTAAGGGTTTGCCATCTTCAGCCATTCCAAATAAGATTGAGCCCTGCGGTAAAGTTCCCAGTATATTTAGCCCAGTTCGAGTGGAAGGACTATAATCCCGCGGATTAACTGGACCATTTCTGACAGCGGCTCGGGACATTTGAAAATTGGTAATCACTTCGCTAAATTTCATCGTGGCTGTCATGCTTATTTTTCTTATCCTTCTCGTTATGGTCTTCCGGGTTCCAGCTTGTAGAATTAATTGGCAGCATGAGCATTAATCAACCACAAACCAAAAGGGTTCTCCCCATTTCACTGGTATAGAGGCGGTGGAGCCACCCGACCAACCCAGTAAGAATCCTTTGCAATCTCACATGCCATAAACAGAACTTTCGTTCTACTTACTTGCACATTGTAGAACATACGTTCGGGATTGTCAAGCCCTTAAATATTATTTTAAGGATGGATGTAAACAAGTGATTTGATGAATTTTTTGGTTAAAATGGCCCCAAGATGTTTCTTGCACCCCCTTTTTAGCCGCTGGTGTCAAAGAAATATTAGAATGACTGGGGCGAGTCTTGCACCTGCCTGTGAAGGGGGCTATAATAATGTTTCGTTAGCAAGGAGAAAGAAAATGCCGATCTATACTTATCGCTGCGAAAGCTGCGGCGTACAATTTGAACGTCACCAATCTTTTAACGATGAACCACTCAAGCGCTGCCCGGAATGTAATAAAAACAGCCTGCGTAAGGTGTTAACTACGCCTGGAATCGTGTTTAAAGGCTCAGGTTGGTATGCCACGGACCACAAATCACCTTCCGGGCAGGCACCACGGCAGGGAAAATCGGAAAATAAGGAATCTTCGTCCAGCGGCGAGAGCAGTTCAAAGAGTTCCGAGGGCTCTGGCGCTTCGGAGAGCAGCAGCACAAACAAGAGCGAGTCATCTGGCGACTCTGGCAGCAAGAGCGAAAGTTCTAACAGTAAAGCCGAAAGTACTAAAAAATCTGGCGAATAAAATCAAAAACCGCGAGCGAAAACTTGCGGTTTTTTGTTGGGTAAATCGGTCGTTTTAGGTTGGATTAACGAGAAATTTACGGATATTTGCTTTATTTTTATGAAGCAAGCTCAAGCTATTAATCAAAAACCTGGAGGTATCTCATAAAAACGGATTGTTAAATGCGTGGGAAACAACATTTTTAAGGATTGCACGTACTTTTGCAATATTTCGGGGATTCAGGCGACAGGCACCTTTTCATTCTTTTTTGAGACGAACCGAAATAATTGTATAATCAATTTTGAGGGCTAGGAAACTGGTTATTTTCCGGTTGCCATTCCACGCTCCAAAACAGGGAGAGCAAAGTAACCGGCCGGAGGTTGGCAGGTCGTACAAAACGTGACCTTTTCTGGGGCGCTTTTCTGAGGGATTATCGGATCAAATTGGCAGAGGATGCATGGAATAAGTTTCAAGACAGCAAATAAGCTATTAGCATATATTCTGGTCAGCGGTGTGACAATTTCAGTATGACAACCTGGATGTTTATGTGGAACCAAGCATGAGCGGTAGAAAATTTCTCCTGGCGTTAAGTATTGGGGTTGTACTTGTGTTTTCCCTGGCGCTGAAATTTTTTGGCGAGAAGGCTGTTTGGGGGGCGCTGGATATTCACACTCAACACCCAGCTTTCATCGATCTGCGAGGGGTGTTGACGGGGTTGGATGCGGCCAGGCTGGGGTTTGATCCCATCCATGAGAATCCGCTTGACCTTTCAAAAGGCCGGTTGTCTATCCGCGGCTGTGGCTGGCTTTGGGCTGGTTTGGGCTTTCAGAAAAGCATACCGAAATTCTGGCTTTCGGGCTGCTGGCGATGTATGCGATTTCAATATTGCTGGCAGTAAAAAATTATGACCGGTTCACGGCTGTTATGATGGCTTTCGTCATTTTTTCGCCCGCGGCGTGGATGTGCTACAAGTTCGCCAATCTGGACCTGGTGATCTTTATCCTGATTGCCTTGATGCTATCGCTGGAAAAATCTTCCCTGTTTTTGGCTTTGGGGTTGCTGGAATTGGCGACAGTGCTTAAATTCTTTCCAATCGCGGCGCTGGGGTTTCTGCTCAAAGAAGAACGGAAGCGCTTCTTGCGGCTGGCAGCGATCGTGATGGGTATCTTTGCGGTTTATTTGATGCTGACCTGGAAGGATGCCTCCTGGATACTGGGTCATGCGCCCAAAGGGGCACTCGAAAACTATGGGGTGGAGGTGGTTGGTTTCAGGATCAATGAAATCACCGGTTTGCGGGCGGCTTCAAACCTGGTGACAGCGCCTTTATTCATGGCGGCTTACCTGGTGATGATGGCTGGGCTGTACTTTAGCAGCCGCTTCAAAATAGCGGCCACTGATCAGCGTTTTCTGGATGCTTTTCGGATTGGGGCGCTGATCTACCTGGCAACGTTTGTTCAGGGCAATTCCTTTAATTATCGATTTATCTTCACAGTTTTTGCCGTTCCACAAATGGTGCTTTGGGCAAGAGAATAAGAGCGCTGGGAATGCCAAGCCAGCCAGGGGCGAGGTGTCGATGTCCACCAGGGTCATGATGCCGGCGATGAGCAGGGAGACTACAAGCAGGAATTCCTACCAGGCTCTGTGGCTGATCCAACCGAGCAGAGCGGTGAAAATTATCAGCCAGCCCAATTTGAAGGCGAAGAAGAGCCCCAGAAATTCGTTGCCAATGTTGTAGTAGAGCCATTCGATGGAGGTCATATTCCCGACGGTGCGAGGGGTCTAATGGAAAAAGTAATATTAGCATTTATTCAACCGTTATGATCTGCCAACTATCTTTTATGTGGAGTAATATTCTTTGATTGCCAATAAAAACAAGTTGTTTCTGAACAAATGGGGATTTGAATTTGTTTTATTTTTATTGGTGAGTTTGATATTTGCGCCGATTATTTATAAGATGATTTTTGATTACCCCAAAACTGATTACAATTTTCACATTAAGTGGGCAGAACTAATGCTACACGCCACCAGCACAAACGCTGTGGCTTTGTTCTATTGGAAAGATGCACTTAAAGATAACCGTATTCAGCCGGGATGGGCGACGTTAAGCCTGGGTGCTTTTTACGCTTATTTTCTGGCGGAGACCGGGTCGCGGTTTTATGACGGCAACTTTACGTGGAGCTGCGAAGTCGCGATGGTGGTGATGTTCTGCATTTCTACGATCTTTTTTGTGGAGAAGGTTAAAGAAAGCCGATTAAAAAAAGGGATTGTGGGGCTGGTGTGGGTTGCACATCTGCTGTGCGGGATTGCGTATTACCTGCATATCATGCTGACAAGCTCTTACAGTTAGGGTGTTATTTTGGGGGGAGGCAAGCGTCGTAAAATTAAAATAAGCTGCCCTCACTTTTGGTGAGGGCAGCTTTCAGGCTCCCAGCCGAGGACTCGAACCTCGAACCTAGCGGTTAACAGCCGCCCGCTCTGCCATTGAGCTAGCCGGGAACGCGAGCGAGATTATATATTTAAGAGCGGAGTGTGTCAAGCAAAAACAGGGGCAAAATCCAGATGGGGCGGGGGACGGGTCAAAATTGGATGGAACTGAGGGCGTTGAGCTTGTCGAGGCGGTGGGTGGCGCGGATCTGGCGCATGGTGCCGGTGAGGCCGCGCACTTCGACGGAGTCGGTGCGGGCGACTTCGCCGAGGTATTTGACGCCGCGCAGCAGTTCGCCATCTGTGATGCCGGTGGCGGCGAAAAATACGTCTTCTGATGAAACCAGGTCGTTCATGGTGAGGACGCGGTTGGGGTCGTAGCCCATTTCGATGCCGCGGCGCAGTTCGGCTTCGCTGCGGGCATATAATTTGCCCTGAATCTCGCCGCCCATGGCGCGGAGCGCACAGGCTGAGAGAACGCCTTCCGGCGTGCCGCCTATGCCAAAGAGCACATCGATACCCGAATTGCCCCAGGAGGTCATCAGGGAGCCGGCTACATCCCCATCTGTCAGCAGGCGGATGCGGACGCCCAGGGTGCGCATTTCGGCGACCATCTGGGCGTTGCGGGGCCGGTCGAGGATGACGCAGGTGAGGTCGTCGAGGTCTTTGCCGCGGGCCTTGGCGATGGCTTTGAGGTTATCGGCAAGGGGGCGTTCGATGTCGATTTTGCCTTTGGCTTCAGGGCCGACGGCGATCTTATTCATGTAAACAAAGGGGCCGGGGTTGAACATGGTGCCGCGCGGTGAAATGGCTACGGTGGAGATGGCGTTTGGGTTGCCAGTGGAAAGCAGGCGGGTGCCATCGATGGGGGTCGACAGCGATATCGACCTGGGGGCCATTGCCGGTGCCGACTTTTTCGCCGTTGTACAGCATGGGAGCTTCGTCTTTTTCGCCTTCGCCAATTACGATGACGCCGCTGATTTCGATGGCGTTGAGGACAAAGCGCATGGCATCCACGGCGGCTTTGTCGGATGTGTTTTTGTCGCCACGGCCCATTTGACGGGCGGCGGCTAACGCGGCGGCTTCGGTGACGCGCACAAGCTCAAGACCAAGGTTTCGGGTGGGTTCACGATTTACCATCTTGCGGCTCCATAATAATGTGTATTTACTCTTGAGACGGAAGCACTTGCTGAAAGAGACCACCCCTCCGGCCCCCTTCCAAAATCGGAAGGGGGAGACAAACGATTTTAATGTGTAGGTTTGCGCCAAAAGCATGCGCGAAACTACACAGGCGGGGCAAACATTCGATTGTCATTCGCTGCGCGGCAAAATTCAGGATGATTTTCTCCGTGAGGAGCATACGGGGTGAAAGAAAAAAATACGATGATGCAGGCGGCATCATCGTATGAACCAGGTGATAAAGTAGTAACCCAACACGGCGCCCCATAACCACGAGTCGATGCGGTCGAAGGCGCCTCCGTGACCGGGGAAGATTGTGCCGGAGTCTTTCGTACCGGCCTGGCGCTTGATCATGCTCTCGCCCAGATCGCCGAGAGGGGTTATGAGCCCGACAACGAGCCCAAATAAGACGCCGACCCAGGTGGGCAAATTCAGGGGGCCCCAGGTGGTATAGCAATATGCGAGAAAACCGCCGCCCAGCATGGAGGTAAACACCCCGCCAACATAGCCCTCCCATGACTTCTTGGGGCTCAACCTGGGGCTCATGCGGTGTTTACCATAGGCGGCACCCAACATAAAGGCTCCGGTGTCTACAAACCAGACACAGGGCAGGACAAAAAACGCCCACCAGCCGCCATTGGGCAACTGCCGCAGGTCGAGAAGGTAGGCGCCGATCCAGCCTATGTACACGAGGGCGGCCAGGCTGACGCTAAAATCTTGGCCGGCGCGATCTGCGCCGCGCTCATAATCGACCAGGTGGTAGACCATGAGCGCCAAGACGAGGAAGGTAAGCACCGGCATGGCGGCGACTGGTTGAAAGAAGCGTGCTGCAATCAAGATCAGCACGCCGCCCACCACCAACCAGGTGGCCGGACGCGAACCACTGACCCGAAAGAGGTTTGCATACTCCCAGGCGGATACCGTGAGTAAAAAGCCGATGAATAAGAAATAAGGAATACCGCCCCAGACCAGGGTAGGAAAGCCAACCAATAGCAATGTAAGCGCAGTGATGGTGCGCTTAGACATGCGTCCCTTCGTATTCAGGCGCGACGACGCCACCGTAGCGGCGGTCACGAGTGGCATATTCATCGAGGGCTTTGCGGAACTCTTCCTTGTTGAAATCTGGCCAATAGGTGGGGGTAACGTACCATTCGGAGTAGGCGGACTGCCAGATTAAGAAATTGCTGATGCGGAGTTCGCCGGAAGTACGGATGATCAAATCGGGGTCGGGTGCGCCGGCAGTATAGAGGTATTTGCTGACCAGATCGGGAGTGACGTTTTCGGGGCTGATGCCATCCTTGATGATCTGCTGGATGGCCTGCACAATTTCATCACGTCCGCCGTAATTGAAGGCGACATTGAGCACAAGCCTGGAGTTGTGGCGGGTGCTTTCGACGGCAGCCATGACCTTTTTTTGGAGGATGGGGGCCAACTGGTCGAGCCGACCGAGATGTCGGATCTGCACGCCCTGCGAGTCCAATTCTGAAAGTTCTTTGTCGATCACATCTTCCAAGATACGCAGGAGGCCATTGACTTCTTCACGCGGGCGGCCCCAGTTTTCGGTAGAAAAAGCATAAATGGTGAGGTACTCCACGCCAAATTCGACACAGGCTTTGATAATGCGGCGCAGATTTTCGGTACCGGCCTTGTGACCGGCCAGGCGCGGCAGTCTGCGCTTTAATGCCCAACGTCCGTTGCCATCCATAATGATGGCAACATGGCGGGGAAGCTGACTGGGAAGATTTGGATCGCTGTTTTTGCTCATGGCGCATGGAGTCGTTAGACTTCCATGATCTCCTGTTCTTTGTGCTGTCCAACTTTATCCAGGTCACTCATCAGGCGTTCGGTGATTTTCTGAAGTTCTTCTTCGCCGCGTTTGCGGTCATCTTCTGAGATCATTTTTTCGGTTTCAAAATCTTTGATGTCCTTCATGGTGTCGCGGCGAATATTGCGCAGGGCGACACGGGCTTCTTCGAGGCGGTGGTGGACCTTTTTTACCAGGTCGCGGCGGCGGTCTTCGGTAAGGGGGGGCAGGTTGAGGCGTATGACGAGGCCGTCGTTGTTGGGGGTCAGGCCCAGTTCGGAGGCCAGAATGGCTTTTTCGATGAGCTTGATGGTGGTCTTGTCGAAGGGTTTGATCATTAACTGGCGCGGCTCTGGGACGCTGATGGAGGCTAACTGCATGAGAGAGGTGGGAGAGCCATAGTATTCAATTTGTAGTTTTTCAACCAGGGCGGGATTGGCGCGCCCGGTACGAATGGTCATCAAGTCTTCATTCATAGAATGAATAGACTTCTGCATGTGAGATTCACATTCCTTGAGAAGATCTTTTATCACCGCAACCTCCAGAATTTTTGAAATAGCTGTGTTTTTTCTACGCAGGCGGGCATTCGCAGCGTATTTTAACAAAAACCTGAGACCCCGCCCGACTATAAAATGACGTAATAATTAATTATAAGGATACCCCAAAATTTGAAAATGCGCTACTAATCGACATCGCAGGTCAATATCAAATATGGGTGCAAAGTACTGGCAAAAGCTGTACAGACACTCTCAAAATCTGACAGGAATCAAAAAAGCGCCTTTTGGGGGCGCCTTTCTGCTTTTTAATGAACGATGGTGCCGACTTTATCGCCGTAGAGGGCGCGCGTAAGGGCGGTCTTATCCCACAGGTTCAGTACGAGGATGGGGATCTTGTGCTCCATGCAGTGTGTAATGGCGGTGCCATCCATGACGGTCAGGCGGCGGTTGAGGACTTCGATGTAAGAGAGCTCTTCGAATTTAACCGCATCTGGATTCTTTTTGGGGTCTGAGTCGTAGACGCCATCGACCTTGGTGGCTTTGATGACGACGGTGGCGTCGATTTCAGTGGCGCGCAGGGCGGCGGCGGTATCGGTAGAGAAAAAAGGATTGCCGGTGCCAGCGCCAAAAATAACCACGCGGCCTTTTTCCAGGTGGCGGATGGCGCGCCTGCGGATATAGGGCTCGGCGATGGCGCGCATTTCAATGGCGGACATGACGCGGGTGAAGACATTGGCGCGTTCGAGGGCATCCATTAAGGCGAGGGCGTTCATCATGGTGCCCAACATGCCCATGTAATCGGCTGTGGCGCGATCCATGCCGCGATCGAGGCCCTGTTTGCCGCGCCACAAGTTGCCAGCGCCAATGACGATGGCGACTTGCACACCCATTTCGTAGACTTCTTTTACACGGCCGGCGATGGCTTCGGCTTCAGAAACGTTAATACCAAAACCGCTTTCTCCGCCCATGGCTTCACCGCTGAGTTTGAGGAGGATACGTTTGTATTTAAGTTCTGTCATTTTTTCTCCCAGGTTATGCGCTATAGCCGCATGAGCGAGTATAGCGAGATGGATTAATCCCTGAACAGGGTATAAAAAAAGGCCTATCTACTCACGATGTGTTACTTTGCCCGTTAGTAACCATCCGCCCGGCTCCCTTCCAAAAACGGAAGGGGGAGACAAACTATTTTATGTGGAGTTTTTGCGCCAAAAGCAGTCCGCCAAAGACCGGCGAAAACTCCACAGGCGGGGCATGCCAGGCAATACGATTTTCATTCGCAACGCGGCAAAATTCAGGATGATTTTCACTGTTTGAAGTACCGATGGGTAGATACAAAAAAGCCAACCTCTCGGTTGGCTTTTTATAATTATTCGCCCAATCCTTCGCCCAACTCCCAACGCTGAAAGCGGCGAATGACGACGTTTTCGCCAGTGCTGGAGATGGTGGCGTGCAGCAGTTTTTCAATCGTGAGGGATTCATCACGAATGTAGCTCTGGCGCAGCAGGCAAACTTCATCCTTGTATTTATTGAGGCGGCCTTCGACAATCTTGACGGCGACGGCTTCGGGCTTGCCTTCTTCAACTGCGCGATTCTTGGCAATTGTGCCTTCGTGCTGGAGTTCGGCCTCGGGGATTTCTTTATCAGAAATGTATTTGGGGGCAGAGGCGGCAATTTGCAGGGCAAGTTCGTGGGCAAACTGGCGGAAAGCTTCGGAGCGGGCCACAAAATCGGTCTCACAGTTAACTTCAACCATTACACCTACACGTCCACCGCCGTGAGAGTACAGTTCGACGGTGCCGTTGGAAGCCTGGCGGTCTGCGCGCTTGGCGGCAGTTGCTACACCCTTTTCGCGCAAATAATCGACGGCTTTTTTGAAGTCACCATCTGCATCAACCAGGGCCTTGCGGCAATCCAGGATGCCGGCATTGGTGGCGGCGCGTAATTCTTTGATCATTTCAGTTGTAATTTCCATTCAAAACCTCTTACGATTTAATCAGGAAGCAGGAACAGCGTCAGCGCCGGGTTCGACATCAGCGGGTTTGGCGAGTTTGGCCAGGGTAGCTTTGCCTAACAAGTCTTCGTCAGTGGTTTCCACATCAACTTCGACAGTCCGGCTTGGGCGGCGAGGAGTGACCGGAACGGCAACAGAAGCCTCGGCAGCCTGTTCTTCAAGAATATCCTGGTCTTTGCGCATGGCTTTGCCTTCGAGCACGGCATCTGCCATTTTGGAAACCAGAAGTTTGATGGCGCGAATGGCGTCATCATTGGATGGGATGACGTAATCGACATCCTGCGGGTTGCAGTTGGTATCGACAAGGGCGACCAACGGGATGTTCAGGAGGTTACACTCGCGGACTGCGGAGTCTTCGCGTCCGACATCGACAACAAAGACCAGGTTGGGTAGGCGCTTCATGGAGCGCACGCCTTCGAGGCGGGTGTTGAGGCGGGTGATATCGCGCTCAATCAACAGGCCTTCCTTCTTGGTGAGGCGATTGATGTCGCCGCTGTCGCGCAGGTGTTCAAGACGTTCCATTTCTTTGATACGGGCGAACATGGTGTTCCAGTTGGTGAGCATGCCACCCAACCAGCGTTCGGTTATGTAAGGCATGCCGGCGCGCACAGCTTCGTCACGCACAGTTTCCTGGGCCTGGCGTTTGGTGCCAACGAACAGAACGGTGCCGCCGTTCATGACACAATCGCGGACGATGTTATATGAGCCGTTGAGGGCTTTGACCGTCTGCTGCAAGTCAATGATATGGATGCCGTTACGTTCGGTGAAGATGTAGGGCTTCATGCGCGGATCCCACTTGTTGGTGCGGTGACCGAAATGGACGCCGCTTTCCAAGAGGGCTTTCATTGAAATTACTGCCATTTTCTCTCCTGTTTACCGGATGACCGCAGCGCGCAGAGCGCACGGCCCGGTGTAAGTTTAGCGGGGATGTGAAACCCGCTCAGGGACGCTTGTTGCCCGTCCCAGGCAAGATTTGTTCTCTCACCGGTGTGAGAGCGGGCAGGATTATAACATACAAATATGGGGCGGGTACTTTTTTGAAATTAGGTGTTGAATTTCTCAACCAACTAAACCAGACTTAGTAACGCCTTTTTTAACTCAATCTAGTTTTCGGCATCCAGAATATCATTAACAATGCCGCAATCAGCGCGAGGGTCCCGCCGAAGTAGAAAGGCGCGGCAGGCCCAAACCCGCTCCACGCCCCAATACCGCCCCACAGGATGCCCGCGATGAGTGAAGCGGGAAAAGCCAGCAGGCCAATGACCGCATGATAGGTTCCATACGCGCTGCCGCGCATGTTCTCTGGAACCAGGTCGGCCACCATGGCATTTGCGGTTCCAAAAGCCAGTCCGTAATACAGCCCGTAGGCTGTATATAACAACCAAACATGCCAGGCGCTTTGCGCCAGGGCAAAACCAAAATAAATTGCTGCGTACACCAGCCACCCGGCGTTGATCAGCCGACGCCTGCCAATACGGTCTGAAAGCGAGCCAGCCGGTGTTGCCACGAGCGCGATAATCAGGTTGTAAATTGCGAGCATGACCAGGATGCCTGTGACGGAGATCCCCAGGTTTTGCGCGCGCAAGATTAGAAACCCATCCGAAGAATTTCCCAGGGTAAAGATACTGACAATCACCAGAAAAATACTGAAAGGTTTGCCCATGCCGCGCAGCGAAAATTTAGGTACGGATGGCTGGCCTGTAACTGCCACATCCCGGGTGCCGAGCGCCAGGGTGATGACTGCCAGAAAAGCTGGCACCAGGCTGAACAGGACCAGAGTCTGGAAGGTCTGTTTGGACAGGTCTACCTTGTTGGATTGAGCCATCCAGACTACACCGGCTGCGATTAATAAACCCAGCATGGCCCCGGATTTGTCCATGGCCCGGTTGAAACCAAAGGCCAATCCGCGCATTGCCAGGGGTGTCGAGTCTGCCACCAGTGCATCACGCGGAGCCGTGCGGATCCCTTTGCCAACCCGGTCTGCCCACCTTACCCCTGCGATTACCCCCCAACTGCTGGTAAGCAAAAAGAAAGGTTTGGAAATGGCCGAAAGTCCGTAGCCTGCCACCGCCAGCCACTTGCGGCTGCCCAGTTTATCCGAAAGCCAGCCCGAAAATAACTTTAAGATGCTGGCGGTGGCTTCGGCAATCCCTTCGATCAGCCCGATAATGCTTGTCTGTACCCCCAGCACATTCGCAAGGAACAAAGGCAAGACGTTGATGACCATATCGCTGGAAACATCCATAAACAGGCTGGTCAGGCCGACTGCCCACACGTTGCGCGGCAGGTGCTTAATGGTTGGCCGTTTTAACGATTCTGAAGTTGGTTCAGTCATGTATAAGCATCCTTACCCTTTGCAAACTTAAAAAGACTGGTAGGCTTTACTCATGGAATTTTCTGGTGATCTTGATTTGGTAATTATAGACTATGCAAAAGAAAAACTGCGGTTCGGGTAAATATCCGAGCCGCAGTTTTCCCTACTTATTGCCGCTCTTTTTATGCGCGGATCATCGTCAGCAGCATCTTGAATTTGTGCCCGGCCTTGAGCGCGTGCGGTTGGTTGGCAGGCAGGATAATGGATTGGCCATTCTTTACAGTGAAGAGCTCTCCAGAAATGAATACTTCTGCTTCGCCTTCCAGCACCTGGACGAGTGCATCAAAAGGTGCAGTGTGCTCGCTGAGTTCCTGACCAGCATCAAAGGCAAACAGGGTCACATTGCCGGCTTCGGCTTTGGTGATTTGACGGCTCACAATCGAGCCGTCTTGAAAAGCGGCCATTTCGGTTAATTGCAGTATTTCGGCTTTAGGGGCAGTTGACATGATATTTTTTCCTTTATAACTATTCTAGCCGTCTGCCGCGTGTTGGTCTTTGATCTGGCGCAAATAGAACCAGATTAAATGACACCCAGTTTGTTGCCTGTATTCTTAAAGGCTTGCAAGCCCTTATCCAGGTCGTCGGTGGAGTGCGCGGCAGAGATCATGACGCGGATGCGCGCCTTGCCTTGCGGCACAGTCGGGAAGCCCAGTGACATCGCGAACACACCCGCTTCGAATAACTCGCGGCTGAATTGCTGCGCCAGCGGCGCTTCGCCCAACATCACGGGGGTGATTGGGGTCTCGCTTGCGCCAGTATTAAAGCCCAGCGTCTTCATTTCAGTTTTGAAGTATTTGGCATTGCTCCACAGCTTGTCTACCAACTGGGTAGAGTCTTCCAGCAGGTCAATTGCCGCCAGGCAGGCAGCTGCATCTGGCACCGTCACCGCCGAGGAGAACAGGAAAGGTCGTCCGCGCTGACGCAGCCATTCGATGATGACCGCACTGCCAGCCACCACGCCGCCCATCACGCCAAAAGCCTTCGACATGGTGCCCACTTCCACATCTACCTTGCCGTGCAGGCCAAAATGATCGACAATTCCGCGCCCGCCGTTGCCCAGCACACCTTCGCCGTGCGCGTCATCCACCATCAAGAGCACGTCGTATCTGCTGGTCACTTCGTAGATGGCGGGCAGTGGGGCAATATCGCCGTCCATACTGAAGACGCCGTCGGTTACCACCAGTCCGCGCCGGTATTGGGGCAGGTTGGCTCGGATCTGTTGTTCCAGTGAGGCCGGGTCGTTATGTTCATAGGCAACGATCTTTGCGCCCGAGAGCCGGCAGCCGTCGATGATGCTGGCATGGTTCAGCCGGTCTGAGAAGATCACATCTTCCTTGCTGACCAGCGCCGGGATGGTGGCGAGGTTGGCAGTAAAACCGCTCTGAAAGGTGATCGCAGCTTCGACGCCCTTAAAGGCGGCCAGCCGCTTTTCCAGTTCAACATGCAGACTCATGGTTCCTGCAATCGAGCGCACCGCACCTGGGCCTATGCCCATTTTGTCAATGGATTTTTTCGCCGCGCTGACGATATCCGGGTGATTGGCAAGCCCGAGATAGTTATTGGAGCAAAAATTTAGGACTTTTTTTCCATCCACCACCAACCAGGCACCCTGCGGCGATTCGATGGTGCGGATGCGGTTATATAAGCCAGCCTGTTTAAGGCTGTCGAGTTCCTGGGTAATCCAGTCAATCTTTGACATTCTTAGCTCCTGGAAAACAAATTGGGGACAACAGAATTATTATAGCGAGTTCTGTCGATGGTGAAAGTCACGTTTTTGGTGTGACAAATCACAGCCTTAATCATCCACCTGGCCTTCGGCCAACAGTCCCATTTCTGTCAACGCTGCCAGTACCTTGCCCTGGGCACCCGCCTGGATAACCACCGTGGTGGGTCCCAGCAGTTCGCCCAGAAATCTGCTTGCACGCGATTCCCGTAATTCCTTCAGTACATCCGGTTTGGAAACTTTCAACACCGCCAGGCTTTCCACGCGCGCTTCGCTGCCATTTGCATCCCAGCGCTGCAAGGCTTTTACCAGCGTGGGCGGGATGGGTGCGGCGAGGTGTTTGCGTAAAATGCCTAACAGATGCTCGGGTTTGAGCCCCTGTTCTTTGGCGCGTTTCAAAGACCCTGCGCTTACGCGATACCGGTATTCATCTGCTTTGGCTTCTTCCCACTCGCAAAAGCGTGCAATCTGGTAGCGCGCGGCGCGCGGTGCCAGTCTCGGAACTGTGATCTTGCCCTGTGAGCTGACAGTGATCTTGCCATTTTCTAGCGGGCTCTCCATCGCCGAGTGCGACTTAAATGCGCTCGGCGCGCTGTTTTCTTCTGTCGATGCCAGGTCTAGCACGCCCAGCCAGTGCAGCGGCCCGCACATGAGGTAGCGGATCAGCGCTCCGTCCACCTCGTCCCAATGGGCAAAACCACGCAGAAAGATGCCATCTGCCTCACGTTTGATGAACCACGAATCGTAATCGCCTGCCGGGCGCTGGTAATCTGGGTATTTGGTTTTGATATCGCGTACAAAAGCACCCAGACTCCACCACTGACTGTCTGGCACTGGTTCCAGCAGGTTGAGCAGAAATTCACGTGTCACCAGCGGCTGGTTTGTCCAGGCGCCTTCAAAGCTGAGGCCCTGGAGCTGGCGAAGTTCGTCAAACCTTTCGCTGGCCTGCCAGCTTTCGAGCAGCAGCGCCAGGGCTTTTTGGCGCGGAGCTTCCAAAAAGGACTTGACCGCCTCAGGGTTCAGCCCGGAGGCATTGATCAGCCCGGCAATTTGCAGCAGGTCGCGCATGATTGGCGCGGGCAGGCTGGTGCCGGGCATTTCTATTCCCAGGCGCATGGCGGCCAAAAAGGTGCAGGCGTCATCCAACACACGGTCATTGGCGGGGGTGGGGCAGGCTTTTTCTGCCGGGGAAGCCGGGCGGCCGGGTGCTTTTTCATCCGGTGGGGTGGGCGCATCCAGTTTGGTTTTGGGGGATGGCGCTTGTTTTACGGGTGGGGTCTTTTCTACTATTTCATCTTCTTCGACAAGCGCCATTGATTCTTCATCATCAGCGTAAACCGCCGCTTCTTCTTCCACCTGGGCAGTGCCTTCGAGCAGACCGGCAAAATCCATTGCCATCAACAGGTCATCAGGGATGAAGGCGAATTCCTGTGGGCCTTTTTCGCCATCAAAGAATTTTCTACCAATCAGGGCGCGGTACCAGAGGACTTCGGCGGCGGAACCTGGGTGCAGATGCGGCTGATCCCGGTCGCGCTTGCCGGGTCCCATCTCGCGTACTTCCCCAAAGCGCCGCGCAAAGGCCACCCAGGGCATGCGTCCATCATCGCCAGCCAGGCTTTCCAGGCTGGAACGCGCATCTTTGGGCAGGGTTACCACCACCTCTTCGAGCAGTTCGGCATCGCACAGGCTTTCAGAAAGTTCAATAGCCGCTTCTGCGGGGTCTGAGGAGGCCAGTTCTAGCCCCCACAGCGAGGCGACAATGCGCAGAAATCCGATATCGTTGGATGGCAGGGTTTGGGCCAGGGATGGCATAAGTTCAGACCCTATCCACGCACTACGCGCAGGGCTTGTGGCAGAATTTCAAAGGTGAGGCCCTTGATATTGCTGCCAAAGCTTGTGTAAATCTCGCCGTCAGCATGAATGTACATGGGGCGGTCGGATGTGAACTTGAGCGATTTTCCGGTGCCCATTTTTATCTGTGGAAAGCGCATGTGTGTGCCCTTCATAAATTCGGGTACCAGTTGGAACATGGTCAGGCGTCCGCATTTCTTGACCATCACATAATTCAAAATGCCGTCATCGTTTTTGGCTTCGGGGGCCAGCAAGAACCCGCCGCCTTCGCGCGGGCCATTGCAAATGGTGACCATCAGCGTTTGCTGCTCCCATTTTTCTCCGTCGCTTTCCACTTGCATACTGAGGGGGTCGTGGTTTAAGATGATGGTTTGGATGACAGCCGTCAAATACATAAGGAACCCGCGCACAATGGGCAGTTTGTGCGAGCGAATGGTGACGACCGAGTCAAAGCCGATCCCGGCGGTGTTATCAAAAAACTCTTTACGGCCGTTCTCATCTGTCATCACCGCAATATCCAAGGGGGATGGTTCATGGATCAGCGCGTGCGCCAGGGCGCGGTCAGCTTGCAATGGTATGCCAATCGAGTAGGCAAAGTCATTGCCGGAACCGACCGGCACCACACCCAGCACCGGGCGCTTTTCTGGTGGAACCTGCATCAGCCCATTAACTACCTCGTGGACCGTGCCGTCCCCGCCCATTGCAATCACCAGTTCATACCCATCCAGGGCGGCCTGCCGGGCCAGTTCGGTGGCGTGCGTGGGGTAGACCGTGCCGCTCCAATCCGCACCCCCGTGTTCCGCGATGATCGGGCGCAGGTCATTGGCAGAGCGCCAGGCGCTGCCCAAATTGGCCATTGGGTTTAAAATCAACTTCACTTTTTTGGGCATGGGTTACTCCGAAGGCAGAAAGTTGCACTTATGATGGGAAATATCTCTTGCATGCAGAATCCGGATCTCTTTTCAAAGACCACGCTACAAAAACTGTTAATTATCTTCTGCACGCTCTGCAACCATAAAATCCCCACGCGCCTGGCGTTTTGCGTGGTACAGAGCTTCATCAGATGCTCGCAGCAATTCGGATGCGGTTTGGGCGTGGATGGGGTAAACGGCAATTCCGCCAGTGACGCTTAAATTTCGATGTGTACCATCCGGAAGCTGGATTTCAAGTTCAGTCATTTTGTTTTTGATATTCTCGGCAACTTGTTTGGCAGATTCAAGATTGGTTTCAGGCAAAATTACCATGAACTCATCGCCGCCGTAACGAGCCAGAAAGTCGGTGCTGCGCTGTGTGCGCGCCAGGAATTGGGCGTATTGGCGCAGAATTACATCGCCCGTGCTGTGCCCATAAGTATCATTGATAGCCTTGAATCCATCCAGATCGATCATAAAAATGGCGAACTGATGCCCGTAGCGCGAAGCGCGCTGGACATCGTTTTCCAATCGGGCATCTAACGCAAGCCGGTTGGGCAGGCCTGTCAGCGTATCGCTCATCGCCTGGGTAGCCATCGCCTGGTGCAGGCGGGCATTCATAATCGCCAGGGCAGCCTGGTCAGCCAGCAACCCCAGCAGGCGTAATTCAGATTCCGAGAACCCTCCTACCGACCAGCGTGCCATGTTCATTACACCGACTACAATTTCACCTGACATGAGGGGAATGCTGAATATCGAACCAGCCCAGTCTACAGGCGCATTGGCAAACAGCTCATGCGAGTGCAAATTTTCCACAACCATTGGTTTGCGTGAGCGTGCCACACTGTATGTCATGCCGGTCGGGCGTGGAAGCGTGGTGATCTGGTTGCGCTGGCCTTGGGAATCCAGCGAAGCGCCAAATTTGAGAGTATCGTCCTGGTAGAGGAAAATTGTGGCGTCTTTTGCGCCTTTCATCAGGCGCATGGCTTCAGTTACGATGGTCTCAAGCACCACATGCATTTGCAGGCTGGAGGTGAGATTGGCCGTGATACGTTTGAGCGCATCGAGCTCGGCCGCTTGTTGTTGAATAATAGCCAGCAGGTTATGATGATGAGTGACATTGGCCAATATCCTGGATGCTGCGCGCGCATTTTCCTCTGTTTTTTCATCGGTTTGCGCAAGTTCGAGCATCAAATCCAGTGTGCGCAAAATTTGCTCACGCTGTTCTATAGAATATTTTCCTGGGGCCAGTTTGCGGCGCGCAGCCTGCAGCAATTCCTGCCGAGATTTATCCATAAGTTTGACTAATACAAAGCAGGGTTATGCTCGGTTTTGCGCTGTTAAAGGGAACTCTGGAGTATGTTAAAATGAACATGTTAGTTATTCAACCTTCCGGAGGAATTATGCCTGCTGCTAAACTACCAGCCGCCACACCACTTCAGCCTCGCCGTCGAGCCATTCTGATTGGTTCTGCCAGGGGGCTTGGGGCAGCTATGGCGCGCCGCCTGGCCCGCGAGGGCTATTCCCTGGCCTTGATTGACCGCGATGAGGCGCTGTTGGAAAAACTTTGCCAGGAGATTAATGCATCCAGTAGTTCCGCAAAAGCGCTGCCGTTCGTTCATGATGTAACTTCTTTTGATGAAATTCCCGCGCTGCTCCAAAAAGTCATGATTGATCTGGGTGGATTGGATTTATTGATTTATATAGCAGGTATTTTACTACCCACTACGCCTACAACCTACGATTTTGAAAAAGATCTTAAGATGATGCAGGTCAATGCGCTGGGTGCCCAGGCCTGGTTTAATGCCGTTGCACCGGTTTTTCAATCTTTGAAATCCGGGCACATCGTAGGCATCTCTTCGGTGGCGGCCGACCGCGGCCGGGTGGGCAATCCTGGCTACAATGCATCGAAGGCCGCTCTCGCCACCTATCTCGAAGCATTACGCAATCGGCTCAGCCGCTTTGGTGTCCACGTGCTGACTGTCAAGCCTGGTTTTATGGATACGGAAATGTTAAAAAGCTCTCCCCGCACGTTTTGGGTGGTTTCGCCCGAACAGGCTGCGGATGATATCTGGAAAGCGATCAAAACCCGCAAACAAACCATTTATACGCTGGGCCGCTGGAAATGGATTATGCTGATCATTCAGCACATTCCATCCATTATCTTCCGCCGCCTGTCATTCTGATGCATGGAGGGAGGGCAGTACCGGCTTCAATCTAAAATTCCTGTCCTCTAAAAAAAAATATGACTACTTCAATACTACCTTATGAACACCTTACTTATCTGGAAAACTTTGGACACTCGCTGCGCGCGGCATCCTACTTGTACAGGCCAGCCAACACCGAAGAAATCATCGAACTGTTCAGGTTTGCCAAGCAAAATGGTTTGAAGATAACCACGCGTGGGGCCGGTCGTTCCTATAATGATGCGGGTCTTAACAGCAGCGGCATCGTCATGGATCTTACCGGTATGAATAAGATCCTCTCATGGGATGCCCAGACCGGTCTCATTACCGGCGAACCGGGTGTTACGCTTGAACAACTCTGGCACACCGTTTTGCCTGGCGGCTGGTGGCCTCCGGTGGTATCGGGTACCATGACCACCACACTGGGCGGCTGCCTGGGCATGAACATCCATGGCAAAAATAATTTCAAAATGGGTACAATTGGCGAGCATGTGCAGGAATTTACTGCCCTGCTGCCCACGGGTGCCGAGATCACTTGCTCACCCACCAAAAATGGCGACCTGTTCTATGCATTGATCAGCGGCATGGGCATGCTGGGCGTGTTTACATCGATCACACTCAAGATGAAAAAGATGTATTCTGGTCTGTTACAGGTGCATGCCTACCCGGCGCCCAACCTGCATGCACATCTCAAGGCCATTGAGCAGGATGCTCCGGAATATGACTATACCGTAGGTTGGTTGGATGCCACGGCTGGCGGCAGTGGCCTGGGGCGCGGACAGATTCACTCTGCCAAATACCTACACGAAGGCGAAGATCCGGAACCGCAGAAAACCATGCAAGTCGGCTACCAGACTCTGCCAGCCACCATGTTCGGTGTCTTTCCAAAGTCAATCATCCATTATTTCATGGCCCCGTTTACCTTCAACCTGGGCTTCTGGATGATTAATACTGCGAAATACGTTGCCAGCCTGCGGGATGGCAACTACCCCCAATCACATGCAGCCTTCCACTTTTTGCTTGATTATGTCCCCAATTGGGAATTGGCTTTCGGTCATCTGATCCAGTACCAATCATTTGTCCCCAAGGAAACCGCTGAAGAGGCCTGGAAAGAGCTGCTGACACTTTCACAAAAGCGCGGCATGCCCTCCCATCTGGGTGTGACCAAACGCCATCGCCCAGATAAGTTCCTGTTTTCGCACGCTGTGGATGGGTTTTCATTGGCGCTTGACTTCAAGGTGACAAATGGTAATCGCGCTGCCATGTACAACATGCTGCAGGAGTTTGACAAAATTGTGCTTCAGGCTGGCGGGCGTTTTTATTTCGCCAAGAACAGCGAAACTTCCCCGGAGACCACGCTCAAATTCCTGGGGGCTGAGACCCTGGCGCGCTTCCGAGCCCTTAAGCAGCGCACCGACCCAAACAATCTGCTCGAATCTGATCTTTACCGGCGTGTTTTTGCAGGATAAAGTGCAAAGGGTGACCGAAAAAGTCACCCCTTTTTTTATTAATCGCTGGCTATTCTTTTTTGGTCTTTGAAAGCTTGATGACCACATCAGTGGGCAGAGCAAGCCCGGCTTCGATCTCAATTGCCTTGACAATCCCCACCGGTACAGGACAGGCAGCGTGTGTGCAGTATTTAATGCCCATTTCGTGCGTCCTGGGCAAGGCACGCTTGAAAGAGATTTCTTTAAACGGCTCCACCTCGGTCAGTTCCGCTGCCATGCGCTGAATGGCAGCGCACTCACTGGTGATGTGAACCTTGCACACCCTTCCATCCATTGTAGTTTCTACCCGGGTGGAGAAACCGCAGTTACCTGCCATGATTTCCGCTTGAGCCATAAGACATTCCTCTTTTCTGTGCAGAAGTATTATGTGATTAGATGCGCAAGGGCCTGGAAAGTTGCAAAGCGGGATGAAATGCTAAAAACGCAATATTCTCTCACGCTTCCACATCTCGACCCCGCGCTCACCAACTGACGACCTACAACCGCGATTACGATTTTCGTTGGCTCGAACAGGTCTTGTCCCGCAGGGTTTTCGCCTCGTTTTCTTGACCCGTTCCCCGGCTGGAGTTGGATATCTCGGATAACGATATTCCGGCCGCTGTCGAAAAGATCGCCGATTGGATGGAGCAAACCGGCGGGCTGTATATGGATTGACAATTGATACGGTAACTTTACTGGGGTGGAATTCCTGAAATTCTCAATATGGATATTTACATGATTGCGGTGGTGCTTGCGCCCTATCGCCCTGCCCCCTTTCCCGCTGGCAAGAATAATTTTTCGTCGTGCGGGTTGTGCGGGAAAGGGGAAAATCTTTTTTTGAGAGACTGGGGAGCTAAGCTCCCCAGTCTCTCAAGCTCTTAGCCCGTCTTGATTGCGCTATTCGACATCATTTTGAGGCGAGAAAATAAGGAATGCCGGGTGAAAATGGCTATTTGGCTTCCATGAGCTTCGCGGTAATGGCTATTCGTATATCACTAAAGCCATAATGAGAATTGCTGGTGGAATTCAACATTACTACTGAAATATTCGGCTGTGGTCATTCGTCTTGCTTGTTGCAATACGGATGACCACAGCAATTTTTGAATTTACAAAATGTTATTCAACTGTTAACCTCCCATTAAATTTATTTTCTGGCAAAACAAATAGAATAGACTTACGACCACAAATTAGACCCTATTTATCGTATACACCAAAAGGAGAAAATAATAATGAAGTTTTCGAATAGCAAGTTATTCTATTCTGCAGCCGCTATGCTTGTGCTGTGTCTTGGGCTGGCAGGCACCGCGCTGGCCAAATCGATCATTGGTCCCAGCAGTTCCAGGGCTCCTTATCTTGTTTCCAGCCTGAAAGGCGTGGATATCAAATCCATCCTGGCTGTTGGCGATTCTGTCAATGCCAAACCGGATGGCAGCCCTTACCGCATGGTCGGTATCCCGGATGGCCTGGGCGCGTTTGAAAATGAAGACGGTCCTTCTGATACCTTCACCCTCTTGATGAATCACGAACTTCCCGCCACCAGCGGTATCGTGCGCGCACACGGCACAACCGGCGCGTTCGTCTCAAAGTGGATCATCAGCAAAAAAGACTTGCGCGTGATCAGCGGCGAAGACCTGATTAAAAACGTGCTGGTCTGGGATGCGGCCACCGCTCAATACCAGCCTGCCAGCGCGGCGCAAAAGACCTTTACGCGCTTCTGCTCCGGTGATCTGCCCGCCAAATCTGCTTTCCATAATGATGGCCTTGGTTATAAGGGTCGTATTTACATGAACGGTGAAGAATCCGGCGTGGAAGGGCGCGCCTTCGCGCACCTGCTGAACGGTTCATCTTACGAACTGCCGCGCCTGGGCAAGTTTAGCTGGGAAAACTCGGTTGCCAACACTGAAACCGGCAATAAAACCGTGGTCGCCGGAACGGACGACGGGACCGGTGGTCAGGTCTATTTCTATGTGGGCACCAAGACCAATTCGAGCAACCCGGTTGAGGCGGCTGGTCTGACCAACGGCGAGCTGTTCAGCATCAAGGTGGACGGTATTGATTCTGAAACCAACAGCACCTTGCTGAGCGGTCCCGTGGCTTTCAGCGCTTACAACTTTGGAGATGTCTCCTCCTGGAACGGCGCCGAACTCGAAGCTCAGAGCAAAGATGCCAGCGGTGCGTTCCGCGTGACTTCTTTCCAGCGCCCGGAAGATGGCGCCTGGGATCCGCGCAACCCCAACGATTTCTATTTTGTCACCACTGCCAGCTTCACCGGCAACAGCCGACTGTGGCGCGTGCGTTTCAACGATGCTTCCAACCCGGCAGCCGGTGGCACGGTGGAAATGCTGCTTGACGGCAGGGAAGGCCAGAAAATGATGGACAACATCACCATTAATGAGCATGCTCAGATCATCATCCAAGAAGACCCCGGCAACCAGGCCTATGTAGCCAGGATCTGGCGCTATGACATTGCCCGAGACCGAATGACCGAGATCGCCCAGCACGACCCCGCGCTCTTTGCCCCTGGCGGCGCTGGCTTCGTGACCCAGGATGAAGAATCCTCCGGCATCATTGATGCCTCCCAGGTGATTGATGACGGCTGGTTTTTACTGGTACAGCAGGCGCACTACCGTGCCGACACCGAACTCGTCGAAGGCGGTCAGCTGCTCGCCATGCGCATCCCAACCAACCGGTAAAACACTTTAGCGGTAAAAGCTGCAACAAAAACAAACAAAGGGTGCGAGAGCGTCCTTTGTTTGTTTTAACGTATCGTCTCAAAAAGAGTGGAAAGGTGACAGTCATCCGACGTTTTCGGAGTTAAAGCGCTGAAAATCGGATGACTGTCAGCTTGATCCCCGAATAATGCAAAAAGAGCCGGAACAAAAAACCGGCTGCATGGAGCAGACCGGTGAGGTGAAGGGGAATTAACTTTCAAAGCGGAGCTTATGCGCGGATGTTGACGATTCGTCCGGTGCCGTTGATGGTAGGGGTGGGGGCGCTCATCATGCTAATCAGCGCCTGGGCCTGCATTTCCTGCGAATCAAGAATCTGCTTCATAATGGCAACGCCAATATTCTGCTTGCCGTAATCACTCTGCATGCTGGTCGCCAGGCTTGCCAGGGAATTTTGCATGATACTTACGCCATTAATTGCCATACTTCTTTATCGGCAGTTTTTGAAAAAACTAAAGGGCTGAGGATAAGTTCCATCAGCCCTTTCGTTTTAATAAATTGGCGCTGCAAGAATGCTCTATATTTATCCCTTACCCTTCAGTAGTTGATAAGCCAGCGGGCCAATGGCGCCGCGCAGCGAACGGGCGCGCAGAGCGCGGTCGAGATCGGCGATCAGGTTTTCGGGGCTTTCCAAACCAATGCTGGCGCGCACTATACCCTGGCCGGTCCACTCGCGGATGCGGGATTTTTGATCTGTGCTCAAGTACGCCGCGCTGTCGATGTACATGTCCGTCGGGTAATAAAACAACAGGCTGTGAGCATGTCCCAGTGACGTAGCATAATGAAAGACTTTGATCTTCTCAGAGAGCGTGATGGCAGCCCCCAACCCATCTTTAAGTTGGAATGTCAGCATCCCGCCAAACGCCGACATCTGCCGTTTCGCCAATGCGTGCTGCGGGTGACTCTCCAGCCCCGGATAGGTGACATGCGAAATTTTTGGATGGCCTTCCAGGAAATGTGCCACTTGCATGGCGCTCTCGCTGTGCTGGCGCATACGCAGCGGCAAGGTCACCACCCCGCGCAGGATCAACCACGCGTTGAACGGGCTGAGCGCGCCCCCGAGGTGCACCAGCATCTCCTTACGGATGCGCTGTATCTCCTTCTGTGGGCCAATCACAACCCCGCCCAGCGCGTCGCCGTGACCGTTGATGTATTTGGTCAGGCTGTGGATGACGAAATCCGCGCCCAACGCCAGCGGCTGCTGCAGTGCCGGGCTGGCCCAGGTGGAATCAACCGCCAGCGGGATGCCCGCTGTATGAGCGATCTCTGCTAGCGCGGCAATATCTGAAATGCGCAGAATAGGGTTGGCAGGTGTTTCGGCGTACACCAGCCGTGTGTTGGGCCGCAGCGCGGCGCGCACCTGCTCCAGTTGGCTGGTGTCTACCAGGCTGACCTGAATGCCAAAACGCGGCAGGATCGTGCCAAAGAGTTCCACTGCCCCGGCGTAACACACCTCGCTGGCGATGACGTGGTCGCCATTGCTCAGCAGGGTCAGCAGCAGGGCTGAAATCGCCGCCATCCCGCTGGCAGTCACGACTGCGTCGATGGTTTTTCTGGCTTTTGGCTTGAGCGCAATCGTTTCAAGCGTCACCAGGCGCTCTTCCAGCGAGCGCAGCGTGGGGTTTGACCAGCGTGTATAGGCATGCGCTGGATTGGGCGATTCGAGCGTCAGCGCATCGATCAGCGCTGGGCCAAACGGCGGCAGCTTGAAGGTGGTGGCCATGTCAATCGGCAAACGCATTGCCCCGGTTTGGGGGTCAGGCTGTTCGCCCGCATGGACAGCGAGGGTGGAAAAATCCAGTTTGTCCATATTAATCACGGTTCGCCAGCTGTTCCACCAGCGCCTGGTGGCTCTCGCGTGTCACGCTGTACTTCCAGGCAAACGGAAGAGACAGGAATAATAAGACTGCCGGAATCGGCCCGGCAAAGATGCGGATGGCATTGACTGCCGCCTCAGGCTGTACTGGCAGGGCTGCGCCCATGACCGGAGTGAGGTATCCGGTGGCGGCCAATGCCTGGCCCATCCCCCAGACAGCCAGCCCGGTCGCCAGTTTCTGGAAAAAAGACGCAAAGGCGTAATACGACCCTTCGCGCCGCTCGCCAGTCTTGGCCTGATCCAGTTCAATGATGTCCGGGATCATCGACCAGGGCAGCACATAGGCGGTGGCTATCCCGGAACCTGAAAGCGCTGCCAGCAGGTAAGCCAACCCCAATTGGTCGGCGCGGATCATTGAAAGGCCGAGCAGGATGACGACCCAGGTCAGGCTGCCGATGATGTAAGCGCGGCGTTTGTCCAGTTTGCGCGCCACCCACACCCAGAATGGGATAAACAGGATGGCGGAGCCTTCTGCTACCAGCACAAAGTAGTTGGCCTGCTCGGGCACGCGCAGGTAATAATTGGCGAAATAAATCAATACCGCTGCCAGGATGCTGGCGGTCGTCCAGCTGAGCAGGTAAAGCCCCATCACCATCCAGAAAGGGCGGTTGGAAAGCGTCTCACTGATGGCCTGTTTGATGGTCAGTGTCACCCCTTCCATCTCTTTGTCGAATTCCTTCGAGACTCTGAACACGATCAGCGGCGGGATGATGGAAACCAATCCCAGCCCCACGCCCAATACAGTGAACAGCACGCGCGCATCTTTGATGAACCAGCCCATCACTGTTGCCAGGATGATCGTCCCCAGCGTACCTGCAATTGAGAACACCATGCGGTAGCCGTTGAGGGTACTGCGCTCATCGTAATCGCTGGTGAGCTCGGGGGTCAGCGAGTTGTAGCTGACGTGGATGATGGTAAAGATGGTATCAAACAAGATAAAGGTCACGGCGTAATAGGCTGCCAGCGCCACCTGGCTGAAAGGCGGGACAATCCACATCAGCATAAAACTCAGCCCCAGCGGAACAGCCCCATACAGCAGCATCACGCGCCGGCGTCCAAAGCGGCTGCGCACCCGGTCCGATAAAATTCCCACCAGCGGGTCGTTGACGGCATCCCACAGCTTGCCAATGCCCACCGCCCAACCGGCCATATCCGGGCGCAGACCGGCTACATCTGTCATAAAGTAAAGTTGGAAGAACATCAGGATGGCGAGCGGGATGCTCGTGGCAAGGTCGCCGGTGCTGAAAAGCAGTTTTAACCGCAGGGATAGCTTCATCTCAACCTCGCGTTGCTAATGTTTCAAAAATAAATCCTGAAGTTCAGGGGCTTCGTATTTGTAAAATTCTTCGATCGGGCGCTCGGCCACCATCATGCGGTAAGCATCCAATTCGCGCAGGATGACCGGGTCTAGCGCGGATGGTTTGTGGCTGGCCAGCATCTGGCGCGCCTTCTCACGGGCGTTATCAAGCGCGGATTTTTCCCCGGCCTGCCGCCAGCCGTCATACGGCTCACGCACCATTAAGGTTGGGATGTAATGTTCCTTGCGGAAGTTCTGGGTGGTGTGTTTCTCGGTGATGTAGCTGCCCGAAACCCCCACCTTGCGGATCACATCCATTGCCAGTGTGGTTGCGTTGACTTCGATACCGCGCGCAATACGCAGTGCCGCCGCGCACACTTCGTCATCCAGCACCAGCAGGGCGTCACTTTCCAGCATGGAACTATCCAGCGTCCCGGCGCAGGTGATGTAATCCACGCCGCCCAACACGGCTGGCAGCAGGGTGGCAAAGCGCTCAAAACCGGCCTGGTAATCTTCCCGTTTGGATTCAGTGGTCGAACCAACACTGCGGCAGGGCAGCCCGTAAGATTTCGCCAGCTGCACCGACCCGGCGGTGATCAGACCGGTTTCTACCGCGCCGAGCGCCACCGTTCCGTTGCGCATGTTGGCAATGGTCGAGACGGTGCCGTACAGCACCGGTGTGCCCGGTCGGAAAAGCTGCGACAGGGTAATGTGCGCCAGGATGTTGGCGTTTTCCTGGACCAGCAGCCCCGCCAGCGTCACCGGCGCGCTCAGGCCAGCAATCCCCTCGGGGGCCATCGTCACTGGCTGGCCGTATTCGGCGCAGATCATCATGCCTTCCAGTTGGATCTGGCTCATTTGCAGCGGGCTGACCGTGGAGCAGATGCCAAAGAAGCGCGGTTTTTGCTGCAGCGCCTGTTTGCCGCCTGCGGTAATCGCCATCATCTCCATCATATCCAGCGTAGGCCGGTAAGCGTAGCACCCCATTCCAAACGGTTTGCGGCTGTGGTTGGCCCAGGCCCAGATGGCCTCTGAATGGATGGTGGTCATCGGCAGGTCGTTGGCCCACACATCCATCTGTGAGCAGTGGATGTTCTTACAACTATCGATAAGCTGGATATGGTGAACGAGATCTTCCAATGTGGTTGGGCGGTGTTGACCGGTTTCCAGGTCCAGGATGGCAGTTGGTGTGCCGAGCGCGGCAAACACCGTTTCGCCCTTGCCAATCTCCACGCTAAAGCTGCCGTCCGGGCCGTATAAGCGGAAACTTTTTGGTGCTTTAGCCACCGCTTGCATGACCAGCGCCTCGGGCAGGCGCACGGTCTGTGTCGCCTCGTCTACCTGCGCGCCCGCTTCGGCAAAGATGTGCCGCGCCAGGGCATAATCGACCTTCACCCCGACTGTTGCAAGTACTTCCATCGATGCGGCATGAATCTGCTTGATTTCATCACTGCTCAACACTTCAAACCGGTTTGTTTTCACAAATAGCCTCCAGGAAAATAAAAAATCACATCCATCTATTATAGATGCGATTCAAGGGAGAATGTCACTACGAGACCGAACGGGACGTTAAAGCGTCCGTCGGCTTACTAATACCATTTATGTTATTGGTAGCAGATCCGCCGCGAAGCAGTTTCCGATTAAGCGGACAAAACTCTTTTACCGCGCAGCCCGCAGATGTGGGCGAAGAAAAAAATAGACAGGAAATTCAAGTCACGATTTTTTCTCCTGAATATACTGCCCATCCTGTCAGAAATTGCTTTCGAGATTGTCACGCCCCGTCATCAATCGGTGGGGCTGTCGGGCCGTAATCCAGCACCGGGCGCACGCCGGTGGCATCCTGCGGTGCGCCGATGATCTTCTTCTCTTCCATCGTGTCGATCATGCGCGCCGCGCGCGTGTAACCGATACGCAGTTTACGCTGTAACATCGAGACCGATGCGCGCCCTTCCCGCCGCACCAGGTCTACCGCTTCAGACATCATGTGGTCGCCCTGCTCGGGCATTGCGGTAATATCCTCGCCAAACATGGATGTCTGCTTAAGCGGCAGATTACTGGGCACTGCATCCAGCGCGCCGCCCATGGGAGTAGGCATCCCGGTCGTATTCTGGCGTTGCCAGAACTCCACCAGGCTGTGAATTTCATGGTCAGAGACAAACACACCTTGCAAGCGCACAGGCGCGGGTGCATCTGGTGACTGGTAGAGCATATCGCCGCGGCCCAAAAGCCGCTCGGCGCCGGGCTGGTCCAGGATAACCCGGCTGTCAGTATTGGACGAGACCGCGAAGGCGATGCGTGCCGGGAAGTTGGCCTTGATCAGCCCGGTGACGACGTCCACAGATGGGCGTTGGGTGGCAAGCACCATGTGAATACCGGTGGCGCGCGCCAGCTGCGCGAGGCGTGTAATGGTGCGCTCGGTCTCTTCCGGGGCAATCAACATCAAGTCAGCCAATTCGTCAATCACAATCACCAGGTAGGGTAATTTTTTGTGGCCCTGGGTTTGCATACGGGTGTTGTAATCCACGATGTTACGTGCGCCTACCTGCGCAAAAGTATGATAACGCCGGTCCATCTCGCGCGTCATCCACTGCAGCGCGCCGAGTACTTTATCCATTTCAACTACCACGGGCGCCAGCAAATGCGGCACGCCGTTGTAACCGGTCAACTCTACGCGCTTGGGATCTACCAGTACCATACGTACTTCGTCGGGCGTGTTATACAGCAGCAGGCATGTCAGTATGGTATTGACGCACACTGATTTACCCGAGCCTGTCGTTCCCGCGATCAAAAGATGCGGCATACCCGCCAGGTCCGCGCCAATCGGAGTTCCTGAAACATCCCGCCCCAGCGCAATTGTGAGCATTTTACGGTTGCGGTTGAAGGTTTCCACTTCCAGAATATCGCGCAGTGCTACCAGGGTCATTTCGTTGTTGGGCACTTCGATGCCTACATAGCTGCGCCCCGGCACCGGTGCCTGGATGCGGATGCGTGGTGCCGCCAGCGCCAGCGCCAGGTCATCTGCCAGGCCTACAATTTTGCTGACTCGGACCCGTATGCGCCCTCCGCGCGATTCTACAAAAAGGGGCTCGACACCAAATTGCGTGATGGTTGGCCCGCGGCTGGTCTGCACTACTTTGGCCGGAGCGCCAAAAGATGCCAGGGTTTCTTCAATCAGCCGGCCGCGCGCCTCCACAAATTCATCATTCACCGCCGGAGCGCTGCCTTCTTCGAGAATATCTTTAATGGATGGCAGCACCCAGGGAATTTGCTTGTTCAGGCTGACTGGCACCGGAATACCAATGGCAGCAGCAACCGGTGGCGGGCTGCCCGCAGTTTCGGATACCAGGTCTGGATGGAGTGGTTGATAGCCATCCGCGGCGGGCGCAAGCAGCGCCGCATCTCGCTGCCAGCCCAGGCGGGCACGTATTTGCTCAAGGCCGCGTGTCAAAAGCCTGCCCAGCGCATTAAACAGCGGGCTTAACTTGCCGAGCAGTTCCGGCACGCTGATATCCAGCAGCATGGTCAGAGCGATTAATACCCAGGCCAGCAGAATCACCATCATGCCGCCCCAACCCAGGGTCTGGTTGAAGAGTTTATAAAACAGAACGCCGACCCAGCCTCCCTGCTCTAAAAAAGCCTGAAGAACGGTTTGGACCCAGAGCAGCAGCAAGATTAAACCCGAAACGCGCTCCACAGAAACTGGCGGGATACTCTCGATTTTTCGCAGCACCAGCCACACGCCAAAACCAATCAACGCAAACGATAAAACGTAAGCACCGTAGCCAAACATAAAATCCAGTGCGCCCAGCAGTGCCCCGGTTACCTCCCCGCGGCTGGAGAATAGGCCGAGTGTGATTAATAGCCCCAGCAGGCCCAGGAAAATGCCCAACAGATCGAGTTTATGTTCGGGAGAGATGTCAAACAGTGGCGGCAGAGGCGGGGCGGCTTTTTGCGATGCTCGCCTTCGGGTGGGTGCAGACGCAGCAGCTTGCGCAGCGGGCTTGCCGGTAGGTTTGTGCGCCGGTTTGTGCTCGTCTTTTCTTGGGGCAACATCTCTGGCTTTGCCGCGCGTTGTTGCAGGGGGATTGTCTGGTTTTTTAAGAGGCATGTGTGACAGCATCAATAATGGGAAAGTAATGGGATGGAAAGCGGGCTTCGCCGGTCAAAACCCGCCCTTACTAGAACATATATTCATTATAGCATAGGTGTTAATGACCTCATGACTTTGTGAAGCCCTGGCTGAAAGATCAGGGGATGCCCCAGAGCGTGATAATTGAGTCCAGAGTATAAGCCTGACCGAACCGTGTTCCGATAAAACGTCCATCGGGTGAAAACGCCGCCTGGTAGATGTAGCCAAAGTCCGCATCCCGGTAACGCCTGTAAATATCATAGGATGGATTCGTGTACTGTTTGACCAATTTCGCGGCGGAAATATTCCAAAGTTCAAGTTTATCTTTGTACGCGACCGCCAACAAACGATTGTCAGGTGAAAGCGCAAAGCTAATGTTGGCATTCGAGAAACCATCCCCAAATTCCTGCTTGAGTTTCCAGGTGTTAATATCGAAAAAGCCAATCTTGCAGTCTTGCGTCACCGTGAGCACCTGGGTTCCATCTTGAGTCACACTGAAAGGCAGTGAAATGTTGCAACCAGACTTTGTGTATTTCTGTTTCAGCACATATTTCTGATGAAGCCCACCGGTTTGCAAATTGAAGACTCGCAAGGCAATGCTGGAGTGGATGGACACTGTAAACGTATTATCTGCGGGCTTCATATCCGAGTTACTGATCAGAAGTTTGCTTCCATCCGGTGAAAAGGCGAAGCCGTACACCCGTGCCACAGTCAATGGCAGGTTAAAGTTCCGCACCAGCTTCCCGGTAGCGGCCTGCCAGACCGTGATCTTTTTCTGGAACACGCCTGCAACCAGTCGGTCATCTGGACTGAACACAAATTCATTTGCATCCCCGCTGATCGTGGCAATAACATCTTCTGGTGCGAAATCATTCCAGTTCAGACTGTTTTCTTTAACATTAAAAATCTGTATGGAGCCTTTTGTGCTTTCGCGAATTCCAATCTTCTGATTGTGGGAGATAACAATTCGATTTTGAGCAACGTACATCGGCGCATCAATGAAAGCAGACAGAAAAGCATCAAATGAAAAAGTGCTTGCCTGTCCCCAGGCGGGTGCCAGGTTTTGCAGGGGAAATTGGGTTGAGATGAAGGAGAGCTGCACAGTGCGGATCACGCTCTGGCTGGATGGGTCGAGCAGCGATACAGTTCCAAAATTATCCCAGGTGGCAAAGAATCCGTTCCCTAAATTAACCTGGCCGATGTAATGTAAATCAATCACCCTGGTCGGTTGTTCGCTGGAATAGGTAAAGAAACCGGTCTTGCCTTTCCCTGTAGCGATGAAACCCAGTTTGTCTGGTAGGGGTCGGGGATTGTGAAAGCCAGCTATCGTGAAAAGAACCTTTCCATTGGTCAGATCCAAAATATCCACGAAGTAAGGATCATGTGTGGAGCTGATCGCCGCGCGGGTTCCATCCGCGGAGATGGTGAACTGCATGTCTGCCAGTGATTCACCGTATTTTTGAATGTAGGTAATAATGCTGTAGCGATCAAGAGACCAGATGTAATCCTTCGTCACAATATACCCATTCTCCACAATGGCCGAGCCTCTTCCAACATAATCACCCAGTATGTTGTAAAGACGGTTTGTCTGCATGTTAAGTGCGCAATTCTGGTCAACTCCTGAAATGATGAGCCACTTGCCGTCTTCGCTCGTATGATAACTCGAATAATAATTTCCCATATTTCTTGGAAAGTTATAAAGTTTCTCGCCGTTTTGCAGGTTGAAAATTGCATTTCCGGCCTGGGATGTAACCAGGATGTATTTTTCGTATGGAAGGAAATATACTCCGCGCAAGTTGCTCGTTTCAGTTAAAAGAGTTTTTTGACCGCTGCTGATGCTATGGATGTACACCTTATCCCCGTCACCAATCGCAACAGATAGTCCATCCTGCGAAACGGCATAAACGGGTTGCTCGGTTTTTTGATCAAAAACTTCGTGGCAGTTGTCCAAATTCCAGATGGTCAGCTCGTAATTCCCGTTTTCTCCCCGTGAGAAGGACAATGCGTGATTAAAGTGAAATGTTAGATTCCGTGTTTGTGTGACGTAGATCGGGGAAAACGAGCAAATGGCTTTCCCGCTGGATAGGTCTGTGACAACCAACTCCCCATCGAAAGCCTTTTGTTTCCCGGCAACAAGCTCTGCCGCCAGCAGGCCGTTAGGCGAAATAGCGCTTTCAAACGCGCTGGCGGATAGGGGTACAAAAGCTCCTGGAGCGAAATTTTCGGAAAGAATGGGCTGGACGCCTACCGCGTTGTGGAAAACTATTTGATCTTGCAGGTCGGTTAAAAAAACATTGGAAATCTGCGCGCTGTCAACACTGGCAACCTGGATCAAATTTTCGGGATTATCTCCTGAAATGGGTTTCAGGGCTGGAAGCGTATCGAAAAGACCCCGGGGAAAGGTTGGGGTTGGGGTAACGCCTGGCATTTCGGTATGGGTGGGCGCAGGGGTTTTGGTCGAGATTGCCAGCCGGGTTGAAGTTGGCGCGGCGGTGTTTTCTATAGTTGGTGTGCCTGGCGCGCAGGCGGCCAGCAGGCCAAAGACCAATCCGAGCGCAAAAAAGCGATAGCAAGCCATGGTTGGGCTCCTCTTATCGGCGGCATTTCCGATAAACAGACAATTCAGTATGGATTAGCTTGCGTTATTAGCCGCAGGAAGTGCAGGCAACTTCCAGAACACAAAAATTGCCGCCATTGCCGGGATCAAAGAAGCCGGGCAGATGATTGGCAGCATTCCCTTCATCCGCCCGGGTTGTGCGGCCTGATCGGCGATTGCACACACCCCGGCATCTGGGCTCAAGCAGGCGGCGCTCGGCAAAAACTGGCGCAGCGTAACCTCAGCCGTGATCGAGAGAATACTGGCAGATGCCTGCGCCGGGGTTACGCCCGAAGCGGCATGGGCATCATAAGTTGTGAGCATGACAATACTGTAACTGGCTATCCATACCAGCAAAAGAGGCCCCGGTCAACAGGGCCAGCGCTCCGCTCATCATCGCGGTTGTCCTGCGGCGCGGCAAGTTGAACACGGCAAACTGGCGCAGCGGCTCAATTACGGGCAAAAATCTCCACATGCTGCTCAAAATGAACCAGCCTAGAAAAATTAAAATCAGAGTCATACAAAAGTTCCTTCGGTTTCTTAGTACATTTGAGGGAGCGTTATAAAAGGATCAAAACCTTTTTTACCACAAATCTTGTGCGGTGATAACATTTTCAATGCTGCGGCGCAAAGCGTCACTTTTCCTGTCTGAGGGACTGGCCGGGTATGCAAACAGAGAGGAATGGTTGTGGAAAACACAAAATAGCCCAAATAGGTATTTGACATTTCAGACCAAAATCATTACACTAAAACACGGATCAATTCATCGAATTTTTGGAGGAAAAATGGCTGCTCAATATCAACTTGTAATGCATTCAGGGCCAACCCCCGGCAAAGTCTTTCTTCTGGAAGGGGAAGTACTCACCATCGGCCGTGAGGCCGGAAACAATATCATTATCAACGATGCCGAGGTATCGCGCAAGCATACCCAATTTGTTCTTCAGGGCGGCAAGATGATTGTTAGCGACCTGGGTTCCACGAATGGTACTTTTGTGGATGGCCAGCGGCTGACCGGGCAGCACATTTTGCAACCCGGACAAATCATTTCGCTGGGTGAACAGATCAGCCTGCTTTTTGAATCTGTGGTTCAGGTTGACCCGAATGCCACGATGATGTCCACCGGGCATCCGCCTGTGGTGCCCATGCCGTTTCCTGTGGCCCCCGCTCCCAGGCCAGCCGTACAGGCTGTGCCATCATCCCCCGTACAAGCGCCGATGTACGCCGGGCAGGTTCCATCCAGCCCCAGCTCTTTTGGCACCCCGGCGCCGCAAAAAGCAGGCGGCTCAAAAGTCGCTATTATCATTATTGTACTGATAGTGCTGTGCTTGCTGTGTACCTGCGGTGGTGTGCTCTACTACATCGATTCAAACGCATTATGGTGCAAACTCCTGCCCTTCATGTTTAGCGGTTCCGCCTGTCCCTAACTGTACTTCGATCAAGAGCTCAAATGGCCTCCGTATGGAGGCCATTTTTTATTTGCTCACAAATAGTTCAAATGGTGAAAAACATCATAAATTTTGTTGCGCAGCGAATGAAAATCGTATCGCGCTGCGTGCCTCGCAAAAAAACATCTTTCATCATCTTTTGTGAAATTTTTGACGAGCAGCCAGGTATCCCGTGAGTAAAAACCGTTGACATTTAGAAATATTGTTCTATAATTGCTATACAGGTAGAATTTTTGTTCTGTTTTGTGCCTGTATTTACTCACGCGATGCCTGTTTTCGCTTGCATCGCTCGGGGCTGACCCAAAGGGGGCGCAAAGATCGCGAGCCCTGAGTTATAAACAGCGCCCCATCCCGCTCCGCTACGCTGCGGGGATAATAATAAATGGGGCTAAAACAATTCTGCGCTTGTTTTAAAGCCCCATTCATGGGCTTTGCTATGCAGCCGCGCGGATTTATCCGCAGGCGGTGAGCAAATACTTATCCCCGGAAAGGTGTATCCTATGATTAAGAAAGATTGTTCTCGTTGTGATGGTGATGGAGGCTGGTACACGAGCGATCACCACTGGTATGAATGCCCGCGCTGCGGCGGGTCTGGCAAAGTAACCATGTCAGCCGGAGAAATGGCGGAAGGCATGGTTGCGCAGCTTGCAAAAGATTCAATCAAGTGGATGATCAGTAATCCTGTTAGCTAGCGGTTGGATATTCTCCCGGCGTTGTACAACCTGTCGATTTTTCCCGGTAAAATATTTATGGGGAAAAACGTCCTGCCAGATCCAGCAGCAGGTTTGCTGCACGGATGTCTGCTTCTGCAGCTCCGTAATCTGCCGCGCGCAGGTTGGCATCCCCGGACACCAAAAGCGCTTCAACCTGGCGGGTGAGCTGTGTGGTGGGGTGCCGCAGAAAATCGGCTACGATGCCCCGTTGGCGCATGACCATAACATCCGGCAGCCAGGCGTTCAAAAAATAGGCTGAAGGGTCATGCTGGCGCTGGTAGCGGCGGACTGTGTCATAAAAAGCTACCGTCAGGCGCAAGTCAGTGCGCGTGACATCGTCAACGGGCTGCTGGCGCAAAAAATTGGTAAAGTCCTGCTCCAATTGTTCCAGCGTTATTTTGAAATGAGCTTGCAATGCCGCATCCAATGCATCTGACTGGAAACCGGATGCCGCCTGGTGAACATCCTGATACATGGCATTAAACTCATCCCAACCGTAGGTGCTTACCAGGTAGCTGACCAATGCCGCAGCTTCGGCATAGCCAATCTCGTGCTGAGATGTGTAAAAAGAGTCTGTCAGTTGGCGCAATGGCAGAAACCAGCCCAATTCGATCAGCGCCGCAGCGCGCGGCAGGATGGGTTCCACTTTGAAATGTCCATCGCTCAGGTAAACCGCCAACCCCTCGGTGATGATCGATGGACGTAGTTCGCCGCCAAGCTGGCTGTCGAGCCAGTGCACCATCTCGTGATGTGTCACCAGCGCGGTTGAGCTTCCAGCGTAATTCTGATGCAGGTAAGAGACGTAAATTTCATCTCTGGTAAAGCCGCCATGTCCGAGTGTGCGCGGTATCAATGTGAAAGGGATTTTTCCATTGAACTTCGCGCTCATACGTTGTTCAACATTCGCCGCCTGGCTGTCGAGCATGCTCTTGAGCGTTTCAATATCTACCTCGCTGTCTGTTCCTGAGATGTAATGAATGGAGCAGCAGAGGCTGTCGGCGGTTTTCCACTGGGCTTTCGTTTCTAAAACGGGCCGCTCAGCGGCGGGGAGCAGTTCAACTGTTTTTTCCCAGCTTTGGCCTTTGGGCAGTACTGTAAATGTAAGGGTGTAGCTTCCGGCCTGCAGGCCGTGAGTATCCCACAGCCAGTAAAAAGTGACCTGGCTCCGGTTTCCCACCCCAAATGCTGCGAATCTCTGGATATCCAGTATCTTGCCTGCCAGGCTGACACTGATCGATTTCTCCATTGGTATGAAGGCGGTTGGGCTTAATACCTCCAGGCTGACCAGGTCGCCAGCATAAAGGGCTCCATCGGGGTGCGTCAGCAGAGTGTAGCTGGGGCTGGGTGTCACGCTGGGCTCGGGTGTACCGGCAGTGAGAGGCGGTAACGGCGGCAGCGGTGCGCATGCGCTGAAAGCAAGCAGCAGGCTTAGCAGAATTTTCGAGAACAGGGTCAGTCGGGTTTTTCGCAGCATAGAGCGGTATTTTACCTTGCTTTGCCTTGGGCAATACGAATAGCGTTTTCCAAAGCTTGAAGCGTTCACTACATTGTCCAGAATGACCCTGGCTGGAATGGTTTTGCTGGCACGCGCGTGGTTTTCGTGAAACTGTCTTTGAAGCCATTGCATAAACCACGATGAGTATTTACTTACGGTGTGTTACTTGCCCGTTATTAACCATCTCCGCCAGGAACATGCGGAGTGAAAGAACCCCCAGCCCCCGACCTTCGGTCAAAATCGGAAGGGGAGACAAACGGTTTTTATGTGGAGTTTTTGCGCCACACCTGCCCGATTTTCATTCGCTGCGCGGCCAAATTCAGGATGATTATCACCATTTTGAAGTAACCGTGAGTAAATACCACGATGAAATAGAACAGCCAGAGGCTTTTCAAGGATAAAATAAGAGTAAAGGCTGCTTGTTTGGCAGCCATAATCGTGAGGTGTGTATGGATAAACCCAATCCTTCTCCAAAATGGAATACCCCGGTCAAACTGCTGATCGGGTTCACAATGGTCGCTGTGCTGGCCGGGCTTCTGGTTAAATTCCAGAGCATCTTGCCGCCATTGTTCATTATGATCATCCTGGCCTACTTATTTAACCCGGTGGCAGATTTTTTTTCTCGCAAGCTGCATATTCCGTGGAAAGTTTCGGTTACCCTGGTTTACCTGGTGGTTGTAGCATTGTTGATCAGCCTGTTGACCTTGGGCGGTGTGGGTCTGGTGCAGCAGATGCAGAGCATGTTCAATCTGATCCAGGCAAGTTTCAATAACATTCCGGTGATTTTTGGCAGAATTTCAGGCCGGGAGTTTAATATTGGGCCGTTTTTGCTGGACCTTCGCGCGGTTAATTTCAGCACTGTGGGCGACCAACTGCTGCGCAGTATTGAGCCGTTGTTGGGCAGTACTGGCAACGTGGTTGGCACAATCGCGGGCGGAGCCTTCAATCTGTTCGGTTGGACCGTGTTTGTGCTCTTGGTCTCATACTTTATTTTGATCGAGAGCGATGGTTTGTGGCAGGGCATTTTACAGTTCAACATCCCAGGTTATGAGCGTGACCTGAAACAGATCGGGACTCAACTGGCGCGCATCTGGAATGCTTTTTTACGTGGTCAGATCATTGTGATGGCTCTGGCTGCTGCGATATACACGGTGATGCTCAGTTTGATGGGCGTCAATTACGCACTGGGGTTGGCTTTGCTGGCAGGGCTGGCGCGTTTTGTGCCTTATGTTGGCCCCTTTATTTTGTGGTGCATCCTGGCGCTGGTGACGTATTTTCAGGACTATAAGCTGTTTGGGCTGGATGCCTGGATCTATGCCCTTCTGGTGGTCGGATTTTCCTGGCTGATCGATGGGATAGTGGACAACATCGTCATGCCGCGCATTATGGCCTCGGCACTCAAAGTACACCCGGCTGCGGTGCTGGTGGCTGCAATTGTTGCGCTTGATCTGTTGGGGATTTTGGGCGTAATCATAGCCGCGCCCATGCTGGCGACCATGCAGCTAGTGGCGTATTATGTTAGCCGTAAACTTTTTGACCGTGACCCATGGGAAGGTTTGGAAGAAACACCAGTTCAACCTTCGCTGCGCGAGCAGATCCAGCGCTGGCTGAGTTTGCTGCGCTCAAAGCTGAAATTTCGCTAAACAGGCTGTATGGTTTGTGTGCGGATTGCCACAGCCCGCCCGCGGTCACAAATGGTGCCGGTCACTGCACGGGATTGCGATTTTATGCTAAAAAAACGCCTGAATTATGGCCATTCCGGGTATATAATATATTAAATTAATTAAAGGAGAGTAATATGCCCAAAAGCACTGAACCAAAAACTGAAACATTGGCCGAGACCGAGAACTATCTGGTTTGGAAAGCCGAAGAGCCCGATGGCGAGACCACTTACCATGTTGAACTTGGCAATGTCACCGTTCACTTCTTCAAAGAAGAATGGGACGAGTTCATCGAACTGACACGCACGCTCGAGTAAAAACAGCAGGGGCAGGTAGCATACCTGCCCCGCTTGATTCAATATGAAAAATGCAATTACAGATGTGCCCGGAATTGAGGTCGGTCAGGCACAGGATATTGATGCGCTGACCGGTGTCACGGTGGTGATGTGCCGTAAAGGCGCGGTAGCTGGCGTGGATCAGCGCGGCGGTGCACCTGGTACGCGCGAGACGGACCTGCTCAACCCAATAAACATGGTGGAAAAAGTTGACGCGGTCATGTTGGCGGGCGGCTCGGCTTTTGGGTTGGATGCCGCTACGGGGGTAATGAAATACCTGGAAGAACAAAAAATCGGCTTTGATGTGGGTGTGGCGCGTGTGCCGATCGTTCCGGCTGCGATCTTGTTTGACCTGGCATTGGGCAGCGCAGTGGTGCGCCCAGATGCGGGTATGGGCTATCGGGCTGCGGCCTCTGCCAGTTACCAGTCACCTACCGAAGGCAATGTTGGGGCAGGCACGGGCGCTTCGGTCGGGAAAATTTTTGGCAACGCGGGCGCTATGAAAAGCGGCATCGGCACCGCCTCCCTTGATATTGGGGGTGGCATTATTGTTGGCGCGCTGGTGGCGGTTAATGCCTACGGAGATGTGGTCGATCCGCAAACCGGCAAGGTATTGGCCGGTGCGCGTTCCATCAATCTGGGGCCCTTCCCGCTCGGTTCCCCTGGCTACTTTGCCGATACACTTGCCACCATGCAAACCTTTGCCGGGCGCATGATCGAAGGCTTCGCCATGCGTTCCAACACGGTTATTGGCGTTGTGGCAACCAATGCCAAATTAACCAAACCCCAGGCCAGCAAGATGGCCCAAATGGCCCAGGATGGTCTGGCCCGTGCGATCCGCCCTGCGCATACGATGTTGGATGGCGATACGATCTTTGCCCTCTCCACCGGCCAGAAGAAAGCGGATGTCAGCCTGGTGGGCGCGTTTGCCGCCGAAGTCTTTGCGCTGGCCTGTGTACGCGCGGTCCAATCTGCACATAGCGCCGGGGGACTGCCAGGGCTGGCAGGGGTGTGAAAGAGGAAAACCAACTCCTTCTCTGTGTCAACCAACCTCACATTCCGCACCTTTGAATCTGGATTTTTTGGATTTCCAGACCGACTTGAAGGCTATATTTAGCCGATTTTTGATTGCTTTCTCCCATTACTGAGGACTCATGATCTTTGGATATCGGAAGTCTAATGTGGGTTCCATGCCACTTTTTTAGCTTTTCTGAACCGTGCCTATTTGCGCGAATGTGAATTTAAAATAAATACTCTCCGACCACAACAACTGGTTGGAGAGTATTGTTCTGCGCCAATTGGGGGAGAGGCTGGTTGGTCAGAAGCCCGGCCCTCAACATGGACATACCTTCTGGACTTTTTGCGCTCTCGCACAAACCATGTCAGAAGGTATGTCTTTTTGCTAACCATCCTTGGGCTTTGGATGGGTGTGGCTTGGGAACTTCTAACAGGTTTCAGCTAACGCTTGATTCCAATCGAGAGACCGCGCTCCGGGCGGGTGAAGGTATGGCACATCGAACAGTCGATCCCTTCACTTTCAACATGCTTTTTGTGGACAGAGCTAAAGCCGGAGTTATTTTTCTGCTCATGACATTGCGCACAAACCTGGCTTTGCGGGCCTTTCAAGACATAACCTAATGTGCGCAGATCCATCTGTGTGCGCGTGGAATGGCAGGCAGCGCATGTCAGCGCGTTCTCCTTGGGTTCAACACCATGCGTGATCAACTGTTCGGCGCGGGTGTTGACCCAGGTGTAACCGCCGGGCAGACCCATGAAATCCACGCCGCGCTGGGCGGCTTCTTCATACTTCCCGGTGATGAAGTTCCAAAGCACATCGTAGGCAACCATGCGCCCAGTAGAGTTTTCACGCGGCTGGTTGGATGTATGCACCTTGATCGGGTATAACTTGCCATCATTGATCGAACCCAGGGCGCGCGCCATGGTGTAATTGCCATCTGGATCGGCAGAGATGGGTTGGGTTAGATCATAAACCTCACTCTGACCGTTCCAGAATTTGTAGGTGGGGATCACATTCGTCTGCCAGACATCTTGGCCGACCCAGGCTCCTTGACCATTGCAGGCGGCTTCGCTCCACATGGGTTTGGTCCAGTCACGAGACATCTCTGTTCCAGTCACTTTGCCAAAAATGGGGATGTGGCAAGTCTGGCAGGCAACCCGGTCGGTGTGTTTGTTGTTATCGCTTGCGCCGTGCGGTTTTGCGTTGTGGCACTGGGTGCATGTGACTGTGCCGCCTTCAGAGATGCGCAGGTCGATGCCTTTACCGGGGATTTGATGATCCTGGGGAACGTGACAAGCCTGGCAGTTCAAGTTGGCGCCAGCCGGTGAGATGTGAACATCCACATTCGGGGAAAGAGCGGGATCTTTGAGCGCCATGAAAATGTCACCACGTTTGCCGCCATCCGCGCCGCCAGCTTTGGCATGACAGCGCAAGCAGGTGGCAACTGTGGGCAGGTGGACATTGCGAGCCAGGTCGACCATGGTTGTCCCGGCGGGCATCAGATCGAAGCGCGGCAACATCTGGTAATCGCCGTTCACTTTGATCGGGAAATGGTAAATTTTGGTAGCCCCCTGCCAGTCCACCACCGTGACTTCGTTGCTCTGTGGGCCCAGGGCGCGCTGATATGTGTCGCTGTGACAGATGAGACAATCAACATCATTGACTGTCAGGTTGGTCACTTTACCGGTACCGGCATGGCAGGACCGGCAGGCAAAATCAGCCGGTTCGGGAGCCGTACAGTACGTATTGACCTGCTTCCATTTGCCAGCCCACTGCATATGCTCGGAATGCAGCGCGCTTTCTGCCTCGGTGGAATGGCAGGCGATACAGGTCTGCGGGCCATCATAGGCCTGAATGCTCGCATGGGGGTTGGCAGGGTCAGGTGTTGCGGAAGCAGCTACACGAGTTGGGGTTCTTGTAGGGGTATTTCCCGCTGGTTTGGTGGGGGTTCGGGTAAGGGTTGGGGTTCTTGTAGGGGTGTTTCCCGCTGGTTTGGTGGGGGTTCGGGTAAGGGTTGGGGTTCTTGTAGGGGTGTTTCCCACCGGTTTGGTGGGGGTTCGGGTAAGGGTTGGGGTGCGTGTCGAACTGCGAGGACGGGGTTTGTCAGCCGAGGCTGGGTTTACCAGCAGCATGCTTATCGAAAAGAAGACAAGCAACACACCAATAAACATGATCAGTTTTTTCATTTTATTCTCCTTTAGCTTTTGCAAGAACTGCCTATAAAATTGGTATTTTTTTTTCTGACACCTCACTTTTCTGGAAATTCATCACCTGGGTGATAAAGGAAATCGCGGCTCACCATTAATGGTAAGCTCATCTTACAAGAAGTAGACTCGGGTTACATCCCCCACTTGGGGGAGGATTGAGTTTTATGAGAGAATTTGATTGAAGACTTCACCAGCTGCTAATCAAAGTGCGTTCCTGATTAGGCCAGGATATGTTGGTGCACTTTTTCTTCTGCGCAGGCGGCGCGGTAGGGGCGGTCTGAACTGAGTGCATCCCAGACATCTACGACAGCAAAAATGCGCGCCACCAATGGGATTCGATCGCCTTTCAGGCCGCGTGGATACCGGCTGACATGCCATTTCTTATGATGGGAGTAGGGAATATCCAGCGCAGCGCCTTTGGCCGGGAACTTTTCATTGCGTGCATAACCACCCTCGAAACGGCAACTGGGCCGGGTTCCTGCCTGCGCATGGATGCGGCAAATTCAGCACTTTTCCGGTAGAGCCGCCTGTAAGGGGATAGCTGGGTTTGAGAGAATCTCGCCGGTGTGTGCCAGGGAAGTCTCATCAAAACGGGTCCGGATTGCGCCAGGCTCAACCACGACCCCATGAATGCCGAAGGGTTCCAGTTCCAGTTCCAGTTCCAGGCGCAGCGCATCGCTCAGGCTTTCCAGCGCGAACTTGCTGGCAGAGTAAACGCCGTTCCCCGGTGTGGATAATTTACCAACAATCGAGCTGATGTTGATGATACAACCACTTCCCCGCCCGCGCATGTGCGGGGCAACTGCGCGGATCATGCGCCTGAGCATTGCTCACGTTTAATTACGTATCTACTTTGACAATGTCACATTACTCACAAAGCGATTGTATGGGTCCACCACACAACCATCCCCCGGCCCCCTTCCAAAGGAAGGGGGAGAAATCGGTTTTTTATGTGGAGTTTTGTGCCAAAGGCAGGCCGCCAAAGAGCGGCGAAACTCCACAGGCGCGGCGCGCTACGATTTGCTTGGCAAATCGATCCTATTTTTATTCGCTGGATGGCCAAATTTAGAATGATTTTCAGCATTATTAAGTGCCGGTGAGTGACATTGTCAAACTACTCACGCGATGCCTGTTTTCGCTTGCATCGCCCTGGGATGAATGCCTGGGCGATAAGCAGCGCCCCATTAATGGGGCTAAAACAGATGCTCCAATTGTAGTAAAGCCCCATTATTATTATTCCCGCAATGCAGCGGAGTGGGATGGGGCGTT
>Ga0105047_10000610_pt1 | contig 61587 bp, 67 predicted proteins | sample MAT04_FD_78384 | JGI IMG/M metagenome (GOLD analysis project Ga0105047, IMG submission 78384) | Freshwater microbial communities from Lake Fryxell liftoff mats and glacier meltwater in Antarctica - MAT-04 (megahit assembly) | ecosystem: Environmental > Aquatic > Freshwater > Ice > Liftoff... | reverse complement strand
TTTTCTTAACGATGAAACTTCCAAATCCTCTGAGGTATACATTTTTGTTCTTACCTAAAGAATCTTTTACAGTCTCCATAAAAGCTTCAACTGTCTTTTGTACAGTTACCTTTTCGATTCCGGTGTTTTTAGAAATCTCGTTTACGATATCTGCTTTGGTCATTTTTAAATGCTTTAATTATCAATGAATTACAATTATCTTTTTGTTTTGGACTGCAAATATAGCTTATTTCTATTTATAAATAAAACACTATTCTAATATTTTTAATCAGAATATTTTTTTTAAGCCTACATTGCGCAATGCAAATTCATGAAAAACTCAATATCTGGTACAATAAAGAGAAGCGTGATTTGCCGTGGAGAAACTCTAATGATCCATACAGGATATGGCTTTCAGAGATAATTCTACAACAGACAAAAGTAGCTCAGGGCACAGCTTATTACATTCGATTTATAGAGAAATTTCCTGATGTTTTTTCTCTTGCAGAAGCTCAAACAGATGAAGTTCTTAAAATCTGGCAAGGTCTTGGGTACTATTCAAGGGCAAGAAACCTTCATGAAACAGCTAAAACTATCGCTTTTAAGTTAAATGGGATATTTCCGCAAACCTATTCCGAGCTTTTGAAACTTAAAGGAATCGGTGAATATACCGCTGCAGCAATTTCTTCCATTGCATTTAATGAGCCAAAAGCAGCGGTGGATGGAAATGTGAAACGCGTAATTTCGAGATTATTCTCAGTTAAAGACGAAATTAATTCAGGTTCAGGAAAAAAAGCACTCAATCAGCTTTCTGAAGAAATCCTCGATAAAGCCAATCCTGGTCTTCATAATCAGGCAATGATGGAACTTGGCGCGAGCATCTGTCTTCCACGTAAACCGACTTGCATCGCTTGCCCTTTGAATATAAATTGTCTGGCATTAAAAGATAATATAGTAACTGAACTCCCTCTAAAATATAAAAAATCAAAAGCTATTGACCGCTTTTTTACATACCTGATAATTCGAAAGCGGGATTTTCTATGTCTGCAGCAAAGGGTTTCCGGTGATATCTGGGAAGGTTTGTATGAGTTCCCGTTAATAGAAACCTCTGAAATGAAATCTGTAGAAGAATGTTCAGACTTGCTGTGTGATTTCCTGAATTTGGATTCTGGCGCTTTTAAGATTGAAAAAGTTTCCGGTAATATTATTCATAAATTAAGTCACCGAAATATCAATGCACGCTTTTGTCATATTAGAATTTCAGGGGATATTAACACTCCTCTCCTACCTGGAAAATTAGTAAACATCAATGAATTTGAAGCGTATCCGGTACCTAAGCTAATAGACCGGTATATCAGTCTAACAGGTCTCTTATAGTGCGTCACAATTGCTCAAAACATATTTTATTCATATCTTTATTGGCTAAAACAAAAAATACAATATATGTCAGTAAATAAAGTAATATTAGTTGGTAACGTTGGAAAAGACCCGGAAACAAGACATCTGGAAGGTGGAAATACTGTTTCGAAATTTTCACTTGCTACCAGTGAAATATATAAAAACAAAGAAGGTGAAAAGATCACCAATACTGAATGGCATAATATTGTCCTCTGGAAAGGTCTGGCTGAAATTGCCGAAAAATATGTTAAAAAAGGTTCGCAGCTATATATAGAAGGTCGAATCAGGACAAGAAGTTATAACGATCAGGATAATAACACAAAATATGTTACCGAGATCATTGGAGATGTAATGAAGATGCTTGGCAAAAAGACAGAAGGCGACTCTCAGGGGCCAACAGGCAGATCAGAGCCTTCAGCGCCAGACACCAATCAGGGTGCAGGTAGTATGCCCGAATCTATGGGTGACCTTACAAAGTCGCAAAACGATATTGATGACCTTCCTTTTTAATAATTCAGTTAAACGATCATAAATTTTGGAATCGGAATCACATCAGGTTTTACTGGCATTAGCAACTGTTGCTGACCAAAGTCAGCATTCATACTGGCAAATTGTGGTTTTTTGCCTTTTCATCTTATTTCTGATAATATCAGCATTGTTTTCGGGTTCCGAAAGTGCCTATTTTTTAATATCCCCTGAGCAAAAGAAAAGTCTGGAAGGAATGAACAAAAAACGTTCTGATCTTGTACTTCGTCTCATGGTAAATCCTGAAAAGTTAATCGCAACTCATATTGTAAGCAGATTATTCTTTAACTTACTGGTGATAAGCCTTGCGGCTGTGCTTTTAAACCAATACCCTATTTTTAGTCTTCATAATTTTTCAGGAATACTCTTACAGATTCTAACTATTTCAGTAATAATTTTGATTTTTTCAGTTATACTTCCAAAGCTATTCGTCAGAAACAGAGCATTAAACGTATGCATGAGCACTGTATTTCACGTTACAATTGCTCAAAATATTTTCTCTCCTCTGGTTTATGCTTTCTTGCGTTTTAACACTCTCTTTAATCATCATTTCCTTCCTAACAGCAACAATTTATCGATCGATGAACTTTCCCATGTGCTTGAGAATACTGATGGTACAGAAACTGAAGACCGGAAAATTCTGTTAGGTATTGTAAATTTTGGAAATATAGAGGTGAGTGAAATTATGATGCCTCGTATTGACGTGGTTTCTGTTGATTCAGATACCGATTTTAAGAAACTTATCGAAATCATTAATGAATCAGGATACAGCAGGATCCCTGTTTTTACAGAAACATTCGATAATATAAAAGGAATATTGTATGTTAAGGATCTCCTACCATTTCTGAGTGAAACCAATGATTTCAACTGGCAGAAGCTGATTCGCCCAAGTTATTTTATCCCTGAAACAAAAAAAATTAAAGATCTTCTGCAGGAATTTCTAAACAAAAAAATCCACATGGCAATTGTTGTTGACGAATATGGTGGAACAGAGGGAATAGTAACATTGGAAGACGTTCTGGAAGAAATTGTTGGGGAAATCACAGACGAATCTGATGAGATTGAATCCTACTTTTCTAAGTTAGACGACTCCAATTATATATTCGACGGGAAAATCCTTCTAAACGACTTTTTTAAAATAGTTCAGCTCCCTGAGGAACTTTTTGATTCTATCAGAGGAGAGGCCGATACTCTCGCAGGTTTAATCCTTGAAGTAAAAGGGGAAATACCCCCTGCTAACGAAATAATCCTTTTGAAGAATTACAGTTTTACAATACTTTCAGTAGATAATCGAAGGATCAAAAAAGTTAAATTCACTTTGGATAAAAATCTAAAAACCAAGTAATTAAACCTATGAGACTTACACTTAAAACCATTAAGTCTGCGCTTTCAATAATTCTTTTGATTCTTTCAGTAATTTCCTGCAAAGAGGAATATACTCCGAAGCAAAAAGACTATGTAAGAATCGATTTTCCTGTTAAAAAGTATCAGTTTTATGAATGTTCCAGGGGATATTCCTTTGAGTATCCTGTTTATGCCAAGATAACCGGAGATTCAAACCTAAAGCGGCCCGAATGGCTGAATATTGAATTCCCTCAATTTGCCGGCAGGATTTATCTATCCCATATAAAAATTAATGGGAATCCCGGAGTTCATGCCGATGAAAGCCGTGATCTTGTGTACAAGCACACTATTAAAGCAGAATCTATCGATGAAACTCTTATAAACATTCCTGAGAAGAAAGTTTATGGCATATTTTATGATATCAAAGGAAACGCAGCATCCTCAATACAATTTTTTGTAACTGACAGCAGTACAAATTTTTTAAGAGGGTCACTATATTTTAATACCCAGCCAAATCAGGATTCCCTTGCCCCTGTTATTCAATTTGTCCGCCAGGACATTGAGCATTTCATCAAAACTTTGGAATGGAAATCTGTTAACAAATAAATGTGTAAATTTGCTCCCCGCTTTTTTAATAAAAATCAGAAAATGGGTGTAATTGTAAAAAAGGAAATTCATGATTGCCTTCTGGGAATCTGGGAAATTAAGGAAGATTTTGACTCCCTTTTTTCAAGACTTAATCTGGATCCCGATGAGATTGAAACCTTGGATGGTTTTAAAAATGAAAGTCGCAAAATTGAATGGTTAAGTGTAAGAGCTCTGATTAATGAAATGACGGGTAAAGACTCAAGAATAATTTACAATGAATTCCGAAAACCATTTCTTAAGGGAAATACATTTCATATCAGTATTTCGCATTCACATGATCTGACATCGATATTGATGAGTAAGGCAAAAAGAGTTGGTATCGATCTTGAATATATGTCTCACAAAATCAGTACTATAAGCTCCAAATTTATTAATCATCAGGAGCTTATAACATTAGATCCGGAAATGAAAAGATACCATCTTTACATTCACTGGTGTGCAAAGGAAGCCATGTATAAAATATGTGATAAACAGGATATTAACTTTAAAGAAAACCTATCAATATTCCCTTTCGAACCTAAAGAAGACGGATCAATTAAAGGCAGAGTTCTGAATATTCACGGAATTGAAGATTTCAGGATACAATATGAGAATATGGATGGATATGCAATCGCCTGGACCTGCAAATAATGACACTATATAACAGAATATCAGAGAGAAAGAAGAAGAGTATTGCTATTCTTATCGATCCCGATAGAAATACTTCGGATTCCCTTGCGCGAATTATACAAAACTGTAATGAAAGCGGTGTTGATTTTATTTTCGTGGGAGGTAGTCTGGTGGTTGGGAATATAGGTGAAACAATATCTTCTATTAAGCAAAGAACACAGATTCCGGTGCTGATATTCCCCGGAAATGTAATTCAGATTTCAGACAAAGCAGATGGCATATTGTTTCTTTCATTAATATCTGGAAGAAACCCGGAGTATCTTATCGGACAACATGTTATATCCGCCTTAAGTCTGAAAAAATCAGGAATTGAGGTAATTCCCACAGCCTATATCCTTATTGAAAACGGGAAAACTACTTCCGTTGAGTATATAAGTAATACCTTACCAATACCTGCAGACAAACCTGAAATAGTTGTTGCAACTGCCCTGGCTGGCGAAATGCTTGGAATGAAGTTGATTTATCTTGAAGCCGGCAGCGGTGCGGCTAAGAGCGTTGCTTTAAAAATTATCGAGGATGTAAGGAAAAATACAGCTTTGCCAATTCTTGTAGGTGGAGGAATTCGCACCGCTTTAGATGCGGAAAAAATCTTTGCATCCGGTGCAGACCTAATAGTTATAGGTTCAGCTGTTGAAGAAAATCCTGATATTATAGCAGATCTTTGTTCTTCAAGATAAGCGACCACTCTTCGAACTGGTTTCTTTACGTTTCCTAAAATGCAAGCTGAACTCCGGCAGTAAGTGGAGGCAATTCAGGTGTGGAATAACCGGAAGCAATCAGATCAGAAAAGCGGTAATTGCCATAAATACTAAATTTATTTATTCCAATCCGGGCTGTGATCAGCGTTGAAAATTTTTCAATGAAATTGAGATTCTTCTGAATCGTTCTGCTTGTTTCATAATAACTCCCGCTTGCTGCTTCCTCCTTAATGTACAATTTCCTAGTGTAGTTCCACTCCCCTTTTATCCCAATATCGAGGTAGTTACCTAATACATTACCCCGCTTACCAATATTTATCCTGTTATATGCTTCCGCACCCAGTGATGATACTCCAAGGCTCAATCTTTTAACCTGACTAGCCTGTGATAGAGGGTTTAATGCAACGTCTACTGCTACACCATCCTCAGATTCGATGCCGTACCTCTGCCAGCGATTACTCAGATCGAATCCAATAGCATAAAACGAAAGCAGTTTTAATTTATATCGGTACCCAAAAGTAAACTCCATTGAACGCCCTAATTCTGCCTTGGCACCTGAGATATTATTATATGGTATAAAGGTTCCAATTCCCTCATAAATATGTCCGTATTGCCGCATATTAGGACCACGCTTATCGGTGTACTGCTCGTCAACATTCTTATCCAATACAACATCCTGCGCGATCACACTTACATAAAGGAAAGGAAGAATCAGGTAAATCAAGAATGACTTCATCATATATTTTGTATTAATAGTTAGTTCTTTTAACAAAGCAATTCGTTCTTAGTTTTTGTGTTTTCTAGTAATGATAGGTATTTGTGTAGCCTTTGTAATATACCACCAGAGTATCTCCATTTTCGAGATCATCCCATGAGATGGTGTATTCATCAGCAAACTGCATATTTACCAGAGCATATCTCTTTATTTTTTGAGATTCCTCACCGATAATATGGAAATATAAGAAATTTGAATCCAATTGATACCCGGTAGTGCTTGGTTCTATCCAATCAGGTTCTGAATCGTAATCAGACTCATCAGCCGAATACCAGGTTGAATCTGAAACCCAAGATTCATCGCCAACAACTTCCGGATTTTCTACCCATGAAGTATCCTCCTGCCATTCAGTCTGTTCTGACATATCCTCGACACCATCAGTCATATTTAAAAGTACAGAATCTGGAATATCAAAATTCCCGGCTTCTTCCTCTGCCAGCAAATATGCTTCCTCAGCAGCCGTCTGCATTTCAATGAGTTCTTCCTCGCTAAAAAATGAAGTGTCAACAGCGTCAGAGTCAGCATAAATACTATCGTAATATGGTTGAAGATCAGCAAATCCGGAAGTATCTACATCCTCCCATATATCTGAATCATCTTTTATATCCACCACAGTTATAATCTTTAGAAACTCTTCAGAAACTTCGAATGCAAAGGTTGGTATTGCTTCTGTTTTGCCAAGTGTGAAATATGATGCTTGTGGAACTCCGTACCCATGGGCATAGTCGTAATAGGGATAAAGATGCCCCGACATTTCAAGTTGTCTGAATGTTTCCATATTGTCCCATTCAGGATGTATCTGCATCACACAAGCTGCAAACCCTGATACCAAAGGAGTTGAGAAGGAAGTGCCAAAGGATTGCTTGATTTTTTTATCGTTTGAGGTAGCAACTTTTCCAAATGCAACAAGATTTGGCTTCATCCGGCCATCGAATGTCGGACCATAAGAACTAAAGTTTATATGATATCCATTATCGGGAGAAACTCCACCGATACTTAATACACTATCAGCATCTGCGGGTGCACCAATCACTTCCCAGTCCTTATCTCCATCATTTCCAGCAGCATTAATAACAAGCATCCCTTTTGATGCCGCTAAATTTGCAGATCGGGTAACCAGGGTTGATTTTCCATCCATTTGTTTTGGAAAATATCTTTTAAAGGTATATCCAAGGGAGCTGCTGATAATATCCGCACCGTTTTTATCTGCCCATTCTACTGCGGCGAGCCAGTTTTCTTCTTCAGAAAATACTTCGCGTGTAACTTCTGTTCTTGCGAGAAGAAACTCTGCCCCTGGAGCAAGGCCAAATTTCTTATCATCAATTATTCCTGCAATACAGGTCAGAACGCTTGTTCCGTGGGATGAATAATCATAGACAAACTCTGTGTTTTTAACGAAGTCCCAAGTAGCAATTATTCTCCCCGATTCGCGAATATGCTGGAACATCGGTGAAGTATCCACTCCGGGAAAACCACCATCAAAAATGGCAATTCTCACTCCCGTGCCATCAATTCCCATATCTTCAAAATACTTAACTCCCAAAGCATTAATCTGAGCTTCCCTCAACTGATCATCTTCCCAGCTAACATCGGAATTAAAGGGTTTTTCAGCCGTGGAGGAGACCATTTGAATTTCCTGAATGCCAACTACGAAAGGCAATTTTGAAATCTTATCAATGTTGTTTTTGCCGGCACGAACAGAAACTGCATTAAACCAACGGCTTGAAGTCCCAAGGTTTCCGGTTATTTTCTGAATTTCCTCCAGATAATCAGCACGCAGAGGTAAATCGGTAGTTTGTGACAAAGAAATGTGCTTATCAAGTCTTTTCTGAATTGCTGAAGGATCAAAATAGGAATATGGATCAAAGCTTACTCCTGTTTTATCCGATAAGAAAACCCAATACCTGTTTTGAGAATACAGGCTCGAAGAAGCAAATATGAATATCGTAAAGATGAGAAGTCCAGAATACCTTTTTATCATAATTTTACAATGTCAGGTTAAAAAAACAATCTAAAATACAAAAATGTTAATTCAATTCTAATATATTTAGGTGCTTACTATCATAAAACCAGATATTAATTTTATCAAGATCCCAGAACAATAAACTAAAACATCTCCTCAATAAGGCTTCCCTCAAGGCTTCCGCTTCTTGGAATGTCAAGAAAAACGGCTATTGTAGGCATTATATCCGTTACAGATACCGGTCGAATTATACTGGATCTTCCGATTTTCCATCCATACCAAATCAAAGGAACATGTGAATCATAACGAAAGGAAGATGCATATTGTTTATCGGTACCTTTTTCTGTCCAGCCTGGGGATAAATGAATTAAAACATCTCCGGAACGCTTTTGATTATAGCTATTTTGAATTTTCTCGAAAAAACCACGGGTATAATTATTTGTCATCAGGTTAGTTGCTGTCAAAGTATTAGCAACTCCCTCGAATTGAATCATAAAAGAAGCAACTACATTTTGAAAATCCTCCAGTGAAATCTTGGAATTCTCAATAAGGTCGCGGTTGAGATAAATTTGTTGTGCATAGTAGAACTTAACCCAATCCCCTTTGCCATAAATTAAATTCAGGTAAGTACCTAAAAGCGACATTGCGCTGTTGTAGTTGAAATAACCAACAGGCAATCCCTGATCAGCTAGAAAAGCAGGGTCTTCAGATATAGCATTATCAGCCGTCAGATAAATCAGGACATTTTTCATTCCCACTTGTTCATCAATAAAGTTGAGAAAATGCTCGATGTCTTTGTCAAGTCTTAGGTAAGTATCTTCAATTTCAATTGAATTGGATGAAAATCTATCTCCGATGTAGGCCGTTACCGGAAAGCCTATTTGTAGCCAGTCGGTGTAGTTATCTTTTCCTAATTGCTCATTAACTATTGTAGCGATCGCAAAATCCTTTGTCAGAGAATTGCCAAATGGTGTGGATTTCAGAAGCTCAAAGCTACGCTGATTTTTCTTAACCATGCTCATTTTGTTAAGATCATAGGGAAAAATCTTATTCCCTGAGAACCCTGTTTCGTATTTGTTATCATCTGCCAGACTCTCAGTATATGAAATAATTGGCAACAACGGCTCCCACAATCTTTGGAGATAAAGTTCAGAAAATGACTTTGAATTAAAATCACTTACCCAGGATGGAAGACTATCGAGATAATATGAACTGCTTATCCAACCTCCTTTTTCAGTATCAAACCAGTATGCGGCATTGGCAGAGTATCCGCCTGAAAGCACTGCGGCCTTCGGATCCATAGAAATCGAAAAAACTTTCGGTTTAAACTGACCTGCTATTCTGGCCTGATCAGATAAAGTAGATGTCAGTAAGGATTTTGGAGAGTACTTTCCTTGCTCAAAGGCTCCGCCAATTGTTGAAACTTTATCATCGGCAACGCAATTCGTTATTTTATCACGTAATCTGTCGTACCAGAAATCTGAAACTATTCCATGAACATCAGGATAAGCGCCGGTTGCAATGGTAGCAAATCCCTCTCCTGACTCTGAAATCAGATAATCGTGATGAGCATTTTTACAAAATGTACCACCATCAACAAGCCTTTTGAATCCACCTGCACTGAATTTATCCCAGTATCGATTAAGATAATCGTAGCGCATTTCAGAGACTACAATGCCTATGATAAGCTTAGGTTTTTCGGAAGCTACCGAAGGATTCTGTGAAAAAATGTTAGTAATGGAAATCAACAGAAAGGTGATACTGAATAAAAATCTCATTCGGGTTTTGTGCTTTAGGATTAAACAATCCGGAATATTCCGGGGAAATTGTCTGCAAATATAATCTTTATACCCTAAAAGCGTTTTTTGGCGAGAATTATTGTATTTTTTTCTTACTAAATCTGCAATTTGGACTTCTGAGGATCGCTATGGAAAAGGAAAGAATACTAGTCTGCTGATCTGTTGGTACTCTGATTTTACTTTTAAAATATATATCCCATGTGCTTTAAACCCTTTAACGGTCCCTGAACTTCCTATAAAAATGTTTTCCTGAATTTTCCGACCTGAAAGGTCATAAAGATCTGCTGTAAACACCTCTGAATCATCGTCTTTTAAAGTAATTTCGAGATCATTTTTCCCGGGGATAGTTTTAACCAGAATTTCCTTATGAATGGGAATAAGCCTGACTTCCAGATTCGTTGTTTCTTTTTTATTTACCTCAACGCGAATTGTTTCAGACCTGTAACCACTTGCTGTAATCGTCAAAGAATAATCACCTTCAGGCAGGTAGCGGAAGAATTTCCCGGTTACTGGGTTTGATAAAATATATGATTCGTTTTTATCATATCCTGAGATTTCAATCTTAGCTTTCATGGGATTTGCCGACACGCTATTTATTATTGTGCCATGAACTCCAAACCTTGCCTTTTCAATCAAATCTATGAGAGCTAAATGATTTTTTGTCCAGAAATCGGGTATCTGTGATGCTGCAGGAATAAAATCATTAGAAAGCTCAATAGTTATTTCTCTTCCATGTAAACTGTAAGTTACAAAATCCTGTCTTCCACCTGCAATCCGATACCAAATAGAGCCAAAAACATAGCCCTCCGGATAAAGTTGAAGATATGACATGTCAGTTGATCTGGCAGTTTGCACATAATCTTTGCAGATTTCGATAAACCAATTTTCATCTGCAAGTGCCTTTTCATTGGGATCCCAGGAATCCCATGGATAATTTAATACTTCTGCACCGGCATGAAAATTTGCAGACATATTTGGTCTGTTTTTCTCCATATACTTTACCATTGCCAGGTTTTCCTTCTGCAAACCCTGATAAGTGTATTTTATCAATGAACGGACATCATGAAAATTACGGTTCAGATCAATATTATTTAAATTAGATCTTTTGTTTCCAAAAAAACTGGTATCACTTAGAAAGTAAGTGCCATCAGGATTTGATAAAGGATTAATGATCACCTCCAAATCATCGAGTATTGAAGAAATCTGTGGAGAATTTTCGGAATTAACAAGAAAATCATTGATGAGCATGAGCATGAGTGAGTATCCAATTACTTCATTTCCATGCATGGTAGAGGAATAAAAAACTACTGGCCTTTCACCATCCTTAAACTGACCACGATGGAGGCGTGCAGCAAGAATCAGCCTTCCATTAATTGAATATCCAATGGTATCGATTTTACAAAGTTCAGGATAATTGTTACTGAATCGCTCCATCAGATCAAGATACTGCTGATAAGTGGGATATGCCTGACCATTCAGCACTTCATCAAGGGAAGTTGCCATTTTAACGAATCCAAGCATTGAAGGTGCGGTATAAACCTGATAATTAAGACCTGTCTCAAGGATTTTACTAAACATATCCTTGTTCACGAAGAAATAGATCAGTGAATCAGTCACTTTTGCAGGTGCAAGTTCTGGTAATTGAATTTGAAAGGATTTCCGGGCGGATGGGATAATGCCGATGTAAGCTTCTCCCCGGGTAGAAAGGATCGAATCAATAGATTCATTCTTCTTATCTTTCAGAAGGCTTTGGGAATTTGCCACTGATGAAAGAAAAAGTAAAAAAAGAAAAAATACTTCAGCAAATCTTCTCATTTACAAATCTTTGGCAAGTATTATTTAACTTGAGATAGAAGTGAAATTGTTCTACCTAAACATTAAAACGAATATGCAGAATATCAGCATCTCCAATAATGTAGTTTTTTCCTTCTACACCAAGCTTTCCAGCTTCTTTGCAGGCGTGTTCGGAACCTAATCTCACATAATCAACGTATTTCATTACCTCAGCTCTGATAAATCCTCTTTCTAGATCACTGTGAATAACACCGGCTGCCTGAGGGGCTGTCATGCCTTTACGAATTGTCCATGCTCTCACTTCCTTTGGGCCGACAGTAAAAAATGATTGCAGATTAAGCAGTGAATATGCAGAGCGTATCAGTTTATTTACACCGGGTTCTTTAAGTCCTACATCCTGCAGGAATGCCAGTCGGTCATTTTCTTCTTCAAGTTCAGAAATTTCCGCTTCAAGTCCTGCAGCAATCACAAGCACTTCTGTATTTTCACTTTTCACAGCCTCTTTAACTGCTTCAACATACTTATTACCGCTTATTGCAGATTTTTCATCCACATTACAAACATATAAAACGGGTTTGGCTGTAAGGAGAAAAAGATCCTCGACATATTTTTTATCATCATCGGAAACAGGAGCAGTGCGGGCGGATTGGAAATTTTCGAAATGATCTTTGTAAACTGTTAAAACCTCAACTCCTCTTTTTGCATCCTTATCACCAGTTTTAGCGGCTCTTTCAAGTTTCTGGATTTTCTTTTCCACCGATTCCAGATCCTTTATCTGTAGCTCAAGATCAACGGTTTCTTTGTCTCTAACCGGGTTCACGCTTCCTTCAATATGTGCAAGGTTTTCGTCATCGAAACATCTAAGTACATGAATCAATGCGTCGGTATTTCTGATATCCGAAAGGAATTTATTTCCAATCCCTTCTCCAGTACTTGAACCCTTTGTAAGTCCTGGTATGTCGAGGATTTCAACAGTTGCCGGAATAAGTTTTGCCGGTTTTTCCATATCATTCAGCACATTAAGCCTTTGGTCAGGAACATTAACAATACCAATATTGGATTTATTGGAGCTAAACGCAAAGTTGCTCGATTCGGCTTTTGTATTTGAAAGACAATTAAAAAGAGTTGTTTTCCCTGTGTTTGTTATGCCAATAATACCGCATTGAAGACCCATAATTCAGAATTTATATTTTCTGTAAAAGTACATTTTTATTTGCGAATCATTTTTACAAAAATACTTTATGGAAATTATGACAAAAGGCATTGGCTTTCCTGTTATTTATAATGAGGGAATTTAAAAAACTGCAAATACAAATGAAGTATTTCTGAAAAATTATTAATGTTGACTCGGTCAGAATGGTGCTACCAACGAATAAATTCCCGATGAATAGGCCGAGAAAATACCAAATCCATTACTAACATTGGAATAAATCATGACCGGCTCTGCAAAGGGATCGTTTCGTGAATTATTGGATTCATCAATAGTCTTTCGGTAAAGATACCCACTACGCGTAATGGATGTAAGCTCAATTAAGTACTCCTTTTTTCTCATGGCATTCCAATCATCGAAATCTACTGAAAGAGTATAATTCTGTCCGTCAATCATGTAGTCATTTATTAGAAGGGAGGTCCCATATTCTCTGGAATTCTCGACATTCATATCCTCACTGGTTATCGAAATTAAACTCTTTTGTAAATGCGAGAATTCGCGTTCTTCAGTATAGTTATTAAAAACAGAATCCATATAATAAATTTTCAGCTGATAATAATTACTTACATTCATCTGGTCTGCAAGAGTAATTTCGAAGGAGCCTTTCACATAACCGTAGGAATAATAATAATAACCGTGATCATAGAAAGATGAATCTGTGACAATAATCCCGGCATTAAGAATTGAAGGTTTTACAGGTACAACATCTTTTGCCTGGATTCCATCCTTAAAATCGGGCGATGTCACTTCAATGGAATATTCCTTGCCTTCCTCCGGGAAATTTTCCGGGCTCCGGTACCAGCCATCCGCGCCAATTGATGATATCGTGTTAAGTAACTCCCCTTCCTTATAAAGCTTTATGTTTGCGTTCCTGATCAGTTTGATTTCGGCATTATCAAGCACCGATAAGCTCTTGCTCACCTGGAATTTCCATGTACTGTCGGTATTAAAATAGCAGTTTACCACCAATTTGGATGGACGAAGGGGGAAATCATCAATTTTTTCTGTTGTTTCGCATCCAACAAGCACCAACGAAATCAAAATGAACAAGTTAAATATGGAATTTTTCATAAAAAGTTTTTTAGAGGGATGATATTTACTCAACCGGCAATCAGCAAAACTCTGTGTGGATGATTCCGTTATGGTATCCGGGGTTGTAAACAGCATCTCCATATAGTCCAATATTTATTAAAATGTAAAACTATAGGTTGCAGAAGGAATAAAAGGAAATAAACTAACTCTTCGCAGAGCCCTGTTTCCCCTTTCATCTCTTCCAATATAATAGTAAAACGGGTTTTTACGGTTGTATGTGTTATAAACACCAAGTGTCCAGCTTGCCTCTCCCCATTTTCTTTCCCTTGTCCTCTGAAAACTGATATCGAGTCTGTGATAATCAGCAGCCCTGATGGAATTTCTGGAATCAATGTGCTCAAGTTCACCATTAAACTCGCCTATCTGCAAATCGTACGGATTATAACCAACGTCAATACTACCAAAATACCCATAATAATTGCTTAAACTGGAGTTTCCCATATATCTTTCTGTTGGAAGGGTATGAGCTGTACCAGTTCCATAAACCCAGCTGGCGGAGAAATCCCATTTTTCGTTCAGTGGAAATGAGGTAACAACAGAAATATCGTGTCGCCTGTCATATTTATAAGGGAATACCTCCCCTTCATTTATGGTTGGGAACTGTCGTTCGGTTATCGAATAGGTGTAACCAATCCATCCTGTGAGCTTTCCAAGTTTCTTCTCAAACAGCAGCTCACCACCGTATGACCAGCCCCTGCCCGATTCAACCTTATCTTCCCATTTTGCATTTGATTCCATAAAGGACGATCCATCCTTATATTCAATAAGGTTAAGCATAGATTTGTAATACCCCTCAAGGGTGAGCTTATATGAATCGCTGAAAGCTTTTGAAATTCCAAAGGCTACCTGGTGCGATTTCTGCGGACGTATCCTGTCTGTTGCCGGAACCCATAAATCGGTGGGCAAACCAATATTATTATTGGTTAAGAGATGGATATATTGCTGCATGAATGAATAGGATGTCTTCAGCGAAAGTGATTCACTAAGCAGATACCTGAATGCCAGACGCGGCTGAAGTGAGTTGTAGAATTTTGAATTCACAAGAAATCCCGAATAATGAAGACCTAGATTTGCTTTCAGATTTTGTGAAATCTTATAGTCATCTTCAAAATAAGCCGATATTTCATTTGCAGCAATATTTTTTTCTCCAACTATCGTATCAACATCATCAAGTTCAACATCCTTAAGCTTCACAACAGTTGCCCCTGGTTTAAAAGTGTGATAGGTATTACTGATTCCAAATCTAAAGTAATGATTGGGATCCGGAATATAATCGAAATCTACTTTAGCTGTAAAATCCTCAATCCCGGATAAAAATTTGAGAGAATTGATCTGGTTAAATGTACCCGTATCTGTTTCGGCAATTTCTTTCATATAGTTTTCTACACTAAATCTGTAATTGCTGTAAGTAAGGGTGTAATTACTGAATAACTTACTATTATACTGATGATTCCAACGAAGTGCAGAGGTAACGTTTCCCCAGCCCAGACTCGATTTTGATTCCTCTGAGAAGATATTACCATCATACAGGTATGTATAGGGTTTCTGCTTTTGGTAGAACTTGTCGCTGCCACTGTAAACACTCAGGTAAAGACGGTCTTTGTATGAAATTTTATGATTTATTTTTGCATTCAGGTCATAGAAAAAATATCCCTGTGAGGATGACTGTCCCATTCCTCCCAAAGATCTGAGAAATGGTTGTATCAGGTAATCCAGATAAGTCCTCCTTGCAGAAACAATAAATGAGGTCTTGTCCTTAATAATCGGTCCTTCCAGAGTAAGTTTGGAAGATATTAGTCCCAAGGAACCACTCCCTTTAAACTCTTTCATATTTCCTTCTTTCAGACTTATATCCAGAACAGAAGATAATCGTCCACCGTAACGTGCAGGAAATCCACCCTTGATTAACTCGATATTATTAATGGCATCCACGTTAAACACTGAGAAAAAACCAAAAAGGTGAGATGCATTGTACACGGGGGTTCCATCAAGAAGAATTAGGTTTTGATCGGCTCCCCCTCCCCTGACATACAAACCGCTGGCACCTTCGGTTCCGGACTGCACACCCGGTAGTAACTGAATAACTTTTATCACATCAACCTCACCCAGAAAGGCAGGCATGTTTTTAATATCCTTTACATTAATGTTCACAGAACTCATCTGGGTCGATTCGATTGTCTTATTCCACGAATCGGCGGTAACTACAACCTCCTCAAGATTAAGTGAAGGCTTTAACTCAATGATTTCCTGATAATCCTTATCCAGTTTCAGTTCCAACTCAACGGTTTCGTAACCCACATAACTGAAAAACATGCTGCATTCACCAGCAGGTAATGAAATACTGAAAAAACCGTATGAATTGGAAACCGTCCCTGTTAAATTATTCTGACTGAACACGTTGGCTCCAATTAGCTTTTCGCCTGTCGCAGCATCCTGTATATAACCGCTTATGGTGTGTGTCTGGGAAAAAACGATACCGCCTGTAATGAGCAGGATCGAAACAATAAGTTTTAGTTTCTTCATAATTGAGGTTGTAAACACGAAAACGCAGGGACCAAAATAAATATTGCGTCTTTCATAGATTATATATTTGAGCAAATTGTCAGACAGACTGAATCGTTCTCTCACCTCATTAACAAAAAAATCGCCAATATCCACCATTAATTCCCTCCAAAAACACCAAAAATGATGCCAGAAATAGACAATTTATTCTAAAATTAATCTGTTCTTTTAATGAGAAAATAGTACTTTTGGAGACTTTTAGCAAAAGGCAGAAGGTAGAATTAAGCCAATTTTAAATTCTCATTTCGACAAGCTCAATGTGCAAAATTCTAAATTCGACAAGCTCAATGTGCAAAATTCTAAATTCTAAATTAAAATAACATGAGTGATTCAGTAATAAACAGAGCAGCAGATAACATCAGAATTCTGGCCGCATCCATGGTTGAAAAAGCAAAATCAGGGCATCCCGGTGGTGCTATGGGTGGAGCCGATTTTGTAAATATTTTATATTCCGGGTACTTGAATTTCGATCCTTCCGAAATGAAATGGGCTCACCGCGATCGTTTCTTTTTGGATCCAGGTCACATGTCTCCCATGTTATATTCCATTCTTACTCTTATTGGGAAGTACTCACTTGAGGATATCAAGAATTTCCGCCAATGGGATAGTCCAACACCTGGACATCCTGAAGTTGATGTAAAACGGGGAGTTGAAAACACTTCCGGTCCTCTTGGTCAGGGTCATACTATGGCCGTTGGCGCTGCAATCACAGAGCGCTTCCTTGTTAGTCGGTTTGGTGAATGGATGGCACATAAAACCTTTACATTTATTTCTGATGGTGGTGTGCAAGAAGAAATTTCACAGGGTGCCGGCAGGTTGGCAGGGTTTCTTGGGCTTAACAATCTGATCATGTTTTACGATTCAAACGACATTCAGCTTTCTACAAAAACTGAAGAAGTAAGTAATGAAGATACTGCTGCAAAATACCAGGCTTGGGGATGGAGTGTAATTACTATTGATGGAAATAATGAAGCCCAGATCCGAAAAGCACTAAATGTAGCAATCCACGAACAGGAAAAACCCACCCTTATTATTGGCAAAACTATAATGGGAAAAGGGGCTGTAACTGCCACAGGCGAAAGCTTTGAGCGAAAAACGGCTACTCATGGGATGCCGTTAGGTGAAGCTGGAGCTTCCTTCGAAAAATCCATTGAAAACCTTGGTGGAGATCCAAAAGATCCCTTTAAAATTTTCCCCGAGGTAGCTGAGTTTTATAGAGAAGTTCTTGAGAATAAAAAGAAAGCTGCAGCTCTTAAAAAGGCTGATGAAGCTATTTGGAGGAAGGCTAATCCTGTGTTGGCAGAAAAACTCGATCAGTTTCTGAACGGTGAATATCCAAAAATTGATTTTGCTGCTATTGCGCAAAAGGAAAATATCGCAACACGGGCTGCTTCAGCTGCTGTTCTAGGCGAATTTGCGCAGAAAGTTGAAAATATGATTGTTTCCTCTGCCGACCTTTCCAACTCAGATAAAACAGATGGTTTCTTAAAATTTACAAAAGCTTTTAAAAAAGGTGATTTTTCAGGATCTTTTCTACAGGCTGGAGTTTCGGAACTTACCATGGCTTCAATTGCTAATGGTATGGCTCTTCACGGGGGAGTAATCCCGGTTTGCGCAACATTCTTTGTCTTCAGCGATTATATGAAACCTGCAGTGCGACTTGCCGCGCTTATGCAACTACCGGTAAAATATGTATGGACCCATGATGCTTTCAGAGTTGGAGAAGACGGACCAACTCATCAGCCGGTTGAGCAGGAAGCTCAGATAAGGCTTATGGAACACATAAGAAATCACCACGGCGATCGTTCCATGCTTGTACTTCGACCGGCAGACGCCCCGGAGACAACGGTAGCCTGGCAAATGGCACTTGAAAATACTGAAACGCCTACTGCTCTTATCTTATCACGTCAGAATATAAAAAACCTCCCAACGGAAAAAGGAGCCGATAGATTTACCAGCGCTACTGAAGCCAAAAAAGGCGCTTATATTGTAACTCACTCAACCAATCTTCCTGATTTGATCCTTGTTGCCAGTGGTTCAGAGGTTGCAACGCTTGTTGCTGCCTCCCAGATCATAAAGGATCAAAAAGGATTGGATATTCAGATCGTTTCAGCTATTTCCGAAGGACTATTCCGCGACCAGGATCCAGCTTATCAGCGTGAAGTATTACCTCCAAACATTCCAACTTTTGGTCTTTCTGCAGGCCTACCAGTAACACTTGCCGGTTTAGTTGGAACCAAAGGAATGGTTTTTGGTTTGGAAAGTTTCGGTTTTTCAGCTCCATACACTATTCTGGATGAAAAATTGGGATTCACTCCCGAGAAAGTAGCGCAAAAAGCTATAGCTTTTGTAGAGAAGTACAAACCATAATTTAATACAAAGGGATTACACAGATTCATAATTTGAATTCGTGTAATCCCTCTATTTTCATTACTTTCAAGTGGTTATGTTTGAGATCGGCTTATTACTTCAAGTTGACTTTCTTCATACTAAAAATCTCATCAATCTCGCATATTCTTTGCAATTGTCTGATTTCTTTTAAGACACAAACAACCTGTTTAAAACTTCTAAAAGTGGCTGTAACAATTAAAGACAATTAAGCTTAAATTTATTCACTTAAAGTAAGACTACTTCTTACTTCTTTCAAGAAGGGATAAATGTTTAGAAAAAATTGTATCGGATTAAAGCTTCTATTCTTACCTGTATTTATTGCAGGACTGCTTTTTCATATAGATAGTTTTGCGCAGGATCAAAATCAGGCACCTCCAAAAGCTAAAATAATAACAAGAATCTTGTTTATTTTTGATGCTTCCCAAAGTATGACGGGCTCCTGGGAAAGTGATACAAAAATAAACATTGCCAGAAGTATTCTCATTGAAATGGTGGATAGTCTGCAATATGTTGCTAATGTTGAAATGGCATTGAGAATTTACGGACATCAAAGTCCGGTGCCTCCACAGGATTGCAGCGACTCAAGACTTGAAGTGCCTTTTGCACCTGAAAATGCATCACGAATTCGACAGAAATTAAAATTTATTACTCCTAAAGGAACAACTCCTATTGCTCATTCACTTTCACTTGCCCCTGGCGACTTTCCGGAATGTGAAAATTGCAGAGATATTATTCTGCTGATAACTGATGGTATTGAAGCATGCGACGGGGATCCATGCGCTGTTTCAATAGAACTTCAGAAAAAAGGAATAATTCTCAAACCGTTTATTATTGGGATCGGGCTAGATCCCGGATTTCATGAAACTTTCGATTGCCTTGGTTATTATTTTAATGCACAAAATGAAGAAACGTTTAAAGAATTACTGGGAGTTGTGATTTCACAGGTCTTAAACACTACAACCGCACAGGTGAACCTTCTGGATGCGAGAAACCTGCCTACTGAAACTAACGTCAATATGACTTTCTATGATTCGTACTCCGGAAAAATTAAATACAATCTGGTTCATACACTAAATCACAAGGGAAATCCCGACACATTATTTATTGATCATCTAGTTACCTATCGGTTAAAAGTCCACACAATCCCATCAATCGAAAAAGATAGCATACAAATTACTCCGGGTAAACATACCATTATTGCAATTAACGCACCACAAGGATATTTGGTATTTAAGACCCCCAAAGGAAAGCCCTATGACGGGACTCTTGTAACCATGAGAAAAAGCGGCGAAATGAAGACTCTGGTAAATCAGGAGATCGGAAAAGTAGAGAAATACCTTATTGGGAAATATGATGTGGAAATACCAATTATACCGCGCTTGATCATTCAAAAAGTTGAACTACTTGAAAGCCATACCACTACAATAGAAATACCACAACCCGGGGTTATAACATTTAACGGAACTGCAAATGGATTTGGAAGCATTTATATTATGTCGGGGAACGATCAGAAATGGGTATATAATCTGAATCCGGCATTAAGACAACAAGCCATTCTGATGCAACCAGGCCTTTACAGATTGGTTTTCCGATCGGCCTCAAGTAAAAGTGCTTCTTTTACTGTAGTGAAAAATTTTGAAGTCCTGCCTGGCGAAGTTTTAACAGTCGAGACAAATTAATTTCCCCTGGCCATTAAACCATTTGCACATTCCTGCATCCAAATGAAACTATGAGATTGAAGTGAATAGAGAAGTCAGTTTTGCGCAAAAGTATTTTATTGCTTTTTGCTGAATCAAAATCTTAAATTTAAGCTCTATACAGACTCAATACTTAGGTAAAAGTATCCTATATTCGAATATGTCCAAACCCACTGAAAAGGAGCTCATAGAACTTTTTAAAAAAGGTCATCAACAGGATTATGTTTTTAATATCCTGGTTGATGAATATAAGGTGAGATTATACTGGCATATAAGGAAAATCCTTGTTAATCATGAAGATACTGATGATATCCTGCAGAATACTTTTATTAAAGCATGGAAAGGCCTCGACAACTTTAGAGAAGACTCAAATCTGTTTACCTGGCTTTACCGTATCGCCACTAATGAAGCTTTAAGCTTCCTTAGACAGAAAAAAAGAGCAAACCTTTTACCCTGGTCCGGAGTTGAGAAAAATTTATCGGAAACATTAGAGTCTGATGAGTATTTTAATGGGGATGCTATCCAACTCAAACTTCAAAAAGCAATATTTACACTTCCGGAAAAGCAAAAAATAGTTTTCAATATGAAGTATTTTGATGAGATGAAATATGAAGATATGTCAGAAATTCTGAAAACAAGTGTTGGAGCACTTAAAGCTTCTTACCATCATGCAGTAAAAAAAATTGAAAAATATATGAATGAGAATTAAACCATTTCTAACTTTATATGTCAAACCAAAAAAGAAATATGTCCTCAAATAAACAAAATACCTTTAGTTTAAAGGATTTTAAAACCGATCAGAGTTTTAAAGTTCCGGAAGGTTATTTTGAGGCATTTCCTGAACGGCTACAGGAACGAATAAAAGCAAGTGAAAGACCTACTGAAAAGAAAGTTTTAAAGATTAATTTTATTCCACGTTTAACTATTGCCGCATCATTTGCGGGATTAATGTTTGTCGCATATACCGGCATAAAATTTATTGTAAGTAATCAGAATAGCAAATCAGATTCCGGAATTAGTCTGGTTGCAGATTTATCTGATTATTCAGTCGATGAGCTTGATGAGACTATGCTCTATGATGCTTATATGGAAACGAGCGAAACGAATAATTCTGTGAATCAAACTGAAAATAGCAGCTCTGATGCAATGATTGATTACCTTATACTCGAAGATGCTGATATTGAAGTATTAATGCAAGAACTTTAAAAAGGAAATTATGACAAACTTTAATAAAATATTATCTATTTATCTCTGTTTATCAATGATTTTGATTTTTTCAGGGGATTTATCAGCACAAAAATCAGGTAAAAATGATAAGATTGATGCTGAAAAAGTTGCGTTCTTTACAAAGGAATTAGCACTTACTCAAGCAGAGGCCGATAGATTTTGGCCGGTTTATAACGACTTTTCAAACCGAAAGGATAAAATCAATCGAGATAGAAAGGTGTTATATCAGTATATTGCTGATAATAAAGACTATATGACCGATGCGGAGGTTCAGGAATCGTTGGCCAAATTTGCCTCATTCCAGATACAAGAAACCTCTTTGATTGAAAATTTTAATAAGAAGTTTCTCGAAATTCTCCCTCCTAAAAAAGTATTAATGATTTATGTTACAGAAAATCAGTTTAAGATATATATTCTGAAACAAATCAGAGATAATAAGCAGATACCAACCAGAGATTTTTGATACAAAATGATACCTCTGTTAGTTTGTGACCGACATAAACTTTAAAACTATCTGATTTAGAGTTTGCATATTATTGCAAAACTGCTATGCAAGCTTAATCTTTAATGAATTAGGCTGGTGAACCACTATGCCTTCTTCCATCAGCTCTTCAATATACTTGTAACCAGACTGTGGAGACAAGGATATTTCTTTTGTAATGTCTCCTAGATATAAACTACCTTTTTTCCTGAGAATTGAAATAATCTTTTCTCTTAACAAATTTCTGTCTTCCATTTTTGCATTGATTTTAATGATGTAATTTGTTAAATTTCATACGATAATATTATAGAAAAATCATGAAATGAAACACAGTAGTTTTACCTGAAATTAGACCAAATTACACTTGATTTTGAGCAATATTTCGAATTAATATAGTACATACTAATTTTATGAAAAGGAAAATGCAAATTTTAATTATAGCTATTATGGGGTTTCTGCCATCATTTTCCAGCTGCTCCAGAATGATAGATCATGAGGAGATTAAATCTGAAATTAAGCAAGTAGAAAGGAATTTTCAGGAGACTGTGAAATCTCAGGGAGTGGCTGAAGGATTTTATATATTCGCCGCAGACGATGCTGTTATTAAAAGGGAAAATGATTCATTGATTACAGGCAGGGAAGCAATCAAAAATTACTATTTAAATCCAATTTCCAATAAAGCATATGCGGAATGGACACCTGACTATATTGATATTTCTGATGATGCGACGTTGGCATATACCTATGGAAAGTACAAGTGGTGCTTTACCGACTCATCAGGAAAAATTTCAAACTTTCAAGGTGTTTTCCACACTGTTTGGAAAAAGATGAAGGATGGCTCATGGAAGTATGTCTGGGATTAGCGCACATAATGAAATCCCATTAAAGAATACTATCCTCCAAGATCAGTTTGTTCCTCATCTACTGGCATTTCCATCTCAACTTCCCGAAGAAATTCAACAGATCGATTAATATCTTCATACATAACAATGTCATCCTCAACAAATTTTACTTTTTGCCTGTACTGGGTCAAAATGTTCTCAAGAAAAGATGATGTCCGGGCAGGTCTTCTAAAATCCATTGCCTGCGCAGCATTGTACAATTCAATAGCCAGAATACGTTCAAGATTTTCCATTACTTTATATGCCTTAACCGCAGCATTGGCACCCATACTAACATGATCTTCCTGACCCTGTGAAGATTCAATGCTATCAACCGAACTAGGTGTAGACAATTGTTTATTATGGCTAACCATCGATGCAGCTGTATATTGAGGAATCATAAATCCGGAATTCAGACCTGGATTGGCGCACAGGAAAGGAGGAAGATTCCGGTGTCCACCTACGAGCTGATAGGTTCTGCGTTCTGAAATGTTTCCAAGTTCCGACATGGCAATAGCTAGGTTATCCAGAGCAAGAGCAAGAGGTTGACCATGGAAATTCCCTGCAGAAATAATCAGATCCTCTTCCGGGAAAATAGTTGGATTATCAGTAACCGAATTGATCTCCCGCTGAAAGACATATGCAACATATTTTATTGAATCTTTTGAAGCCCCGTGTACCTGGGGAATGCACCTGAAAGAGTATGGATCCTGTACATGTTGCTTGTGGCGGTTTATGAGTTCGCTGTCATTCAATAGCCAACGTACCCGCTTTGCAGTTTTAATCTGCCCTTCATAAGGTCTTATTTTCTGAATAAGTTCATGAAATGGTTCGATTCTTCCATCGAAAGCTTCAAGTGAAAGGGTGCCGATTACATCCGATAGCTGAGATAGTTTAAAAACTCTTAAACAAAGTTCTACGCCATAAGCGCTCATAAATTGTGTGCCATTCAAAAGAGCCAGCCCTTCCTTTGATTTTAAATCAATAGGATCCCAACCAAACTTTCTTAGGATTTCAGCCGATGGGTATTTTTTTCCCTGATAATACACTTCACCCAACCCGATCAATGGCAAACTTAAATGCGCCAATGGAGCCAAATCACCTGATGCGCCCAGCGAACCGTATTGATAAACCACAGGAATAACTCCCTCGTTATAAAAATCAAGCAGGCGTTGAACCGTTCCCAGTTGAACCCCAGAATTTCCGTATGACAAAGACTGTGCTTTCAGAAAAAGCATCAGTTTTACAACTTTCTGAGGAACCTCATCTCCAATCCCGCAGGCATGTGACATTACAAGATTCCTTTGAAGCTTGCCCAAGTCTTCTCTTGAGATAACCCGGTTGTATAAAGAACCAAATCCTGTATTAATTCCATAGATAACCTCTTCACCACTTTGAAGCCTTCTATCAAGATATTCGCGACAACGAATGATTTTCTTTTCAGCCTCTTCAGATAAAAAAAGTTTAGATGGACTATTTAAAATACTAGTAATCTGCTTAAAATTAATAACTTGAGAGTCAATGTAATGAGGCATTTTATAATTCTTTTAAAACAATTAAAATAGAAATTTGACGAGAATCGCTCGGCGGTAGGCCCAGTGCCGGCATTTGTACGATTCAATTTTCGGCCTACTTATTTCTAAATTTATACAAAAAATGTCGTATTAAGAAAGAGCCAGGCATTGGGCTTACCGCTTGTTGGGTGCTGCTTACTTCCGGATATTATTTAACTCATGCAAATTACTATTCATTTCTTTAAGGATCTCAGGTGAAAAAGGTTTATAAAAAGGATGATTAATAAATTCATTCCAAAACTCATCCGTATAGTAACTCTCACTAACAACTCCACTTACTTTAAAGAAACCTTTAGTTTTATTTGTGTATACCATGGAAGCATTCGCAACAAAAAACTCATCAGTACATTGATAATTATCAAATTCATTTTCATTCTTACCTTTATATTTTAGCCAACTAGTTAATCAAAAATATTTTAAGTTTAAAAGGTTTAAAACTTGCCATGTAGAATCTTGAAACATCGCTTGTTCATTCTTATATTCAAGGACGGATTCTATTCCAAGGGCTCCCATTTCTTTCGGGTTACTTAAAGGTATTATGTCAATGTCAAATTTAACAAGGCTACTATCTTTGACCTCCTTGATTTCCCCAATATTTATTTTAGTATCTTTTGATTTTAGCTTTTTTTTCTTTCCTTATCGTAAATCAATGTTTCAGCAATCGAATATTTGAAGAAGTTACTTTAAGCTGCGCCCAATGTATTGATACATGTGTAGTTGATGAAAAGACGAATTATTTATTCCTTCTTTCGCTTAATATCCTTTCTTCAAATACATCAAATGAAAGTTGCTCCTGAGTTCCCGAATTCATATTTTTCAGGGTTATTACACCTTTTTCCAGTTCCTGTTCACCGGCAAGTGCAACAAAGGGTATTTTGTTTGTGTTGGCAAATCCGAGCTGTTTCTGAAATTTCGCAGCATCAGGATAAATTTCAGCTGATACACCGCATTCACGAATTTTTGATAAAAGAGGTAAAATAGCTACTACTTCTTTTTCGCCGAAATTCACAAATAATACCTCGGTGCCTGATTCAGCTTCAGCAGGGAAATTGTTTAAACTAAGCATCACATCGTAAATCCGGTCTGCACCAAAAGAAACGCCAACACCTGATACTCCTGGCATACCGAAAATACCTGTCAGGTCGTCGTATCTTCCCCCTCCACAAATACTACCAATCTCCACATCCAAAGCTTTTACTTCAATAATTGCTCCAGTATAGTAATTTAGTCCACGGGCAAGTGTCAAATCTAGTTCAATGGCATTAATAATATTAAAGGATTCAAGAAGCCTAAAAACCGTTTTAAGTTCCTCAATACCAAGGCATCCAATTGTGGATGCCTCGAGGTAATTACTAAGAAACTGCATCTTGGCATCTTTAGAACCTTTCATATCAAACAAAGGTTTTAGCTTTGAAACCGATGCGTTACTGATCCCTTTCTGGATCAACTCTTCAATCACCTTTTCTTCTCCTATTTTATCCAATTTATCCAAGGCAATTGTAATATCGTTAATTTTATTTGCTTCACCGATAATCTCTGCAATACCTGCAAGAACCTTCCTGTTATTAAGTTTGATATTTGCCCGGATATGGAGCCGAGAAAATACCATATCAATAATTTTTATCAGTTCCACTTCATTTAGCAGGGAATTGCTACCGATGGTGTCAGCATCACACTGGTAAAATTCACGATAACGCCCCTTCTGCGGACGGTCGGCTCTCCACACAGGCTGAATCTGGTATCTTTTAAACGGAAAATTAATTTCATTCCTATGCTGCACCACAAAACGGGCAAAGGGAACTGTAAGATCATATCGAAGTCCCCGTTCTGATATAGAATTAGCGACTTTCATTGAATCTTTACTTTGCAGTAAACTATCGTCGGTTTTTGACAAAAAGTCACCTGAATTCAGAATTCTGAAAAGGAGTTTATCTCCTTCTTCACCATATTTACCGAGGAGTGTAGAAAGATTTTCCATTGCAGGTGTTTCTATAGCCTGGAATCCAAAAAGCTTAAATACTTCACGTATTGTTGAAAAGATAAAATTCCTGCGCACCATTTCCAGAGGAGTAAAATCTCTGGTTCCTGCAGGGATAGAAGGTTTTGTAAAGGACATCAGTAATTGCTATTGTTAAGAGTTAATTCATATGTATTTGTCATTCTTATCATTTATATATTAAAACAAATAATCATGAACATGCATGATTCAGACTAACTGAAATTTTTAAATTTAGGAATTGCGATTCTTTGGAATACACTAATCATATTAATCACGAGCAAATTATCGCAAGCTACTATTTTGCCATTTTCTTCAAATCCGATTCAAGAAGTCCATCAGGATTTTTTTCCGAAACCATATGGTAATCGAAATAATAGAAATTCGCATCAGCGGCACCAATGATAATCTTGTAACATCTAGCCAAAGAGCGTTTACCTTCCGGTCCAACTTTATGCAAGAATACTACCTCATCATTCTTATCTTTAATTGCCTGGTTTATTTCTTCTCTGGTTACAATTTTAAATTTATATGGATAAATTGCTTTAATTCTTGCTGGTGTGCTAATATCCGCAGATAACTCATCTTGCAACAGAAAGAGAGTTTTAGTATGAATATCCTTGACATTATCATTATAAAACTTAAATATATTATTACTAATTAATTCAGGTTTTTCATTAATTAAATTGACGTGGTTTTGAACAAATCTTATAATAGTCCCTAATTTATAAATGTAGTTTTCAGGATCAGTACCAAAATAAGAAAGAGGGATAGAAACCATATCCCGTAGATCGTCAATAGTGAGATTCGGACCACCTAGTGAAAAATGTAGAAAAACATATCTTGATTCAGTTTTGTCTTTTTCAAAACTCACAAGTGAAGTATATAAAAATGAGCACTTTTCATTAGAGGATAATTTTTCAAATTCATCATTTTTAATGAATTCGTATTTTGTTATTGTCCAGTTTTTTTCAATAACATCTTTAATTTCAAAATTAAAATCAGACATAGGACTTTCTTCAAGCACAACATAAGTTTTTGTGGCGAGTAGCTTTCCAAGATCTTCTTTAGTTGGAAGATATTCCACTTGAGCGCTTATAAAATTAATTAACAGAATTGCCGTTAAAAAAAGAAGTAGCTTTTTCATAGTATATAGATTTAATTATTGACAGGTATATATAAAGGATTTCTATCATTAAACTTCCTGATATAAAGGAATTTCATTTGTTTTTTCTTTTTGTTTCCGAGCGCTTCAAATTCATCGTATAATTCGGGGTCTTTCATCAAAAGGACTTCCACTCCTTGTACATCATATTCGAGTATTTTTCCGGTTTCAAAATCCAAAAGAAATTGCCTCATCTCTGTAGTAGTTGATGTAGGGGGATTAGCAGAATACCTGTTATAATAGGGATTGTAGGAATACGGATCATAATAACGTGAACTGTAGGTTGTAATGTTTGCAACAAAATGGCAGATACTCCCAACAACGGTAATCCGTGAATAATTATCACCAATCCGGACATAAACAATACCATTTCTGCTGAATCCCCAAATTTTATCTACCGCAACTGTTTGTTGAACTCCAAAATCGTCAAAGAAAATCACTTTCTTTTCTTCCAGAAGTTTAGTGTAAAAGTCAGGACTGCTATGATCATTTTGCGAAACAAGACGAGCGACAGGTATAGGACGGTTATTTTTGAGCTGATCAAAACTCAGATAAATCCCATCATTAAACATGAATTCCGGGGAATATTTAACTGTTCCCTTTGGAATGTCTTGTGGCATAACAACTGGACATATTGTAAGAAACAAGAGTATTATGATGATTATTCTATTCATGAATTAATCTGAAATATTTACCAATTTATTGTAAAACTGAAGTCAAAAGTACCAATTAAGCCTTTTAATAAAAAGAAACTCGAACGAATTAAATTTCAATTCTCTTAAAATATACAATAACGCCCATTTAAAGCGCATTAATAAGAAATATTAGCATATGTAGTCAATTATTTGCATTCAAATTCACAAACTATTTTTACCTTGTCGCAGAATTAATTAAATTCGTGCAAGTTTCATTCCAAAATTATCATTTAATATGAACCTGGTTACAATTTTAAAAAAATTCTTTAGCTCTGGTTTATTTATTAGTGATGAGAAAACCAGAGACCAGGTATTTTTCTATAATATATCTTTATTTTTATTTTCGGCAATACTTTCAATTTTTGGATTAAGTCAGTTTTTGCAAGATGATATTACGTCAACAGTTGTATTTGCTTCGGTACTTGTTTTGACTCTTTCTGCAAGAATAGCCTTCCCACCCATAAATAACATTTCCATTGCTTCCAGAGTACTCTTAATTCTTATTATTCCGGTTTCTTTATACATCTTTTGGTTTAGTGGGAAAATCCCATCAGTCTGGATTTTTATACTGTTTTACCCTTTTGTTGCAATAAAACTTCAGGGTTCGAGAAACGGTATTGTTCTATCATTTGTGCTTGCCTTTTCATTGATTGCAGGCCTCTTCATACCAAATCAGTATGTAGCAATTAACACAAGTATACTATTTAATGTTATCTTCTTTTTCATCTATTTGATGGTAATTTTAATTATGCTACTAGTAGAAGATAGTAAGACCAAGGAAGTTAAAGAACTACTTGAAAAATCGATAAATTCTGAGCTTGCACTAAAGCAAAAAAATGAATTTATCTCAAATTTGTCGCATCAGCTGCGTACTTCCTTAAGCAATATAATTCTTGTAAATAATCTAATTTACAATTCAAGTCTGGATAGTAATCAAAAAGAGCTTATTGATACTTTAAGAGCATCAACAAATAACCTTCTTGAAGCAGTAAATAAAATAGTAGATTTCTCTCAACCGGAGCTTTTTAAAATAAAGGAGAGTTTCATTAGTTTCAACCTACTTCCAACGCTTAACAGTATTTCAACCATCTTTTCCAATAAGTCAGAAGCAAAAATTATTCTTGATATTTCTCCAAATATTCAGAATTATCTGATAGGTGACCCTATTAAACTTAAACAGATATTTCTTAATCTCCTTCAGGGCATTTTATTCTCTAATAAAATGATTACTAATGAAGTGCTGATTAAAGTATTTCCAGAGAAAGAGACAAAATCAGAAATTAAGATATCTTTTAATCTTGAAGTTTCGCAAAGGCCATTAACTCCCGGTACTGACACAGAAATTTCATATGCAAATATTTCAGATTCCGATCTCCTAAATACTAAAAAATTAATTGAATTTTCTTCCGGGTTATTGACTCTCGAACACAAGGATAATATTGATTATTATAGTTTTATACTTGGATTTCATAAAGATCTTTCCCGAAGACTCGAAGATTTTACGGAAAAAACCCGTTTCGATGATTCAAAGGCAATCACCTTAAAGGATGCTAATATTTTGCTTGTGGAAGACAATCTGATTAATCAGAAGATTGTAATTCTTTCACTTAAAGGAATGGTTAAAAATATTGACCTTGCCAGTAACGGAAAAGAAGCACTTGCAAAATTCGGGACTTCGAAATATGATCTTATTCTGATGGATATTCAGATGCCAGTTATGGATGGTATAGTTGCAACAAAGAAAATTCGGGAAATAGAATCAACCTCTAACATTCAGACTCCGATAATTGCGATCACTGCAAATGCTTTAGCAGGTGATAGGGAGAATTGTCTTGCAGTTGGAATGAATGACTATATCAGCAAGCCATTTCAGGTAGATATACTAATCCAGAAAATGATAGTATTATTGAATAAGAAATCACGTTAATCTTTACTTCTTTGATTGATTCGAACGCCAATTATTAGAATATCATCTATTTGTTCTGAATTCCCTTTCCATTCCTCAATACTCTCATCCAAAATAGATTTTTGCCTTTCAAGTGGAAGCTGATGAACATTAAGAAGCAAATGCCTGAATCGTAAATACTTATATTTTTTCCCTTCAGGTCCGCCAAACTGATCAGCATAACCGTCACTAAACATATAAATCATGTCATTATGTTTAAGAGGGAATTGATTATTAGTAAATATTTTAAGCGGGAAATCACTTCCAATATCAGCGCCAATAGAAAAACGATCACCTTTAATTTCTATTAGCTTACTTTCCCTGACAATATACAGTGGATTAAATGCTCCGCAGTATTCCAATGTTTCCATAGCTTTATCAATGACGCAGAATGATAGATCCATTCCGTCTTTAATTGCAATATCCTCAACATTTCCAAAAATTTCCTGAAAGTTGCTGTTCAAAGTATTTAAAATATCTGCAGGATTATATATTTTTTCGGTTTTAATAATTTTCCTAAACAATTCAAAACAGATGAGCGACATAAATGCTCCTGGCACACCATGTCCGGTGCAATCAGCTGCAGCAATAAAAATCTTTCCATCCATTTCCGAAATCCAGTAAAAATCACCAGTTACAATATCCTTAGGTTTATGAAGAATAAATGAATCGGGAAGAATTGTACGGAATTGCTTTGGAGTAGTGAGCATTGCTTTTTGAATTCTCTGGGCATAATTCAAACTATCTTCAATATTCTTATTTCTTAGGCTCAACAAATCTTTTTGCCGTGAAATTTCCTTTGCTGCAATGTCTTTATCGCGTAAAATCCGATTAGATTTTCTTAGTGACTTTGTCCTGTACTGTATTAAAATATAAATCAAAAACACAGAAAGTAGAAAATAAAAATATATAGCAAATTGTGTCCTCCAGAATGGAGCAATTGAAGTAATAGTAAGAGAAGCCCCGTCGTTATTCCAAATGTCGTTATTGTTTGAACCTTTGATCTTTAATGTATATTTACCGGGAGGTAAATTTGAAAAAGTCACTGAATTCTGGCTTCTGATTGGCACCCATGCATCTTCACTGTTTTTTAACTGCATTGAGTATTCGAAATGATTATTTGAAGGCATGGTAAAATCGAGTGCTGCAAATTTCACCTGGAAGGATTGATTGTGTTTGACCTCCATCAGCATATTCTTCCCCCCTGAATAAAAATATTTAAATCCCTTATTGTCTATGATTTCAAAAGATGTGAAAACAATCTGGGGTTCATAAGGGTTGATGGGAAGTTTTTGAGGATAAAAAGAATTAAAACCGGCGATTCCTCCGAAAAACATTTCACCATCTTTGGCTCTTTTAGCCGCTGCATGGTTGAATTCATAGCTTTGCAAACCATCAGTTATATCATAATTTGTAAATTCATTTTTTTGAATATCAAATTTCGAAATTCCTTTATTTGTGCTAAGCCAAAGGCAATATTTATCGTCCTCCAGAATTGAGTTGATCAGGTCGTTTGATAGTCCATTTGCCTCAGTAAATAATTCAAAATTTTCTTCTTTAGGATTATATTTATTTAAACCTGAGGCAGTTCCAACCCAAAGGGTATTACGACTATCAAAAAACAGGCTGTAGATTATTCTTGAACTCAAATCATTTTTCTTTCCCGTTTCTTCGTACCTGTAAAAAAAGTCCTTGTCGGAATCGTAACAGATCAGACCATTTTCTGTTCCTATCCAGATTTTATTGTCTTTGTCACAGGCTATAGCAAACACGATTCCCATTTCTGCGGTAATACTATCCCTGTAAATTTTATTATACCCAGTTAGCAGCTTATATTTTTGCTGAAAGCGAAGTACTCCTTTATCTGTGCCTATCCATAAATCACCTTTTTTATCATCAATTATATTAAATATTCTTCTGTTGTTAAGAATATTTGTTGATACCGATGGGTATTTCTTTTCGAAGGGGATGAATGTTCTGGTTTCAGAATTAAAGATGTCCAGGCCGTTTACAGAGCCCAGCCAGATTGTTCCTGCCTGATCTTCAAAAAGGCACCGAACCTTATTACTACTTATGCGTTTTGAACGATCAGGATTATTTGAGGAATATTTAATGTTTTCTCCTGTATTTCGGTTAAGGATATTAAGTCCATTGTCCCAAACTCCAACCCAAATGAGATTTTCAGATTCCTTGTAAATGCAGGAAACCATATCCCCGGAAAGAAAAGGGAAACTATTAAATGAAGAGTTGTATACTTTAAACTTCTTTGGTTTAGTGTCAATCTTAAAAAGTCCTTCAAAGCCTGACAGCCAGACAATGCCTGATCTATCTCTTAAAAGACTTGTTATCGGACCAATCATGTACAAGGACTTATTAATTAAGAAGTCTGTGAGATATTGCGAAGTGCCGTTGTTTGTATTAAAAAGTATAACTCCTTTATTGCTTGCGAGCCAAAAATTTCCTTTCAGATCATCAGTTATAGCATTTATTGGGATTAGATCTGAACCTGCTGCTAAATCGCGCCCTGAGAGGTATCGAATAAAACTATTTTGAACTGGATCATATTTATTTAGGCCGCTATTTGTTCCTATCCAAAGCACTCCAAATTTGTCTTCATATATTGAAAGAACCACATTACTGCTTAAACTCTGGATGTCCTCGGTCTTATTAAAAAAGTGCGTGAATTCAGCATTCCCGGGGTTAAAAGAAAACAGTCCATCATTACTCCCAAACCAAATGAGTCCGTTTTTGTCTTCAAGGATTGGACAGTTTTGGATCTCAGGACTATTATTGAAGCTATTGACATAATGTTTGAAATGCTGAATGCTGAAATCTTTAGTATCCAGTTTATCAAGAAACTGTTCAGTTTTCAACCAGATATAGCCATTTTTATCAGCGTATACTGAAAGAATCTGATTATCACTGATTGAGGATGGTAACCTGGGATCATGAAAGAACTGAGTAAATTTTCCAGTTTGACGATTATAGCAGTTAAGCCCATAATCTGTGCCTACCCAGAGATTGGAATTGCCATCCTCAGTTATACATCGAATGAAATTCTGGCTAAGTGAGATTGTATCGTATGGAATATGCTTAAATATTTCAAAGCTGTAACCATCATAACGGTTAAGTCCACCACTTGTCCCAATCCACAAAAACCCATATGAATCACAAAAACTAATGTTTACACGTGTCTGCGACATTCCGCTTTCAATTGTAAACAGCTCAGCCTCTATAAGTTTACCATCAGATGCTATCCCCTTAATAAAAAAGGAATGCAACACAATAATAAGTGATATGGTTATGTTAAATATCCTCATACCGTGCTAAATTAACATAAAGTAGCGATCAAATCAAGGAAAGCCGATCAATGTGAAGGAAAAAATTAAGTATTTACTGTTGCCCCAGGATTATTTACCATTTCCCTGAATTTGAGGGAGGGTGAAGGGATAAATTGGAACGGAATTAACTCAGTCCATTTTTTATCTACAGATGCGATAGTTAAATTATCCATTACGATTACATTTGGCCAAAACCGCTTGAATTGGTTGATTCCAAAGGTTTTAGAAGTGGCATCAAGCAAAAGAATATGATCTTCATCATAGCTTAGGAAGGAACAATCTCGTAAAGGGTCTATATTATTAAGAGCAACCCAACTTACCAAACGATAATCCTGAATATCAACTTTCTCATCAAGTATCACAATTATTCTCGGATAATCAGCTCCATATTCATGAAGACTTTGTAGGATATCACCCTCCAATGATTTGCGAAACTTCTTATTTGCATTAATGATGAGAATACGTGTACCGGGAAATCGTGATTTGGAATACTCAGAGTTTAAGATAGATTCTTTTTGTTCACTATGATTTAAAGGCTTAACAGGGCTAATCTGGCTATAAACTGATTCTTCTTCAGGCAAAGTTAGTGTAAGATCAACTCCCAGTTTACTGCCAAAGCCCATGTTTTGGGCAGAATGATCAAGTACGTCAAGTGGTCCTTTTGCAAATACCAGATGTTGGGTAAAATCGAGTTCTGAGAGTTTAATCAGGATTTTGTGATAATCCTCAATAATATCCTTATTATCAGTAACAACCATAAATTTATTGAACATCATCTGTCCGGCACCCCAGAGTGCATTCATAACTTTCTCTGCCTGCCCAGGAAAAGTTTTATCAATTGAGGTAATAGTTAGATTATGAGCCACTCCAAATTCAGGAATGTTCATATCGGTAAGCTCGGGAACAATAGTTTTTTTGATGGGCCAAAGAAAGATGCGCTCAGTTGCTTTGGCTATCCATGCGTCTTCCATGGGAGGAATACCAACTACAGTAGCTGGAAATACAGCCATTTTCCTATGAGTTATACAAGTGATGTGAAAAACAGGGTAGTTATCTGTAAGTGAATAAAAACCAGTATGATCGCCAAAAGGACCTTCAGGACGGAATTCTTCAGCAGGATCGATATAACCTTCAATAATTATATCTGCATCGGCCGGAACGTCAATATTCTGAGTAATGCATTTCGTAAGCTGAACAGCTGATTTTCTAAGAAAACCTGCGAAAATATATTCGTCAAGCTGATCAGGCAGAGGTGCTGTAGCACAGTATGTAAGGACAGGATCGCCTCCCAGGGCAACAGCAACAGGCATTAGCTGTCTGGCTTTTTTATATTTTTCAAAATGTGAAGCACCAGTTTTGTGTCGGTGCCAGTGCATACCGGTTGTTGTATTATCGAAAACCTGCATTCTATACATCCCAACATTTCTAGTCCCAGTTTCAGGATCAACGGTATGTACCAGAGGAAATGTAAAGAATCTTCCCCCATCGAATGGCCAGGTTTTTAATACTGGAAATTTGCTAAGGTCGGGATTAAGGGCAATAACCTCCTGCGAAGGAGCTTTTTTACCTGAAACTACTGGCATATAACTTGCGTATTTTGCCAATGAAGGCAGTACACTTAGTTTCTGCAGCCAGGTTTGCCTCGGTTCTGATATTAGTTCAAGAATCGCGGCAATATCAGAGGAAATATCATCAAGATTATTAATCCCCAAAGCAAGGCACATGCGCTTCTCGGAACCAAGAGAATTAATTAGGACAGGAAATTCTGTGCCAGTATTCTCAAATAAAAGTGCTTTGCCACCGTCGGGTAATTTAGAAAACCGATCAGCAATTTCAGAAATCTCTAATACCGGATCGACAAATTTGCTTACACGAATGAGTTCTCCATGCTTTTCAAGAACAGAAATGAATTCGGAAAGGGAGGAGAACGCCATGAGAATTAATCCTCGGTTTTAACTCCCATTGCGATTTTCTCAAGCATTTCGGTTGTGACTGATTTTGGCCTTTCCAATGAATAGCCAAGTGCTCTGTCCCAAACAATGTTTGCGCAAATTCCAATGGCTCTTCCAATACCAAAAAGCACAGTATAAAAATCATATTCGGTAATACCATAATGCCATTGAATGATACCAGACTGAGCATCAACGTTAGGCCATGGGTTTTTAGCTTTACCTTGTTCTCTAAGGATATCGGGAACTACTTTATACAAGAGATCAGTATAAGTAAAAAGAATATCATCCGGAAGGTTTTTCTGACAGAATTCGCGTTGGAAAGTATATCTAGGGTCCGTTTTACGGAGAACCGCATGTCCGTATCCCGGTATAACCTGTCCGGATTTCAGAGTTTCCCAGACGAATTGTTTCATTTCATCTACTGTTGGAACTTTTCCCTCCATTTTCTCACTAACATCCTGCAACCAACGAAGAACTTCCTGATTAGCAAGACCATGGAGGGGGCCTGCAAGACCATTGATCATTGAAGAGATTGCGAGATAAACGTCAGAAAGGCTGCTGGCAACCAAGTGGCCTGTATGAGCACTAACGTTTCCACTTTCATGATCAGCATGAAGAAGGAAATTCATTCGGGTAACTTCGTCGTAGGGTTTTGGAATCCCCATCATATGAGCAAAGTTAGCACCAAGGTCGAGATTTGGATTAGATTGGATTCTTTTCCCGTCTCTGTATAGTTTTCTGTAAATATACGCACCAATTTCGGGCAGTTTAGCAAGCAGGTTAAGCGCATCTTCGTATGTTGAATCCCAATAATCCAATTTATTTACACCGGCATGGTATTTTTTGCTGAAGAGTGATTCCCTTGACATGCTAAGGATTGCTGTGGAAAATATTGTCATTGGATGACTACAGCAAGGGAACGCATCGATCACTTCATAGACGTATCGTGGGAGGATTCTTCGTTTATTAAATTCATCAACGATTTCAGAAAGTTCGGTAGGATTTGGGATATCCCCAGTAAGTAAAAAATAGTAAAGACCTTCCACATAGGGCATTTCCGCACCTTTTGGCTTTGGAAGCAATTCAAAAACCTGAGATAAGGTGTACCCACGGTACCGGATACCTTCTTCAGGGTCGAGGTATGAAATGTCGGTAACAAGACTTTTTATATCACGCATCCCACCTATAATCTGTGAGATTGTGACCTTATCCACTACAACTTCACCATATTCCTTAAGAAGTTTTTCTGTTCTTGGTCTCCATGCCAAAATCTTTTCATGGAGCTGCTGTTTCACGTTTGCCATATGCGTACCGGATTGAGTTTATCAAAGATTAACAAAGAACCATAGAGTGTAAAAATAGTAATTTTTTGGAATTACAAAAGTAGACTTGTCCAATTGAGTAACTGTTAGTGAAATAACAAATCCAAAGAACTACGGAACCCTTATATTCATTGAGATTAAAAAATTAAAGTATATTTCAGCTCCATATAATTTATAACAGTTCTTATTTAAAACGGGACTGGGATTATGGAAAAGGTTAATCCGGTATATCGATAATGGAGAGTGGGAAATAGACAATAACCTCGTGGAAAACAGCATCCGTCCTGTGGCTATAGGTAGAAAAAATTATTTATTTGCTGGATCTCATGAAGCCGCACAGCAGGCCGCAATGATATATTCTTTCCTGGGCACTTGTAAGATCAACAACATCGAACCAACCCAATGGCTAAAAAATGTACTCAAGCGCATACCTGACCATTCCATACAGCATCTGGAAGAATTATTACCGGGCAATCACCAATGAACTCAAATCTCAGTAAAAGCCTCTCGCCAATGAGAGGTGCACGTGGAATTTAGTTGATTAGATATGATCTTTACGGCATGTTTATCAAGTCTATCAGGAAATATTGTCAATCAGAAAAGACGACCCATACGCATTTTAGGTTGAGCGAAAGTTATCGCGATGAGCATGGTTTTCCACGTCAACGTATGGTTTTGGGTTTGGGACGATTGCCCGAACTTCCCGACTTTGACCATAAAGTACTGTTCCTGGAACGTCTGAATGAATTGATTAAAGGGACGCCAACACTTTTCAGTCCCATTGATGAAAAAGTAGAGCAACTGGCGCAACAGAAGCCAACATCCATTTTCTGAAGAAAGAGAAATACGATTACATGTGTGTATCGCGCTCACACCTGAAGGATTATCATGCAGATACAAATAGCCTTCCGGTTCAAATCTGCGACAAGAAAAAACAGTCCATCGAACTTCTCAAGGTCAGGGTAGAAAACGACACGGACAATTACCTTTGGGTGCGGAGTCAGGCCAAAGCAGCCAAAGAAAACAGCATGCATAACCAATTTGCCCAGCGTTTCGAAGAAGGACTCCGTGGTATACAAAACAGCATTAGCCGTAAAGGAGGAACTAAAAAACTAGACAAAGTATGGGAACGTATCGGGCGGATAAAAGAAAAATACTCCTCTGTCCACCAATACTATGAGATAAGAGTTTCTGACAATGGAAAGGGCATTGCCACCCATTTGGCTTTTGAGAAAAAGGGGGAAATAAGCCAGGAAGATTTACGACCGATCTTTCACAAAACCAATGATGCGTCGATGGCGCACCTTCATTTAGGATTATTGGCCTACTGGCTGGTGTCTACCATCCGTTACCAACTAAAACTGCAAGGGATCCAGCACGATTGGAGCGAAATCGTGCGGATAATGAACACTCAAAAAAGCGTAACAACCACGATGGAAAACAAGAAAGGAGATACTATACAAATCCGTCAATGCAGTGAACCAAACAAATATGCGACAAGCTAAAATATGATTCAATCCCCCATACCCCGCAAAAAATCCGTGTGGCACACTGGCGAAGTTCTTAAAAACCTAAATCCAAAGTATCAATACATTACGGATGGATAGCTGCAATGTGGGTTAATTTTCTAAACCAAACTCTAATATCTCAAAACTATTTATCAAACTATGCTATTAGATTTCTTGGCAATGTAAATATTGCGCCAAATTCTATGGTAAACTTTTCGACCAGAAACGAGATTAGTTTAGTTGGTCCATTTGAAGTCCCTTTAGGGAGTTCTATCGCGCTAAATGTCAGCGTTGATAATTCCCCTTTTTGTTATTAATAATTTTCTTAATAATTTAGATTTGCTTTCAAATGGAAAACTTAGTTTGTTTTATAAAGTAAAACACTCTCTGTAAAAAATAAGAAGCCGTCTCAAAATTGTTTTTGAGGCGGCTTCTTTATATAAATCAAAGCAGACTATTTTTCAAATCCATAAACTGCAGTACTCCCCAGTTCCTCCTCAATACGAAGAAGTTGGTTATATTTTGCAATTCTGTCGGTACGGCTTAAAGAACCAGTTTTAATTTGTCCTGAGTTCGTTGCAACAGCTATATCTGCAATTGTTGCGTCTTCTGTTTCACCAGAACGGTGTGAAGTAACTGAAGTATAACCAGCTCTATGAGCCATCTCAATAGCATTAAGGGTTTCAGTAAGAGTACCGATCTGATTTACTTTAATAAGGATTGAGTTTGCACAACCCATTGAAATTCCTTTTTTCAGGTATTCTACGTTGGTTACAAACAAGTCGTCGCCAACAATCTGGCATTTGCTTCCGATTTTATCAGTAAGGATTTTCCATCCGTCCCAGTCGTTCTGATCCATACCATCTTCGATAGAATCGATAGGGTATTTAGAAATCAGTTCAGCCATATAATCAGCCTGCTGTTCTGAGGTTCTTTTAGCACCATTAGCACCTTCAAATTTGGAATAATCGTAAATTCCATCTTTATAGAATTCTGATGACGCGCAATCCAGTGCAATAGAAATTTGGCCACCATCGGCTTTTCTGCCTGGTTTATAACCTGCATTTTTAATAGCAGTAATAATGCTTTCGAGGGCATCTTCGGTACCTTTTAGGGCAGGAGCAAATCCACCTTCATCACCAACAGCCGTGCTCAGACCGCGGTCGTGAAGAACTTTTTTAAGTGAATGGAATACTTCAGCACCCATTCTGAGTCCTTCGCGGAAATTAGGCGCACCTACAGGGCGAATCATAAATTCCTGAAAAGCAATTGGGGCGTCTGAGTGAGAACCTCCATTAATAATATTCATCATAGGAACGGGCAAAACAGTAGCATTCGTTCCACCAATATACCTGTATAAAGGCAAATCGTGATAAAGAGCAGCGGCTTTAGCAACAGCAAGTGAAACGCCGAGCATAGCGTTTGCGCCGAGTTTGGATTTGGTTTTGGTACCGTCAAGTGCGATCATCTTGTGGTCGATAGCAACCTGATCGAAAGCGCTCATGCCAATAACCTCTTTGGCAATTATTTCGTTAACATTTTCAACAGCTTTAAGTACTCCTTTTCCGAGGTAGCGTTTTTTATCGCCATCTCTAAGTTCAATTGCTTCGTTTTCACCTGTAGAAGCACCAGAAGGAATTGCAGCGCGACCCATAAATCCGCTGGCCAGAGTTACTTCAACCTCGATTGTAGGGTTTCCGCGTGAATCGAGAATTTCGCGAGCGTGTACATTAACAATTTGTCCCATAATAATTTTGTTTTTAATGATTGTATTAGGTTTGAGTCTTATTCAAAAAAAAAGGATAAAGTATAAAATTACCTTATCCCTTCTTAATAAAAAAACCAGTGTGGTATAATTTTAAATTATTCTTCCTTTTTTACTTCCTTTTCCGCAACAGGTCCCTCGTCAACAATCGTAGCATCCTCAATTACTGGTGCTACTACCGGAGCTGAATGAGTAGTTTTTGCCTTTGCAGGTTCGCCTGCAACAGCTTCAACTTTCTTTTTAGTACCACGTCTGCTCTTAGAAGCTTTTGCTTTTCCTGCAGTAGATGTTTTCAGCATGTTTTCGTTGAAATCAACGAGTTCCATGATGCACATATCTGCGTTATCGCCTAAACGGGTACCTAATTTTATGATTCGGGTATATCCTCCTGGTCTTTCAGCCACTTTTACCGCAACTTCGCGAAACAGTTCTGTTACAGCATCTTTATCCTGAAGGTATCCAAAAACCACCCTGCGTGAATTTGTAGAGTCTTCTTTCGATTTAGTGATAAGAGGCTCAACATAAGTGCGCAATTCTTTAGCTTTAGCGGTTGTGGTTTTAATCCGTTTGTGCAATATCAGTGAAGCCGCCATATTTGCAAGCATAGCCTTACGATGTGCACTTTTTCTGCCTAAGTGGTTAAAACTTTTCCTATGTCTCATGTTCTGTTATTCCTTGTCTAATTTGTACTTATTAATATCCATTCCGAAGTTCAGGCTCATGGATGTAAGCAATTCATCTAATTCCGTAAGAGATTTCTTTCCGAAGTTTCTGAATTTCAGAAGGTCGTTTTTGTTGAATTTCACCAGGTCGTCAAGAGTTTCAACTTCAGCTGCTTTCAGGCAATTAAGTGCGCGAACTGAAAGATCCATGTCCACGAGTTTTGTTTTGAGAAGTTGTCTCATATGGAGAACTTCTTCATCAAACTCTTCGTTTGCAAATTTCTCATCTGAATCGAGGGTAATCTTCTCGTCTGAGAACAGCATAAAGTGATAAATCAAGATTTTTGCTGCTTCTTTAAGAGCGTCTTTTGGGAAGATTGAACCATCGGTTTCAATTTCGATAACCAGCTTTTCGTAGTCGGTTTTTTGTTCAACACGGTAGTTCTCAATAGCGAACTTTACGTTTTTAATCGGTGTATAGATAGTGTCAATAGCTATCAGTCCGAATTCAGGATCTGCAGGCTTATTCTCATCAGCAGTAACATATCCTCTGCCTTTGGTGATAGAGAACTCCATCTGAAGTTTCACATCAGTTTCCATTTTGCAGATAACAAGTTCAGGATTTAGCACTTTAAATCCACTTAGGAATTTTGAAAGATCGCCAGCTTTGAATACTTCCTGACCGGTAAGGGTTACCATGATTTTCTCATCGTTAACATCTTCAATTTGCTTTTTGAAGCGAATTTGTTTAAGATTGAGAATTATCTGGGTAAGATCTTCGATTACACCGGTTATGGTTGAAAATTCATGCTCAACACCTTCAATTTTAACTGTAGATATTGCATAACCTTCTAAGGAAGACAACAAGATTCTTCTAAGTGCATTCCCAACAGTTATACCGTAACCTGGTTCAAGAGGACGGAACTCGAATTTTCCTTTGTACTCATCGGATTCGAGCATTATAACCTTATCGGGTTTTTGAAAAGCTAAAATTGCCATAAAATCAGTTGTTATATTATTTTGAATATAATTCCACGATCAGCTGTTCCTTGATATTTTCAGGGATATCAACTCGCTCCGGCTTATTAAGGAATTTTCCGGTCATTTGATTTGAATCCCACTCTAGCCATGATGAAGCAGTACGCCGTGATGACAGTGAATCGGAAATTGCTTCGAGAGATTTAGATTTTTCTCTGACGCTGATAACATCTCCGGATTTCAGGATAAATGAAGGAACGTTTACGTTTTCTCCATTAACGTTAATATGTCTGTGGCTCACTAACTGTCTTGCAGCTGCACGTGTAGGGGCAATTCCCATACGAAAAACAACATTATCCAAACGTGATTCCAGAAGCTGAAGGAGAACTTCACCTGTTACGCCTTTGCTGCTTTGAGCTTTTTCAAACAGGTTTCTGAACTGTTTTTCAAGAATACCGTAGGTATACTTAGCTTTTTGCTTTTCCTTAAGCTGGATGCCGTACTCAGAAGTTTTACGCCTTCTTTTATTTGCACCGTGCTGTCCGGGGGGATAATTTTTCTTTTCGAATGTTTTATCAGCACCATAAATAGATTCGCCAAATTTTCTGGCTATCCTGGTTCTTGGTCCTATATATCTCGCCATTTATGTAAGTATTACACTATATTATTAAATTTTTTAAACCCTTCTTCTTTTCGGGGGACGGCAGCCGTTGTGGGGCAATGGAGTAACGTCAACAATTTCAGTTACTTCAATTCCGGCAGTATGAATAGTTCTGATAGCCGATTCTCTTCCGGCACCTGGTCCTTTTACATACACCTTTACTTTACGAAGCCCGCTGTCATAGGCCACTTTGGAACAATCAGCCGCTGCCATTTGAGCTGCATAGGGAGTGTTCTTTTTTGAGCCTTTAAAGCCCATTTTTCCTGCTGATGACCAGGAGATCACTTGTCCTGAGTTATTGGTCAGTGATACAATAATGTTGTTAAATGAGGCATGTACATGTGCCTGCCCGGTAGGCTCAACACTAACAACTTTCTTCCTTGTCGATCCGGTCTTTTTTGCCATCTTCTTAATTCTTATTTAGTTGCTTTCTTCTTGTTTGCGACAGTTTTCTTTCTTCCCTTACGGGTTCTGGCATTATTTTTCGTACTCTGTCCTCTAACGGGAAGACCGATACGATGACGAATGCCTCTGTAGCAGCCGATATCCATCAGTCGTTTTATATTCAACTGAACAGATGATCTTAATTCTCCTTCTACCTTAAACTCGTCGTTTATTACTTTACGAATGAGAGCGATTTGGTCATCATTCCAGTCTTTAACCTGAATATCGACACTAATCTCTGCTTTTTCCAGAATTTTTCTGGCAGAGCTCCGCCCGATTCCAAAAATGTAGGTCAGACCTACTTCACCTCGCTTATTTTTTGGCAAATCAACGCCAACGATTCTAGCCATATTGTTATACTATATTATTTTCAATTATTTTCTTAACCCTGACGCTGTTTAAATTTCGGATTTTTTTTGTTAATCACGAAAAGCCGTCCTTTACGCTTTACGATTTTACAGTCTGCACTGCGCGGTTTGATTGATGTTCTGATTTTCATTTCCTTAATTATTTATATCTGAATGATATTCTTCCTTTTGTTAAATCGTATAATGACATTTCCACCTTCACTTTGTCCCCCGGCAAAAGCTTTATATAATGCATTCTCATTTTCCCAGAAATGTGAGCAGTAATAACATGCCCATTTTCAAGTTCTACGCGAAACATAGCATTTGACAGAGCTTCCGTAATAACACCATCTTGTTCAATAGAAGGTTGTTTAGCCATATAATTATTTCAATTTTAAAACTTCTTCAATATAACTGAAAGTAGATAAAACATCGGGTTTCCCTGAATCGATTGCTACTGCCAGTTCAAAATGTGCCGATGGCATTTTATCACTAGTTCTGATTGTCCATCCGTCGTTTTCCTGTACAATTTGTCTTTTGCCCATATTGATCATAGGTTCAATACAAATTACCATTCCCTTCTTCAGTTTAACACCATTTCCTTTATTTCCATAATTTGGAACTTCAGGTTCTTCATGAAGGTGTCGACCTAATCCGTGTCCAACCATTTCACGCACAACAGAATAACCAGCTTTCTCAGAATGTTCCTGAACGGCAAAACCAATATCTCCAAGTCTGTACCCTTCGCTTGCCTTTTCAACACCGAGATACAATGCTTCTTTTGTAATTCTAAGAAGCTTTCTAACTGGTTCTGAAACTTGTCCAACTTCAAAACTATAGGCTGTATCTCCATAAAATCCATCAAGAATAACACCACAATCAACAGAAACTATGTCTCCGTTTTTCAGAATGTAAGCCGATGGAATTCCATGAACAACCTGGTAATTTACTGATGTACAAAGTGTTTTAGGATAACTGTTATAACCTAGAAAGCCAGGTATAGCTTTGTTATCCCTGATAAACTCTTCAGCTACCTTATCAAGTTTTTCAGTTGTAACTCCGGGTTCGATAAGCTTTGCAATTTCAGCCAGTGTTTTTGAAACAAGCTGGTTACTATTGCGAAGTTTTTCGATCTCCTCTGTTGTTTTTATAATAATCATCAAAGAACGTCTCCTGTTTCACAGGTTAAATTGCAGCTCCGCTTCCTGATCTTCCTTTAATACGACCTGATTTCATAAGGCCGTCGTAATGTCTCATCAATAAGTGGCTTTCAATTTGTTGTAATGTATCCAGAACTACACCAACCAAAATAAGCAGCGATGTACCTCCGAAGAATTGTGCAAATGCACTATTTACACCAGCGATTGTAGCAAAAGCAGGCATGATAGCAACAAAAGCGAGGAAAATAGATCCGGGCAAAGTAATTCTTGACATAATTGTATCAAGGAACTCTACAGTTTTTCTTCCTGGTTTGATTCCGGGGATAAATCCTCCGTTTTTCTTCATGTCTTCCGCCATTTGCATTGGGTTAATGGTAATAGCAGTATAGAAATATGTAAAGACAATAATTAGCAGTGCGAAGACAAAATTATACCAGAATCCGGTTACAGTAGAAAAGGCTGCTGCAAAACCAGTAAGAGTCTCTGAATTTGCAAATCCTGCGATAGTTATAGGAATAAACATTAATGCCTGAGCAAAAATGATAGGCATAACACCAGCAGCATTAACTTTTAAAGGGATATACTGTCTAACACCACCATATTGCTTGTTTCCAACGATACGTTTAGCATATTGAACTGGTATTCTTCTCGTTCCCTGTACCAACAGAATTGTAGCCATAAAAACGAAGAACAGGAATACAATTTCAAGCAGGAATGCAACAAGGCCTCCACCCTGTTGTTCAAGGCGACTGCTAAATTCAGCTAAAACTGCAAAAGGTAAGCGAGCAATGATACCGATCATGATAATTAATGAGATACCGTTTCCAATTCCTTTGTCAGTTATTTTTTCACCCAGCCACATTACAAACATCGTACCAGCGGTAAGGATAATGATAACCGCAATCTGGTTGAATGCCGGAGAAAATGCTTCAGGAGCCTGAGCTCTTAGGTTGGCTATATATGCTGGTGCCTGAAGTAATAATATAAAAACTGTCAGATAACGGGTAATCTGGTTAACTTTTCTTCTTCCGCTTTCCCCTTCTTTCTGAAGTCTTTGGAAATAAGGAACTGCGATACCGAGAAGCTGTATCACGATCGATGCGGATATGTAAGGCATAATACCAAGTCCGAATACAGATGCGTTAGAGAATGCTCCACCACTGAACATATCAAGAAGCCCCATAACGCCACCTGCGGTCTGAGCTTTCATGCCTTCGAGGGCATTTGGGTCAATACCAGGAAGAACAATATATGAGCCCAAACGATAGATTAGAAGAATTCCCAGGGTATAGAGAATTCTTTGTCTGAGGTCCTCAATCTTAAAGATATTTTTTATAGTGTCAATAAAAGCTCTCATCAGTCGATTTTATTATCCCGTCAATTTATGGGTATGTTAGATTACATTAGCAGTTCCCTGAACAGCTTCGATAGCTTCTTTAGCTTTCTGAGAAAAAGCATGAGCTTTAACTGAAAGTTTAGAAGTCAGGTTGCCGTTTCCAAGGATTTTAACCAGTGCATTTTTATTTATCAGACCTGCTTCGATAAGTGTGTCGATATCGATGTCAGTAAGATTCTTTTTATCAGCAAGGTACTGTAGCGTACTGATATTAATACCTTTATACTCTTTGCGGTTAATATTGGTAAAGCCAAATTTTGGTAATCTCCTTTGTAAAGGCATTTGACCTCCTTCAAATCCGATTTTCCTAGAATAACCGGATCTGGACTGAGCACCCTTATGTCCTTTTGTGGAAGTACCACCCTTACCGGAACCTTGTCCGCGACCTTTACGCTTGCTATTATGGGTAGATCCTTGTGCCGGTTTTAAATTACTCAAATCCATTTCTTTGTCAGATAAAAAGATAAATACTATAATTTTTCTACTTTAAGCATATGCGCTAATTTCCCTACCATCCCTAGAATCTGGGGAGTAGCTTCTACTTCAACGCTGCCGTTCATTTTTTTAATTCCCAATGCAGTGAGGGTTTTCTTTTGCCTCTCGGTGCTACCGATTTTACTCCTTACCTGGGTTATCTTGATCTTTGCCATTTCGAATAACTGATTATTAACCGTTAAATACTTTATTCAGTTCAATACCTCTGTGCTGGGCAACAGTGTATGCATCTCTAAGTTCAAGAAGTGCTAAAAATGTTGCTTTTACAAGGTTGTGAGGGTTAGATGAACCTTTTGATTTTGCAAGTACATCATGTATTCCTACACTTTCTAAAACTGCGCGCATAGCACCACCTGCTTTTACGCCTGTACCACTAGATGCTGGTTTCAGAAAAACACTTGCACCTCCGAATTTTGCATATTGTACGTGAGGAATAGTTCCTTTAAGAACCGGAACTCTAATGAGGTTCTTTTTGGCATCTTCAACACCTTTTGCAATAGCTGTAGTTACTTCATTAGCTTTTCCAAGGCCATAACCAACAATTCCATGCTCATCACCAACCACAACGATTGCTGAAAAGCTGAAGGCTCTACCCCCTTTAGTAACTTTAGTAACACGCTGTATGCTAACCAATCTGTCTTTCAGTTCCAGATCTGTAGTTTTAACTTTTCTAATGCTTGTAGACATAATTCTTATTAAAATTTAAGTCCGTTTTCTCTTGCAGCTTCAGCCAGACTTTTCACCCGACCGTGATACAGATAACCGTTTCTATCAAAAACAACATTTAAAATTCCATTGGCAGCCGCTTTTTCAGCGATAAGTTTACCAACAAGTTTAGCCTGTTCAACTTTACTGATATCTTTTTTTTCAGCGATACCATTTTCTCTTGATGAGGCGGCGATGAGGGTTTTACCCTGTACATCATCAACCAGCTGCACATAGATGTCTCTGTTGCTTCTATAAACCGACATTCTTGGTCTTTCGGCAACACCTGATAATCTTTTGCGAATCCTGTGCTTGATTCTTATTCTTCGTTCGAGCTTTGTTAAAGACATGGTTTTATTCTATTTAAACAATTATGCACTTGCAGATTTACCAGCTTTTCTGCGCAATACTTCACCAACAAATTTGATACCTTTTCCTTTATAAGGTTCTGGAGCCCTGAGTGATCTGATTTTCGCAGCAACATGACCAATAAGTTGTTTGTCGGCACTTTCCATTGTAATAATGGGATTTGCACGACGCTCAGTTTTGGTAGTCAAAGTGATTTCCTTAGGAATCTGAAGGTGGATTTCGTGAGAAAATCCAAGACTCAGTTCCAGAATGTCGCCTTTAGCTTCGGCTCTGTAACCTACACCAACGAGTTCCTGTTCAATCTTATAGCCATGAGACACGCCAATGACCATATTATTAATAAGCGAACGGTAAAGACCATGCATTGCTTTATGGCGTTTCTGCTCGGTTGGCCGGGATACGAGAATCTGATCAGCTTCAATACTGATTTTGATATCACTGTCCACTTTCTGTTTCAGTTCTCCCTTGGGACCTTTAACGGTAACGATGTTGTCAGCGCTTAAGTTAACGGTTACGCCTTTGGGTACTTCTATCGGTAAAATTCCAATCCTTGACATTGATAATTTCCTTTATTAATAAACATAACATAAAACCTCACCACCGATACTTAGATTTCGGGCTTCTTTATCAGACATTACTCCCTGTGAGGTAGAAATAATGGCTATTCCCAGACCGTTCAGAACCCTTGGAAGAGTATCGCTGCCGGTATATTTACGTAAGCCTGGTTTACTGATTCTAGTGATTCCTTTTATAGCAGGAGTCTTTGATTCAGGATGATATTTTAATGCAATTTTGATTAAACCCTGAGGGCCATCCTGTTCTTCGAATTTATAATTCAGGATATATCCTTTTTCAAAAAGGATTTTTGTTATATCCTTTTTAATGCTTGAAGCAGGAATTTCAACCACTCTGTGTTTTGCCATTACTGCGTTTCTTATCCGGGTAAGATAATCTGCAATTGGATCTGTCATCTGTTTAAAATTTAAATTCTTTCTATGCTTATATTTACTACCAACTGGCTTTTCTTATCCCGGGAATTAATCCTGATGAAGCCATTTCTCTGAACTGGATTCTGCTGATTCCAAACTGCCTGATGTATCCTTTTGGTCTGCCCGTAATCTTACAACGGTTATGCATTCTTGTAGGATTCGAATTCTTAGGCAGTCTGCTCAAACCAACATAGTCACCTTCTGCTTTAAGCTTAGCTCTTTTCTCAGCGAATCTTTCTACCAGAATTCTGCGCTTTTCTTCACGAGCAATCATTGATTCTTTAGCCATACGAACTATATTTTTATCGTTTAAATGGTAATCCAAATTCTTTTAACAGGGCAAATCCTTCTTCATCAGTTTTTGCAGTAGTAACGAAGGTTATTTCCAAACCCATAATCTTATTGATCTTATCGATGTCGATTTCGGGGAAAATAATCTGCTCTGTGATACCCAGCGTATAATTACCCCGACCATCAAATTTGCTGCTAATTCCGTTAAAGTCACGGATACGTGGAAGAGAAGCATTTATGAGTCTCTCCATGAAATCATACATTCTGTCTCTGCGAAGGGTAACTTTAACTCCGATTGGCATAGCCTTTCTAAGTTTAAAGTTTGAAATATCTTTGGTAGACATTGTCTGAACAGCTTTCTGTCCTGCAATCAGTGAAACTTCTTCAGTTGCAGTTTCGATCAGTTTTTTGTCAGATATTGCATCTCCAACACCTGAATTAATAGCTATCTTAACAATACGGGGAACCTGCATAGGGCTTTTGTAGTTGAATTTCTTCATCAAAGCAGGAGCAACTTCTTCCCTGTATTTTGTTTCTAATGTGGGTATGTATGCCATTACTTAATCTCCTCTCCTGATTTTTTAGCGTATCTCACTAATTTATTTTTTTCATTTAGTTTTCTGCCGATGCGAGTAGCTTTACCGCTAGTTGGATCAACTAGGTTCAAGTTTGAAATGTGAACGGGAGCTTCTTTTTTGGTAATGCCACCCTGAGGACTTTTTGCGTTTGGTTTGGTTGCTTTAGAAACCATGTTTACGCCTTCGACGATCGCTCTTTCCTTAGTATAAAGAACTTCCAGAATACGTCCCTGTTGTCCTTTTGATTCGCCTGAATTAACGATTACCAAATCACCTTTTTTAATATGAAATTTCCTTTGCATTGGGATAATCTTTATAATTTTATAACACCTCAGGTGCGAGTGAAACAATTTTCATGTATTTGTCACGAAGTTCTCTGGCAACTGGTCCGAAGATACGTGTTCCACGCATTTCATCCACATTGTTTAAAAGAACAACTGCATTGTCGTCGAAGCGAATGTATGATCCATCTGCTCTTCTGATTTCCTTTTTTGTTCGCACCACAACCGCTTTACTAACGGAACCTTTTTTTACTTCTCCGGAAGGAACTGCGCTTTTGATTGAGACAACGATTTTATCTCCGATGGAGGCATATCGTCTTCCTGTCCCACCGAGAACACGGATACAAAGTACTTCTTTTGCTCCACTATTATCGGCTACTCCCAGTCTGCTTTCTTGTTGTATCATGATTACTTAGCTCTTTCAATAATTTCAACTAATCTCCAGTTTTTATTTTTGCTTAATGGTCTGGTTTCCATTATTTTAACAGTGTCTCCAATATTGCATTCATTTTTCTCATCGTGAGCCATGAATTTGGATGTTTTGTTTACGAACTTTCCGTAAATCGGGTGTTTAGCTTTTGTATGTACAGCAATAGTGATGGATTTTTCCATTTTGTTGCTAACAACTACACCAACACGTTCTCTTCTATCTTGTCTTGTGTTCTCCATGTGAGATAATTAACTTTTGGTATTTTCTGTAGACTGTCTTTTAACAAGCTCAGTTTTCAGTCTGGCTATATCTTTTCTTGCATCCCTTATTTTAATAGGGTTATCAAGGGGTGAAACTGCATGGTTTAGTCGCAGGCGAACCATCAATTCACTTTCTGAATCGATTCTTTCTTTTAGTTCTTTTGTGCTAAATTCTTTTATTTCCGAATTCTTCATCTGGAATTATTATTAATCTTTATTTCTGAACATAATCACGTCTCACAATAAAACGAGTGATGACGGGTAATTTTTGTGCTGCCAGTCTGAGTGCTTCTTTTGCAACTTCGAAGGGAACACCTTCTGCTTCAAGAATGATTCTGCCTGGGGTGATTGGGCAAACAAATCCTTCGGGTGCACCTTTACCTTTACCCATCCTGACTTCAGCAGGTTTTTTGGTGATGGGTTTATCGGGGAATACACGAATCCATATCTGGCCCTCTCTTTTCATATGACGAGTAACAGCCTGACGAGCAGCTTCGATCTGACGACCGGTGAGCCAGGTTTCTTCCAGAGATTTTATTCCGAACGAACCGAAAGCAAGCTCATGTCCACGCTGAGCGTTTCCTTTCATCTTACCTTTTTGTGCTCTCCTGAATTTGGTTCTTTTTGGTTGTAACATTTCTTTATGTAAATTTCAAAAGTTTCCGACTATTTTCTTTTTTTCCTGAAACCGGCTTTAGGTTTTACGTTTTTAGCTGCGATATTTGGAGATAAGTCTCTTTTACCAAATACTTCTCCATTACATATCCAAACTTTAACACCGATAACACCAACTTTAGTATGAGCTTCTGCAAGTGCATAATCGATATCAGCACGAAGTGTATGAAGAGGGATTCTACCTTCTTTCAGTGTTTCGTTACGAGCCATTTCGGCACCGCCCAAACGACCGGAGATCATAACTTTAATACCTTCAGAACCCATGCGCATAGTTGAAGCCATGGCCATTTTAATTGCTCTTCTGTATGAAACTTTACCTTCGATTTGTCTGGCAATATTATTTCCTACGATTGTAGCATCAAGTTCAGGACGTTTTACTTCATAAATATTAATCTGTACTTCCTTCTTGGTGATTTTTTTCAATTCCTCTTTCAGCTTGTCAACTTCCTGTCCGCCTTTTCCGATAATGATTCCTGGACGAGCAGTATTAACTGTAACAGTGATGAGTTTTAAAGTACGTTCGATAACGATTTTTGAAATACTAGCTTTAGCAAGACGAGCGCTCAAATATTCGCGGATTTTTGTATCTTCAATCAGTTTGGAAGAATAATCTCTACCTCCATACCAGTTTGAATCCCAGCCTCTTATTATACCAAGACGATTAGATATCGGATTAACTTTCTGTCCCATTATTATTTAGTTTTTTCTACTTCGTTATTATTCACGCTGTCAAGAATTATAGTAACGTGGTTAGATCTTTTTCTGATTCTGTGAGCACGTCCTTGAGGAGCCGGGCGCAATCTCTTGAGTGTTCTGCCCTGATCAACAAATACTTCTTTTACAAAAATCTTTTTATCCTCAATACGAACACCTTCGTTTTTGAGTTGCCAGTTTGAGATGGCTGAAAGAAGAAGTTTTTCTACTCTTTTAGCTGCTTCTTTCTCAGTAAATTTGAGGATATCCAAAGCTTTGTTAACCTCAACGCCTCTGATAAGATCTGTTACGAGCCGCATTTTACGAGGAGAGGTAGGAACACTGTTTATGCTTGCAAAAGCACTGTTCTTTTTTTCCTCTTTTATTTTGTTTGCACTGACTCTTTTTCTTGCACCCATTGTACTGTAAGTTTTCTTAATTCTTTATTATTATTTCTGCTTACCACCGTGACCTCTGAAAATTCGGGTTGGAGCAAACTCACCGAGCTTATGTCCTACCATGTTTTCAGTAACATAAACAGGGATAAATTTATTTCCGTTGTGAACTGCGATCGTCTGACCAACAAAATCAGGAGAGATAACAGAACGTCTTGACCAGGTCTTGATTACTTGTTTCTTACCCGATTCAGTCATATCGAGTACTCTCTTTTCCAATTTAAAATCAATAAAAGGACCCTTTTTTAGTGAGCGGCTCATATTCTATTATTTTATTTTTTTCTTCTTTCGATGATATACATATTCGACATGTTCTTTTTGGCGCGTGTCTTATAGCCTTTTGCTGGTATCCCTTTTCTTGATCTTGGGTGACCTCCTGTAGCTCTTCCTTCACCACCTCCCATTGGGTGATCAACCGGGTTCATAACAACCCCTCTGTTTCTAGGTCTTCTTCCAAGCCAGCGTGAACGACCTGCTTTACCTGATCGTGTAAGCTGGTGATCGGAGTTAGAAACTGCTCCAACTGTAGCTTTACAAGTAACTAGAACCATTCTGGTTTCACCTGAAGGAAGTTTAATAATTGCGTATTTCCCATCCCTTGAAGTTAGCTGAGCTGAGGCTCCAGCACTTCTGGCCATTGTAGCACCTTGTCCAGGTCTGAGTTCAATATTATGAATAATTGAACCTAGGGGGATTTTTGAAAGAGGGAGAGTATTTCCGATTTCAGGTGCAATGTCAACACCAGATAATATGGTTTGACCAGTTTTTAAACCACCTGGAGCCAAAATATATCTTTTTTCACCGTCTGCATAAACAACCAGAGCTATCCTTGCAGAGCGGTTAGGATCGTATTCAATAGTTTTAACTATTGCAGCTACGTTATCTTTATCCCTCTTAAAATCAATAATACGGTATTTCTTCTTATGTCCACCACCTAAATACCTCATCGTCATTTTTCCGGTATTATTTCTTCCTCCGGATTTTTTGATAGGTGCAAGCAGGCTTTTTTCTGGTGTTGATGCTGTTATTTCATCAAAACCTGACATTATTCGGAACCTCTGACCTGGTGTTACAGGTTTTAATTTTCTTACTGCCATTTTATTTAAATATTGCTATAGAAATCAATAGTTTCACCTTCGGCCAAAGTAATTACCGCTCTTTTGGTGTTTCCGGATTTTCCGCTGATCACTCCGCCTTTAGTAAAACGGCTTTTAGCTTTACCGGCATAACGCATTGTGTTAACAGAGGAAACTTTTACTTTATATAAATCTTCAACCGCCTTTTTAATCTGTAATTTATTTGCCTTCCATTCAACAACAAATCCGTAGCGGTTAAGCTTTTCAGCCTGAGCTGTCATTTTCTCGGTTACGATCGGCTTTATTAAAATATCCATTGCTTTTTGAACTTAAAATTTCTTCTATTTTCCCTGTAACACATCAAGCGAACTCTTTACAAACAACACCGTTGTAGCATTCATTATATCGTAAGTATTTAATTCTGAAAGAGTTACGACCTTGGAATTCTGTAAATTTCGAGAGGACAAATATATATTATTATTTCGTTCTTTTAAAACTAAAAGTGACTTTTTATTGTCCAGATTAAAATTTTTCTGAAAATTGTTGTATTCTTTAGTTTTAGGAGCTTCGAAATTGAAATCCTCAAGAATAACAAGTTGGTTGGTTTTAGCTTTATAAGAAAGGGCTGATAAACGAGCCAGAGTCTTTACTTTCTTATTCAGTTTAAAACTGTAATCGCGGGGTCTTGGGCCGAAAACACGACCTCCTCCACGGAAGAGTGGGTTTTTGATATCACCAAAACGTGCAGAACCGCTACCTTTTTGTTTTTTGAGTTTCCGGGTACTTCCGGTTATTTCAGATCTTTCTTTGGATTTGTGAGTGCCAGCACGGTTATTAGCCAGGTATTGTTTCACATCCAGATAGATGGCATGGTCATTCGGTTCAATACCGAATACTGACTCATCGAGTTGTGCTTTTTGACCGGTTTCCTTACCGGCAATATTCATAATCGTTAAATCCATTACTTTTCAATAATTAAATATGAACCAATAGAACCCGGTACGGAACCTTTAACTAAAAGGAGGTTATTTTCGGGCATAATTTTCATAACCTTCAGGTTTAATACTTTAACGCGGTTACCACCCATGCGGCCAGCCATTCTCATCCCTTTAAATACTCGTGAGGGATAGGATGACGCTCCAAGTGAACCTGGCGCTCTAAGGCGGTTATGCTGTCCGTGAGTTGCATCGTTAACACCGCTAAATCCGTGTCTTTTTACAACACCCTGAAAACCTTTACCTTTTGATAATCCGATAATATCAAGGAAAATATCGTCTTTGAAATAATCAACCGTGACAACGTCGCCGGTTTTCCAGTCCTGAACAACTCCTCTTAACTCTACAATTTTCTTTTTTGGTTCAGTTCCAGCTTTCCTGAAATGACCCATTAAAGCTTTTGTTGTGTGTTTTTCTTTTTTGTCGTCGAAAGCAAGCTGAACAGCAGCATAGCCATCATTCTCGACAGTTTTCACCTGAGTGATCACACAAGGCCCTGCTTGTATTACTGTGCAGGGGACATTTTTTCCGTCTCCGTCGAAGATGGATGTCATTCCTATCTTCTTACCAATTAATCCTGGCATCTTTTTATGTTTTATAAAGTAATCAGACTTTTATTTCTACCTCAACACCACTAGGAAGCTCAAGTTTCATGAGTGCATCAATGGTTTTGGGTGTTGAACTGTAAATATCCAGAAGTCTTTTAAAAGAACACAACTGGAACTGTTCTCTGGATTTTTTATTTACGAAGGGTGACCTAAGTACAGTGTAAATCCTTTTGTGAGTAGGCAAAGGAATGGGTCCGCTCACAACTGCTCCGGTAGATTTTACAGTTTTCACGATCTTCTCTGCTGATTTGTCCACCAGGTTATGATCGTAAGACTTTAATTTAATTCTAATCTTTTGGCTCATTCTAATAATTGTTATGCAACTGTTTTACCACTAATTTTTTCAAGTATCGATTTCGAGAGTTCAGCACTTACTTCCTGAAAATGTGAGAATGTCATTGCCGACGTTGCTCTTCCTGAAGTGAGGGTTCTTAATGTTGTAACATATCCAAATTGCTCTGAAAGGGGAACTTTAGCCTTAATTACTCTGGCTCCTGCCCTGCTTTCCATGCCTTCTACATGTCCGCGACGTTTATTGAAATCGCCGATAACATCTCCCATGTACTCTTCAGGAGTTACAACTTCAGCAGCCATAATTGGCTCGAGTAATACTGGTTTGGCTTTGGATGCTGCGTGACGGAATGCTTGTTTAGCACAAATTTCAAAAGCTAATGCATCGGAATCAACAGCATGGTATGATCCGTCGAAAAGTATTACTTTCAGACTTTCCATTGGATATCCAGCCAAAGGGCCGTTTTTGAGTGATTCTTTAAAACCCTTTTCAATAGCGGGAATATATTCTCTAGGGACGTTTCCGCCTTTTACTTCGTTTACAAACTGAAGTCCAACAACTCCCGGATCAGCAGGTCCGATTTTAATCTGGATATCTGCAAATTTTCCTCTACCACCAGTTTGCTTTTTAAATACTTCACGGTGCTCAATAAGCTGAGTAACTGCTTCTTTATAGTTAACCTGAGGTCTTCCCTGATTACATTCAACTTTAAACTCTCTTCTTAATCTGTCGATTAGAATTTCAAGATGTAGCTCGCCCATACCTCTGATAATGGTTTGTCCGCTATCCGGATCAGTATTGATAAGGAATGTAGGGTCTTCTTCAGTCAGCTTTCCAAGAGCCATACCAAGACGATCCATGTCCTGCTGAGTTTTAGGTTCAATTGCAACTGAGATTACGGGCTCTGGAAAATCCATTGATTCGAGGATGATTGGTGCATTGATAGCACAAATAGTATCCCCTGTTCTGAGTTCTTTTATACCAACAACGCCACAAATATCACCTGCTTCAATGAATTCTTTAGGAAGTTGCTTGTTTGCATGCATCTGATACAAACGATTCACTCTTTCCTTTTTACTGGTTCTGGTATTATATACCATCATTCCTTCTTTAATTACACCTGAGTATACACGCACATAAGTTACGCGTCCTACAAATGGGTCGGTAGCAATTTTGAAAGCTAATCCTGCAAAGGGTGCGTCTGGATCCGGCGCTCTTGTTTCTTCTTTTTCAGTATCGGGATTTATACCTGTAACAGCTTCAATATCTAGTGGACAAGGTAGCATAGCTATGATTCCATCTAACAATCTTTGAATACCTTTATTTTTGAAAGCAGATCCTGCAAGAACAGGAACCATTTCCATTCTGATTGTTGCTCTGCGAGCATATCCCATAAATTCCTCTACTGAAATAGAATCTCTGTCTTCAAGGAATTTCTCGAGTAATTTATCATCAGAGATGCAAACTGCTTCAATAAGTTTTTCTCTCCACTCTTCAACCTCTTCAAGCATATCTTCCGGAACCTCTTCCAGATCGTAAGTTGTACCTAGTTTAGCATCATCGTGCCATATAACTGCTTTCCTCTGAATTAGATCAACAACTCCCCTGAAATTCTCTTCTGATCCTATTGGAATCTGAAGTGGAATTGCATTGGCACCAAGTTTTTCTCTGATTTCACTAACTACTCTAAGGAAGTCAGATCCAACACGGTCGAGTTTATTAATAAAAGCTATTCTTGGGACTTTATATTTGTCAGCCTGGCGCCAAACGGTCTCAGACTGGGGTTCAACACCACCAACGCCACAGAAAACTGCAACAGCACCGTCAAGTACACGCAATGATCGTTCAACCTCAACGGTAAAGTCAACGTGTCCGGGTGTGTCAATAATATTGATCTTGTGATCTTGTCCCTGATATTTCCAATATGTTGTAGTTGCAGCAGAAGTAATTGTAATTCCTCTTTCCTGTTCCTGTACCATCCAGTCCATGGTAGCTGCCCCATCGTGCACTTCGCCCAGTTTGTGAGTAATACCTGTGTAAAACAGAATGCGTTCTGTTAACGTGGTTTTACCCGCATCAATATGGGCCATTATACCAATATTCCTTGTATATTTCAGATCCTGTTTCATCTATTCTGCTCCGACTCTCTTTATTCTGTTAAAACCTGAAATGAGCAAAAGCTTTGTTTGCTTCGGCCATTCTATGTGTATCTTCTTTTTTCTTGTATGCTCCACCTTCGTTATTATAGGCAGCCATAATTTCTGCAGCAAGTTTTTCACTCATGGAACGACCTGTACGTTTTCTCGCAAAGAAAATCAGGTTTTTCATTCCAATAGATACTTTTCTGTCGGCCCGGATTTCCATCGGCACCTGAAAAGTAGCTCCACCAACTCTGCGGCTTTTTACCTCAACTTGTGGAGTGATATTTTCAATGGCCAGTTTCCAGATTTCGAGAGCGGGTTTGTCGGCATTTTTCATCTTCTCTTCTACCATCTTTATGGCGTCATAGAAAATGCTGTAAGAAATACTTTTCTTACCCTCTATCATAAGATTGTTCACGAACCTTGTTACTTCCGGACTTCCGAATTTCGGATCGGGCAGAAGTATTCTCTTTTTTGGTTTCGATTTTCTCATTTCTAACTATGCTTTATTATTTTTTCTTAGGCCTTTTTGTGCCGTATTTTGAACGTCTCTGTGATCTGCCCTCAACACCGGATGCATCGAGTGCTCCGCGGATAAGGTGATATCTTACCCCAGGAAGATCTTTTACCCTACCTCCCCTGATAAGAACAATTGAGTGTTCCTGAAGATTATGACCTTCACCAGGAATGTATGCATTTACTTCCTTCTGGTTGGTTAATCTTACTCTGGCTACTTTCCGCATTGCTGAGTTCGGCTTCTTAGGTGTGGTGGTATAAACACGAACACAAACACCTCTACGCTGAGGACATGAATCCAGAGCCGGAGCTTTACTTTTATCAACAATCTTATTCCTGCCTTTTCTTACTAATTGCTGAATTGTTGGCATATAAACTAATTGTAATTGTTAAATATTTTTTCCTAAAACGGGTTGCAAAGGTATTCTATTTTTTAAAAAAACAATAATTAATTTGTAATTTTTTCATGATTCTGTCGCTTAATTTTATTTTTAAAAAGATTTATTGCGAAGCCTTCCATTTAAGTTTCTTTTTAGCAGGTGTTTTTTATAAGGGGAAGGGGGATGTTAAGGATCAGTTTTCGACCGGATAAAGTCCAAAGAAAAAAAATAGTAACCGACTCACATGGTTTTATGCGGTTAAGCTTTACGGCAAACCGAATGCTCTGTCACTAACCGAATGGAGTACGTCTGATTGCCTGATCTATTATTAAAGTCGTTTCAGAAATTCACTCTTCCCGGTTTTTAAAAGATGAGGCATCTGACTTTGACCAACGCCTAGCTGAAAATTCAGCAAAGTAACGAGTGTGATTATTAACTTAAAGATCTTATTTATTCCATAATTTATTAAAAGCGTTTCCCCGACATTTTTTATAGCCATATTAGGCACAGGTCTGTTCTCTTTTCAACTAAAATCTTTAGTTCTTAAATGTTTATTAATATATAGGATTTTTTCTTGAGGGATATCGGTTTCAGCAGCTATTTTGGGCCATTGATTCACAGCTGTTATAACCTCTTCCAAAATTAATTTGGCTTTTTTGATTCCGAAATTTTTCGCGAAGTCTAATAAATCGTCACTGGTAAAGTTATCGTATTTGCCATTAATTGATGATTGGTGTACATTGGTCCACGTACCTCCAGGTCTATAAGAAAAACAAAGGTCATACGCTGGGGATATTTGCCAATTTCCATCTTTATTCATTAAGAATGAGAAGTTCTTTACATGATCATCATGATTTCTTGCAATGACATTGAACAACAATCGTCTATATTGCTGTTCATATTGTTTGTATGGAAGTTTAAGCCTTTTCATAACCCTGAACAAAGTTTCATAATTGCTCGCCTTTTGAATTTTGTAATCTATGCCTGCTAAGGCTGCAAATGTTTGCATATGAATTTTTTCACCATCATCTGTGCGATCGAAGCGTTTTGTTAAAAAATGAAATCTACCATTTTCTTCATGCAAAGCACTTTCAGAGATTTCAATGCCAGCCTCTTTTGCTAATTTGTAGTAAGCAAATTCTATTTTGCCCATGCCTTCACTTTCTCCCAGGCTTTGCTTATTTGCCCCATCTATTTTCAACAGCCAATATGAATAGCCTTTTGGTTGTATTATATCACCTGATCTTATTTCTTGAATTTTTTTATTTGGATCTCTCTTAATTGCGATTAAAGCTTTAGCCCTTGCTCCACCGGCGGATGAACCTATTCTCAATATTTCAGTAAGACTATCATTGTCCAAATCAGAAAAGTATACTTCCTTTTTATTTTCTAAAACACTTTTTGCAACTTCATATATTGTATTAATATCAACAATGCTATTATCATCTTCTCTATGATTAGCTGGTATAAACTCCAATGCTCCCATTCCCCTTTTGCCAACATAAGTTAATTTGTCAACTGGATTAATTTCATTAATGGTCAAATCTCTTTGTTTTAGCCATGCTTTCATCATAACATTTCCAAAATCATCTGGCATTGAATCAGACAATAAATAAGGCAAATTGTGAAAGTTGAGGTGGTTTCTGTTTGTTTCAAATAACCTTTCTTTTGTAGGCATTATAATTGGAGAAGGTTCTATAATATTACTTATTTCCTTACTATATTGAAAAGTAGAGCTTCCTTTATCAGCATTCCATTCTGCTGTTCCTAATATTTTACCATACAACATAACTTCTATAATCATGATTATTTTATTTTTTTAGATGCTCGTTTTCTTTCTGATTTCAATTTTGCTTTTTCAAATTTTAATTTAAGTTCGAGGTTTTCTCCTACACTGAATACTGATTCAAAATCTTTTATCCGATTTAATCTCATTAAAATCCTTATCAGACTTTCAACCGTAGTGGATTTCCCTTGTTCAATAAGGCTAATTGTTGAAACACTTAATCCAACTTCTTCACTAATATCCTTTTGAGTAAGATTATGTTGAAGTCTTATTTTTTTAATTCTTATGCCTATTTCTTTTAATATTTCCTGCTCTGTTAAAAACAACCAGTTATCCATTGTAGTAATTATAAATATTAACTTATAAGTAGTTAAGTCAAATAAATCGACCCAACAATTAATTTTCTGTAAGTTAAGACAAATGTAGTGAAATAATTTAACTGTTAATATACTGATAGATAAATACAATTAACCCAGGATAACTATTAACTTATCGTGGGTTATTTATGTTTGGGGATTTACTTTTTTTTGGTTTTATTTTCTAATACTTTCAAACTTTCTAAATAATTTTTTTCTGCTTCGCTCAATGTTTTTTGCTGATACTTCTTATATTCTGTGGTAGCCTTTTCAATAGCTATATCGCGACATATAGAGCCTGCACTCAGCAACAGCTTTTCACCACTCATAGTCAAAATTTTATCCAAATGTTCAGCCCAATCTTTCATTGAACCTTTCGACTCATACGGCTCAGGCTCTCCAAAGGCGGAACAAACCACCCGACAATATACAAAATATTCAGTTTACATACAGTTCCAGATGTTGCGCCACAATATCCTGTCTAACTGTAATCGGCAAATAACAATACACACATTTTCGCAATTAGCAGTACACAGGTTTTAGCAAATAACAGTGCACAGGTTTGTAATTTCTTTTCCACCATTTTCCCAATAATGTACGATTGTTCAGTTCGTGAAAAGCCGCGACTTTTCACGAACTGAACAATATTTTTTCGGTTATTGCTGGTTTTTAACCATCTAACCAGATCATTATGAATAACCTAATGAATTAATTAATCATGTTTCATAAGATACACAGATTAAAACGAGAAGGCTTCAGCGATGCGTGGATATCCAGGCACTTGGTGCTAAACAGAAGAACCGTAACAAAATATTTACATATGAGTGAAGAAGATTATTTATCATTTAAAGACAGTGGTCGGCCACCCAATAAGTTGTTGACCGGGTATGAGGACTTTATACGTTCCAGACTTGAAGAGTGTCTGGATGCCTCTGCTGCATAAGTCCATGACTGGCTAAAAGAGCATTTTGAAGATTTTATAGAAGTGAATGAAAAGACAGTCTTCAATTTTGTGCTGGCACTTCGCAATAAATACGCTATACCAAAGCTATTTCAGTACTGGGCTTTTGGGAAGGTAGAAGAGCTCCCCTTTGGAAAGCAATCACAGGCCGATTTTGGGGAATATCATATGACTACCGACGAAGGTGCACGAAAGAAGGTTTACTTTTTCG
>Ga0105047_10000609_pt1 | contig 61605 bp, 52 predicted proteins | sample MAT04_FD_78384 | JGI IMG/M metagenome (GOLD analysis project Ga0105047, IMG submission 78384) | Freshwater microbial communities from Lake Fryxell liftoff mats and glacier meltwater in Antarctica - MAT-04 (megahit assembly) | ecosystem: Environmental > Aquatic > Freshwater > Ice > Liftoff... | reverse complement strand
CGGGTCTGGGGCGGAGCCGATGTCCGAGACAGCACGGCCCGACGAGCAAGCGGGGATGGGCCCGCGCGCAGCGTGGCGCAGGGCGAAGCCCGCACGCGCCACTGCCGGGTCTGGGGCGGAGCCCCAGACAAAACCAGCGGCCCCAGGGAAAATTCAGAGCTCTTCGCTCTCGTCTTCCACGTACCCGGTCACGTCGCCCTCTTCTTCCTCCGCGTCGTCGTCGTCGTCGTCATCGTCGTCGTCGTCGTCGTCTTCTTCTTCGTCGTCTTCGTGATCCGACGTCGCATACTTCACGTCGATCCCTGCCTCGGCGAGGTGACCTTCGAGGAGCTCGAAGAGCTCATCGGTCTCGTCCCCCGACCACTCGTCGAGGACCTCGCTGATGAAGTCGTTGAAGTCGACGCTGTCGACTCGGCGTTCAATCTCTTCGATCTGCTCGTCGTTGAACGCCTCGATGATGTCTTCGCGGAGCGACTCGGTGTCGCCCTCATCGATCGCATCCTGCGCCGACACGCGGATCTGCTTGAGGGCTTTCTTATCGAGGAAGATTTCCATGCGTCTCCGGGCCTCAGCGGGCGGCTACTATAGAAAGAGCCCCCTACCTGTCAACAACCGTTATGCGTTGCGGTCGAAGCACATCCCCGACGCTCACGAGCCCCGACACCCGAAGCGGCTCGGGCTACGCTCCGCTGGTGCTTGGGTTCCTTTGGTCGTGGACGTCGGGATGGTTGAGGGCGGCACCCTCATGGGTCGTGTGGCCGCGCTTCGCAAGGCCGGAGTTCGCGAGGTTGCCATTTGCTGGTCAGCGCTCGCTGCTGGTAGGGCTCCTGCTGAGCGGCATCTTCACCCTCGGGATCACGACGGCGCGCGCCGATGGTCTGGAGGTCTATGCGCCTCTCGAGCAGGAGCCCGTATGGGCGCTCGAAGTTCACGCGTCGGCGATCTTCCCCCTCGAGCGAGGCGCGATCTGTCCCTCGGGATCGAGCTGCTTGCTCGGGGGAGGCTTCGGGGCCGGGGCCTATCTGCTGCGTCGCGACCCAGACGGGATCGGCCTCTTGGTTGGGTACCAGGTCTGGCTGCTCGATGGCGGCGGCGTCTACGAAGTCGGCGCACTTCATTCTCTCCGGCTGGGGGTGCGCTGGACCATCGACAACAGCTCGATCGTGCAGCCGCTCCTGCAGGCGACGGTGGGCGCGGTCCTCCTCACGGACCCCGCGCAGGCGACCACCGCAGGTGGTGTGGTCGCGGGCGGGGCCGGCATGGAGATCGAGCTGGCCCCCGACGTCTCCCTGAGTTTGACGGCTGAGCTCGCGTTCTTCTCCGTCGCGGCGTTTCAGACCCGCGATGGTGCGGTGCGAGCCGCCGACTTCGGGGTCAACGTGGCGCTCGAGACCAGCGCGGGTTTGGTCGTGGTGCTGGGATCCTCAGCGGTCCGCTAGAGCACCGATCCGTTTGATTCCAGAAGGAATCCAACGGATTCGGGGCTCCTCGGGGGTGTGGGGCCCCGGACGAATTCACTTCGGCGGGGCGAGGGGACATGCGTCCCCTCGGAAACGAGGGCTAGAGCACGGATTCGAATGAATCGGTGCTCTAGAGCGTGCTCGTAGGCCGTGCTCGCCGAGCTTGACGCAAACACCCCGCGCGGGTTCCACTCCCGTCCGCAATGAACTGCAACAACTGTGGGGCACTCAACCCCGCAGCGAGTCTCTACTGTCAAGACTGCGGCCACCGGCTGGGTGATTGGGCATCGCCCGAACGTCCGGGCGCTCTGCCGACACCTCCGACGGGATTGTCCCGCGGCGAGGTCGGACGAGGAGGCGAGCTGTCTCGACAGGCCAGCCCAGGGGGTGCCGTGCAGCAGCTCGCGTGTCCGCGATGTGGAACTCCGAACGCGCCCCACATGCGCTTCTGCAACAATTGCGGCTACCAGATGGGCTCGCCGCCCGCTGCCGTCGCGCCGCTGGCCGCAGCGCCGTTGCCCCGATCGCCCAACCCCTACGCGGCCGCTGGCGCGCCGGTGTGCTGGCGTTGTCAGGCGACCGGCGATGGCGGGGCCGACTTCTGCAAGTTCTGCGGGGCTCGCTACACCGACGCGCCTGCTGCAGCGCAACATGCTGCGCCGCCCAAGGCGCCGTCATCGATCGGGAGCGCAGTGGCGTCTCATGCCTACCAGCAGCCCGCCCCCGCGGCGGACAACCGGGCCGCGATCGCCGTGCTGGTCGCGATCCTGAAGGACGGGACCGACGGTCGCGCCTACCCGGTGCGCGATGAGGTGACCGACATCGGCCAGAAGGAAGGTGCGATCCAGCTGGCCGACGATCCGTACCTCTCTCCTCGTCACGCGCGGATCATCAGCCGCCCCGATGGGATCCTGGTGCGCGATCTTGACAGCGTGAACGGCGTCTACGTTCGCATCCGAGAGCCCGCCGAGATCCACGATGGAGACTTCTTGCTCCTGGGCCAGCAGGTCCTGCGCTTCGAGCTCCTCCCCGAGATGGAGCTGCCGCTCGGACCCGCCACCCAGCGCGGTGCGATGGTCTTTGGGACCCCTGAGGTCCCCCGCCTCGCGCGGTTGGTGCAGTACACCACCGAGGGCGTGGGCCGAGACATTCACTACCTGTACCGAGACGAGACCGTGGTGGGTCGGGAGCAAGGCGACATCGTGTGTACGGACGACCCCTTCATGTCGCGTCGGCACGCCGCGCTGACCATCGATCGAGCTGCCAAACGCTTCACGCTCCGCGACCTCGGCTCGTCGAACGGCACCGCCGTTCGCATACGGGGTGAACGGGCGTTGCGGCCCGGTGATCAATTTCGGGTAGGACGCCATCTCTTCCGGTACGATCGCGCGGACGGAGCCCGCTCTGGGGCATGACCATCAAGAACGACAAACCCAAGAGCGCCAAAAGCTCCCGTAGCTCCGCCTCGTCGCTCACCGACGCGGTGGTGGCGGCGTTGGCGCAGGTCGAAGCGCACAGCGACAAGCCGAACAGCGTTCCTCCCAAGGAGCCCGCTGTAGCGCCCGTTTCGGAAGCCGCGCCCGCTGCTGTTGCTGAAGCTGCACCCGCTGCCGAAGCTGCACCCGCTGCCGAAGCTGCTCCTGCTGCCGAAGCTGCACCTGCTGCCGAGGCTGCACCTGCTGCCGAAGCTGCACCTGCTGCCGAAGCTGCACCTGCTGCCGAAGCTGCACCTGCTGCCGAGGCTGCACCTGCTGCCGAGGCTGCACCTGCAGCTGCTCCCGCGGCTGAAGTTGCGTCGACGCCGCCCGACGACGGACCGGTGCTCGAGACTTCCGAGCCCGCGAGCGAGGGTCTGCCCACCAAGCCCCACGAGCTAGCGAAGGTGGAGGCGTTGATCGCGCGCGATGGCGCGTCTCCCTCCAAGGGCCTCGGCCTGCGCTACTTCGGTCGCACGGACGTGGGCTTGGTGCGTGAGCACAACGAGGACAACTTCCTCGTGGCCGACTTCAAGTCGGAGCGACGCGGCGTCGACGAATCGATCCTCGAGACCACCCTCGGTTCGCGCGGCTGCATCTTCGCGGTCTGCGATGGCATGGGCGGGGCGGCGGCAGGTGAGGTCGCCTCGCAGATGGCGGTCGACACCGTGTTCGAGGTCATGGAGAGCGCAGGCGCGCCCAGTGATCGCGACGACTTCGCGCGCACGTTGGTGCACAGCATCGAGGAAGCGGGCTCGCGGATCTTCGCCGCCGCCAAGATGGACCGAAGCCGCCGCGGCATGGGCACCACGTCTACGGTCGCGGGCCTCGTCGACGGGACGCTCTTCGTCGGTCAGGTCGGCGACAGCCGCGCCTATGTGCAACGCGGCGATCAGTTCGCGCTGATCACCAAGGACCAGTCCCTGGTGAACCAGCTCATCGAGGCGGGCCAGCTCACCGAGGAGGAGGCCGAGGCCTTCGAGCACTCGAACATCATCCTTCAGGCGCTGGGGACGACGGAGGAGGTCACGGTCGACCTCACGTTCCTCGAGCTGCGTCGAGGCGATCGTCTGCTCCTCTGCTCCGACGGCCTCTCGGGCCTGGTGCACGCGGACATGATGAAGGAAGTGCTGCAAGGCTCCCGCGATCTGATCGACGCGGCCGCGCAGTTGATCGGGATGGCCAACGCGGGCGGCGGCCACGACAACATCACCGTCGTGCTCGTGGACTTCGATGGTACGGATCTGAAGGATCCCGATCCTTCCGCCCGCGTCGCGTACCAGCAGTACCCACTGCCTCCCCCTCCCGAACCCCCAGAGAGCGCGCGACCCACCAGCCGCCTGCCCTCGATGAAGGCTGGGGGGACCAAGCCGGGGGCGGACGTGAAGAAGAGCATCCCCTCGCCCGCGCCGCGCTCGATGCGACCTCGACCCAAGCAGGACGAGGGCGGCAATCCCTTGATCTGGCTGGGGCTCACCGCGGTGATCATCCTGATTTTCGGTGCCGTCGCCTGGGCCATCTCTCAAGCCGGCAGCTCCGAGCCGGAGCATCCGGTGGGCGTGCTCGACGTGCAGAGCCCGCTCGACGTTCGCTACAGCCAAGGCCCAGACGGCGTCGAGGCTGACCCTCGAGGGTCTACGATCGCGACTGTCCGCGGGTAGCGCATGATTCGGATCCGGCAGACCTTTGGCGCGCATTCGGGGCGGACGCGCGAGTTCAATCAGGACGTGGTGCGCTTCGGGCGTCAGCCGTCGAACGACATCGCCTTCGATCCTCACGCCGATCTCGACGCGTCGGGCAACCACGCCGAGCTTCGGCGCGAGGCCGGGCAGTGGGTGCTGGTCGATCTGGGGAGCCGCAACGGGACCCTGGTGCAAGGGCGCGCGGTCCAGCGTCACGTCGTGCGCAGCGGCGACGAGGTGGAGTTCGGCACGGGTGGACCTCGCATCAAGATCGAGATCGAGGAGCCCCCGCGGCGCGGCGCGCCGACGGCTCCGCCCACGCCGTTGGATCTCGGCGGATCGTCCTCGTCGTCGATGGGGTTTCCCTCCGTCGGTGAGGGACCGAGCGGCTATTCGCCCTCGGCCACCCCTGCGCCCTCGGTCACCCCTGCGCCGCAGTGGTCACGCTCACCTTCGTCGCGTCCGATCGCGGGCGGTGGACCCTTGGCGCCCGGCCCCATCCTGACGCCGCCGGCCGGTGGGAGCGGGGACAAGCTCTATGGGCAGCGCACGATGGACGTCGCGATGTCGGCCGCGCGCGGCTCGGGGGGCGGCGTGCTGGCAGCCCCCGATCGCGCAGCGATCGAAGAGGCGGCGGTGCGCGCCGCCGAGAGCCGCACCCGTCCGCTCACGTATGCGCTGATCGGGATGTCGCTGGTGCTCCTCGGGGTGATCTGCATCCTCGGGGCGCTGGTGCTCTATCTGATGACGCGCTGAGCTGATGACCCGCTGAGCGCGACGTCGCTCAGCCCTTGAGCGCCTCGCGCAGACGCGCGCCGGCGGTCGTCACGTCCGAGGCCTGCTTGCCCTCGCCGAAAGCGCCCGGGCTCTCGCGAATTCGGAACGTATACGTGCGCGGTCCCGCGACGCCGATCGTCTCGCCGGTCACGTCGGCGGCGTCGGGCGAGATCAAGTAGGCGAGGGTGACCGCCACGTGCTCTGGCGCCATCGAGTCGGCGTCGATCGAGCGGTACAAGGGCAGCGCCTCGGTGAGTCGGGTGCGGGCGCTGGGGACGACGGCGTTCACGCGAACGTCGTGCTTGCGGAGCTCGAGCGCCGCAGATCGCATCGCGCCGATCACCGCCGCCTGGGCTGCGCCCTCCGCGGCGTGACCTCGCAGACCGAAGAACGCCGCAGGGCCGGCACAGAATGCGAAGGCGCCCTCCTTTCGCTCGATCATCGAGGGGGCGGCGGCACCAAGCAGCGCGAGCACGTGCCGCACGTGGATCCCCAGCATGCGATCGAGGCTCTCTTCGTCGGTGCGGTACGCGGGACGATCGAGGAGCACACCAGCCGAAGCGATCACGCCGTTCAGCGAGCCCAAGACCTCGAGCGCCGTGGCCACCAGGGTCTCGGTGGCGTGCGGCGCGCTCAGATCGCGGCAGTCGGTGTGCACCTCCGCGCCGTGTCGCTTCCTCAGCTCTGCGGCCAGCGACTCCAGCACGCTGGGATCCAGACCGACGCCCGACGGATCGCCGCCGCTGTCCGAGAGAAAGAGCCGGGCGCCTTCGCGCGCCAGGACCTCGCTCGTGGCGCGACCGATGCCTCGCGCCGCGCCGGTGACCAGCACCGTCTTGTTCGAGAGCACACCCACGTCGGTTACCGGACCAGCGGGCTGCGGAGGTACACGAAGCCCTGGCCGGCGGTGACCGAGTCGTTGCTCCCGCCGCCGCGGATGGACCAGTTCATGAGGTTGCTGGTGTCACCGCGGACGGTGTCGTTGATCACGTCGGTCGCGCCAAACGGGGAGCACGTGCCGGCGCTGGGCGACTCGCCCACACCGCACGGGCGCAGCCGCTCGGTCACGTGAAAGAGTCCCAAGAAATGCGAGCACTCGTGCGCCGCGATGTGGCCCGCCGCCGTGCCGCTGCCGACGACGCCGCTGTCGAACGACACCACCACGCCGCTGTTCTCGGTGCCGTAGATGGCGGTGCTCCCCGGGATGCCGCCGGCTATCCCCAGGGTGTTGAAGCCGTCGCCGCCCGCGTTGATCCCCCGCACCAAGAAGAGCGGCAGCACCCTCCCGGTGCGCCCCGCCGAGAGCCTGAACAGCTGCGCGAGCTCGCTGTCCGCGCCATCGACGGTGTCGATCACCGCGAGGGCGGCTGCGTCGCTGGCGGAGACGTCGTGATAGGTGATGGTGCCGAGCGTCACGCCGACCTGGGCGAGGATCTCGTTCATCCGGGTGAGCATCGCGACCACCCGGCTGTTGGAGGGGGCGCTCGCTGCGGTGAGGCCCACACCGACCAAGTGAATCGCGAGATCGAGCGCGCCACTGCTGACCGTACGCGATGCGGCGCGCTTGATGAGAACCGACAGGCGAACGGTCACGCTGCCCGGCCCGACGAACGCGAGCACGCCGTAGGGGTAGCGACCGATCTCGAAGGCGAAGCCGTCCGGTGTCGTGTTGGGGATCAGCATCGCTATCGCTTCGCCACCATCGACCGGATACCAACGGATGGGCTGATCGATGAGGTCGCTGAAATCCGAGAGCGAGTAGAGCGAAGCCCCAGCGGGCGAGGTCACCGTGTAGAACGCGAGAGCGAGATCGCTGCTCGAGACCTTCTCGGCTCGAAGGGTCACCGAGATCGCATCCGAGGGGACACCGAAGCTGAGACCCGTGGTGCCCGAGCCACCGTTCACGGTGCGCATCCCCAAGTCGATCTCGAGGATCTCCACGGTGCCGGTGCGGGGCGGATACCCGCAGCCCGAGAAGGTCCCGCTGCTCCAGGGCAGCGTCGCTTGGCAGCGCTCGCCGGCCAAACAATCGCTGTCCTGGTCGCACGCCTCGGTGCAGAGGCCGTCCGAGCAGGTCTGTCCCGCGCACTCCACGTCGTTGGCGCACGCGGTCCCGTTCACCCGTCCGGTCACGTCGATCGGTAGGCACGCCGTCACCCGCGTTCCGTCGACGTCGGCGGGGCCGCACGCCGAGCTGAAGCTCACCGTCGCAAAGCACGCCGACGCATCGACGCAAGGGCGGCTGCAGACGCCGCCGCGGGCAGGTGGCAGGCAGAGGCCGCTCGAGCACTCGACCGATCGGGTGCACGGCGCTCCGTCGAGGAGGGGATCCGCGTCTGGGATGGGCCCTGCGTCGCCGATCGGAACGCAGCTGCCGGCCGCGCAGGTCTCGCCGGGTGCGCAGTCGGCAGGACTGGTGCACTCGGTGGCCGTGCACTGACCCTCGATGCACGCCATGTCCGCGTCGCACTGCGAGGCGTCGCTGCAGCTCGGCTGACAGCCGCCGTGGAAACACTGGTAGCCGTCCCGGCAGTCGGAGGGTGCGTCGCAGGTCGCGAGGCAGAGGCCTCCCGCGAGATCGGGCTCGCACATCGCGCCCATGCCGCACGCCGGGCCACTGCCACAGCGGCTCGAGCAATAGCCGCCGGGGAACGACGGAACGCAGAGCAGGCCGCCTTCGCACGAGTCGGTGCACGGCGCCCCATAGTCCGCGCTGCCGCCGCCGCATCCGAGCAGCGCGCTCCCGCTCGCCAAGACCAGGAACGCAGCTCGCAAGCAAGCAAGGAGCGGCTGGTGCCGCGACATCGATGGGGACACCGAACGGAGTATACGGGGACGGCCCGGTGCAGCTACGATGCTTTGGCCGACCGTCACGGATTGGCACACGCGCCCCCCTCGATCGAGTGTCCCAGACTCCCCTCATCTCACTGTCCTCTCGCACCCCATGTCGACATTAGGCCGACTCGGACGCTACGAGCTAGTGCGCAAGATCGCCGCCGGCGGGATGGCGGAGATTTTCCTCGCGCGCCACTGGGGCTCCGCGGGGTTCTTCCACGAGGTGGTGATCAAGCGCCTCTTTCGGCACCTCGCCGAGCACCCCGGTCAGCTGCGCATGTTCCAGGACGAGGGCCGCCTCTTGGCGGCGCTGTCCCACGCCAACATCCCGCAGGTCTACGATGTGGGGCACGCGGACGGGTATTGGTACATCGCGATGGAGCACGTCGAGGGTCACACCCTCGCGGACGCCTTCCAGCTCGGGGTGCGCAACGGCCTGCCGATGCCCTTGCCCGTCGCGATGGGCATCGTCATGCAGACCTGCGAGGCGCTCCATCACGCGCACGAGCGCGCCGATCGGGCGCGGCGACCGCTGCGCATCGTGCACCGCGACGTGACCCCGCAGAACGTAATGCTGACCCGCGACGGGGTCGCCAAGCTCATGGACTTCGGGGTCGCCTCCACCGCCGCGCGCAAGGACACCGAGGCAGGCGCGGTGCGCGGGACCTTCGCTTACATGGCGCCCGAACAGATCCGCGCTCGCCCCTTGGACAAGCGCGCCGACGTGTTCGCGTTGGGCGTGATCCTCTACGAGCTCACCACCGGCACGCGCCTCTTTCGGGGCAGCGACGTCCAGGTGATGACCCAGGTCGTCGAGCAGGATGTCGCGCCGCCCACCAGCCGCGATCCGAACTACCCGGCCGACCTCGAGGAGGTGGTGCTCGCAGCGCTCTCGCGCGATAGGAGCCGGCGGATCCCATCCTCGGCGCACCTCGCGCTCCGCCTCGAAGAGCTGGCCCAGCGCTACGGGGTCCTGGTGGGTCCGCGCGCGGTCGCTCGCTGGGTGGGCCAGGTATTGCCGGCCGAGCCGCTCCGCGAAGAAGAGCTCGGCATGGTGCAGCCGCCGGACATGGGATCCGATCACGGCGGCTACGAGGTCGCGCGTGAGGACGTGGGCGACGAGGAGGGTATGATGGAAGACCTCCGTCTTCTCAGCCTCCCGCCCGAGGCGCTCGAAGATGAGCTCCCGGACGTGCTCGGTGAGCTGCCGCCCGAGGAGCCTTACTACGGCGAGCACATGGTGGATCCCGTCGAGGTCGACTTCGATGGGGAGCTCGAGGCAGGGGTCGACGATCTGTTGTCCCAGCCCCCGCCAGAGCCCCAAGGGCACGGCTACGATCTCTCGCCGTCGGGCGAGACGCCGCTGACGCTCGATGGCTTCGATGAGCACGACGTCCAGCGCCCGGTGCTCCTGCTCGATGCCCCCAAGAAGCCGTCGATCATGCCCACCGGTTTGCCCAGCGACTCGGGTCCCAGGAGCGGACGCCGAGGCGTGAGCTTCGTCGACGAGCTCGAGCGCAAGCTCATCGAGGATCTCGACGACCCGACGGACGATCCGGACGAGGCGCCACCGTGACCGCCCGGTGTGGGAGGCCACGCCGAAGCGTAACGCCGAGGCGCGCGTGAGCAGTCCGGAGATCGCCGCGGGTTTGCTGGAGGTCGCCGTGCGCGTCGGCGCGCTGTCGAACGCGCCCGGCGTGGATGAGCGCGTGGTGTCGGCGCGAGGCTGGGCGTGGCTGGGCGCGGCGGATACGGCGCACGAGCTGGGCGAGGGCATGCTCGCGGACGCCGAGTTCGGTGGCGATCCGATGGTCGCGGCCGAAGCCCTGGCCATCCTCGCGAGCGTCGATGGACAGCGAGGCGATCTCGAGCGTGCGCTGGGACGCTGGGACGAGGCCGGCACCCGGATGCTGGCGCAGGGTCGCAAGGAGCGTGCGGCCCAGGTGCTCTGCGATGCCGCGGAAGTGCTGCTCGACAGAGACGGCCCGGCCGATGTGTCCGCTGCGGCAGGCCGGTTGGCCTCCGCCCGAGCGCTCTTCGCGGAGGTCTCGCCCAACGATTCGCCGATCCGGCTCCGCGCCCTCTTGGATAGAGCTCGGGCCGCGACCGGTGACGTCGACGGAGCACTGCGTGACCTCGCGCTGCAGGCCGACACTGGGAGCAGCCGCTGGCAGGTCTACCAACATCACAGCGCGCTCGCGCGCCTCCACGAGCTCGCGGGGCAGGAGCTCGCCGCGCGCCGTAGCTGGGAGCACGCCACCGAGGTCGCCGAGGAGATCGCGACGCAGCTTCCGAAAGCGCTGCGCGCGACGTTCTTCGCGGAGCCCGGGCGCGCGCTGGCCCGAGCCCGGTCGTCGGGGCGGTCCGAGAGCCGCGCGGTCGGCTCCGATCTCTCGCGCGATGGACGCTGGCTTCGGCTCCTCGAGATCACCAAGCGCCTCGCCAGTGAGCGCGACATCGCGCGCCTGCTCGAGCGGATCACGGACTCGGCCGTCGAGCTCTCCGGCGCGGAGCGAGGCTTCGTGTTGGTGCTCGACGAGCACGGCAAGCTGGTGCCTCACGCCGTGCGCGACGCAGCGCAGCCCGATGATCCCCACGTGGCGTTCAGCCAATCGATAGCCGAAGCCGTGCTGATCGACGGCGAGCCGATCGTGACCGTCGATGCGCGCGCCGACGGACGGGTGAACGACTACATGAGCGTGCACCGCCTGATGCTTCAGTCGGTGGCATGTCTCCCGATCCGGGTGGGCCGCCTCGGTGAGCCCGCGATCACGCTCGGGGTGCTCTACGTGGAGAACCGGGTGCGCAGAGGACGCTTCGGCGAAGGTGACGTCGAGCTGCTCCTGGCGTTCGCAGATCAGGCGGCGATAGCCCTCGCCAACGCCCGCATGCTCGCGGAGATCCAGTCGCAGAACGCAGAGCTGGCCCAGCAGCGCGATCATCTCGCCGCGGCGCAGTCGGAGATCGAGCGCCTGCTGTCCACCACCACCGATGAGCGCGATCGGGCGCGCGATGAACTCGGTCGGGCCCGGGAGGCGCTCTCGCAGAAGAGCCGGATGGGCATCATCGGGCAGAGCGAGGGGATACGCAGGGTGCTCGGGGTGATCGAGCGGGTGCGCGACGTGTCGATCCCCGTCGTGATCCACGGCGAGAGCGGCACCGGCAAAGAGCTGGTGGCGCGTGCCATTCACTTCGCGGGCGCGCGGAAGAAGGCGCCGTTCGTGGCGCTCAACTGCGCGGCGGTCCCCGAGACCCTGCTCGAGTCCGAGCTCTTCGGGCACGAGAAAGGTGCGTTCACGGGCGCCGATCGCGCGCGCTCCGGTGTCTTCGCGCAGGCCGACGGGGGCACACTCTTCCTCGACGAGATTGGCGACATGCCCGCCAAGATGCAGGTGGAGCTTCTAAGGGTCTTGGCCGACGGAAAGGTGCGACCCGTCGGGAGCGAGATCGAGCGGCAGGTGGACGTGCGGGTCGTCGCGGCGTCGAACAAGTCGCTCCGCGATCTAGTGAAGCAGGGCCTCTTTCGAGAAGACCTCTTCTACCGGCTGGCGGTGGTCGAGCTGACGATCCCTCCGCTCCGCGAGCGACGGGGCGACGTCGCGCTCTTGTGCGAGCATCTCCTGGCGCAGATCGCCGAGCGTGAGGGTCAGCCCAAGAAGCGGCTGTCGCCGAGAGCCATGGCGCGGCTGAGCGCGGCGAGCTTCCCCGGCAATGTCCGGCAGCTCGAGCACGTCTTGATGAACGCCTGCGTGATGACGGATGCCGCGGTGATCGATGCTTTGCACCTGACCCTCGAGGACGGCTTCGTCGCCTCGGAGGAGGAGCTCGAAATCGACGACGAACACGTGCTCGCCGAGGAGACCTCGCCGTTTCACGAGCTCGCTGGGCAAGACCTCCCGGAGAACGTCGAGGCCTGGAAGAACGAGGAGCGTCGACGGATCCTCGAGGCCCTCGAGGCGGTCTCCTGGAACCGGGTGAAGGCCGCGCAGAAGCTGGGGATGCCTCGCCGCACGTTCTACAGGCGGCTCAAGGAGTACGGGATCCTCGCCAGCTGACCTGGGTCAGCCCTGGCTGTGGACGGGGACATCGCCGACCGCGACCTCGGGGGCGCTCTTCAGGATCCTGTCGATCCGAAGCTCGACGCTCCCACCGCCACGGTAGCTGTCGGCGCGCAGACTCCCGACGAGGGAGACGGTGCTGCCCAGCTGATCGAGTTCGGCGCCGAGACCCATTCCAAAGCAGGGGAGGCGCGTCTTGCCGATGCGGAGCGCGAGCTTGAGGTGGTTGTCGCCCACCGTGCCCGCGTCCTCGATCTTCGCGTCCACCAGGCCGAAGCGGGGCTCGGGGTTCTTGTGTCCCAGGGGCTCCAGCAGCGCGAGCTCGTGCGAGTTCGGGATGGGATACCGATCCCCGTCGAGCACCAGATCCACCTTGCGGGTGACCTTCGGGATGTCGCGCTCCGCATAGATGGCCGCGCACGACGCGTCGAACGCGTGCGCGAACTCGCTCAAGTGTTCGCGGCGGATGGTGGCGCCGCAGGCCGCGCTGTGTCCCCCGAACTTCTCGAGGCGGTCCTTGCACCGCGCGATGGCGTCGTAGAGCGGAAAGCCTGCGGGTGCGCGGCCGCTGCCGTGACCGCGGCTGTCGTCGCCATCGAACGCGAAGACCATCGAGGGCGCTTCGGTCACCTCCACCATGCGCGCCGCCACGATGCCGACCACGCCGCGGTGCCAGCGCTCGCTGCCCACCACCACGCCGCGCGGTGCGTGTCCAAGCTCGCTCTCGAGGGTGCGCGCGGCCAGCACGGCCTCTTCGGCGATCCGGTTCTGCAGCTCCTTGCGCTCGGTGTTGATGGCCTCGATCCGCGCCGCGATGGATCGCGCTTCGCTCAGGTTCTTGGCGCGCAAGAGCGCGAGGGTGAGGTCGGGCGAGCCCAGCCGACCCGACGCGTTGAGCCGAGGGGCCAGCCGGAACGACACGTCGATGCCGCCCACCATGCTCCCGCGCTTAATCTTCGCGGCCTCGCCCAATGCTGCGATCCCCGGCCGATCCAAGCGCGACACCAGCCCGAGCCCGTAGCGAACCAGCGCGCGGTTGTCGCCATCGAGCGGCGCGACGTCGGCGATGGTCCCGAGGGCGACGAGATCCAGCATCGGCCGCACGTCGAGCTTCACCCCCAGCCGGGTGCGGATCGCTGCGACCAGGGTGAACACCAGCCCGACGCTCGCGAGGCCCTTGTAGGGAAAGCCGCAGTCGGGGCGGTGGGGGTTGAGGAACGCGAGCGCGGGCAGCGTCTCTTTGGGGACCAGATGGTGGTCCACCACGATCACGTCGAGTCCGGCACGCTTGGCCCGCGCTATCCGCTCGTGATCCGAAGAGCCGCAGTCGCAGGTGATGAGCAGCGTGGCCTTGGTGGCGAGCACCCGGTCCAGACCCGGATCCGAGAGCCCATAGCCGCCCGCGAAGCGGTTGGCGCAGAGCGCGGACACCGTGGCGCCCCACTGTTCGAGCGCGTCCGCCAGCAGCGCCGTCGAGGTGGTGCCATCGACGTCGTAGTCGCCGTAGATCGCCACCGTCTCCCCGGACCGGCACGCGTTCGCGATGCGCTCGGCCGCGGCTTCCCGATCGGCCATCGACAGCGGTGAGCTGAGCTCGGCGAGCTTGGGCTCGAGCCAACGTCTCGCGTCGGTCGGGTCGCTCCACCCCCGGGCCAAGAGCAGATGCCCCATCGTGCTCGAGACCCCGAGCGTTCGGCCCAGGGTACGCGCGTCCTCTACATCGATCGACATGGCGGCGTTCTCGTCCAGCGCGTCGCTCCCTTGCGTGCGCGGCGCCCGCGGCCCGTCCGGGAGAGAGGCGCGGGCGGGGTCGGGCGACTCGATCACGCGCGGAGGGTCACTGCCGGGGCCCCAGGTCGCAAGGAGAAACGAGCGGCGTGTCCTGGGTGATCCGCGCTGGGGCGCCCGGGTGCGAAGCGCGTTTCGCGCCTGTTTTTGGGATCGGAAAGGCACCGGCCACGCGACCGAATTCCGCTAGGATGCGTCCCCTTGCTGATGCGGCTCCTCGATCTCTGGGCGACCATCGTCACCCGACACCGCGCGGTGGTGCTCGGGATCACCCTCGTCGTGGTGGCGTTCCTCGGCGCGAACCTGCCCTTCCTCGCCACCGACACCGCGCCCGAGAACCTGCTGATCTCGTACGGCGACTACGACGAGCGGGTGGAAGCGTTCCGCTCTCGCTTCGGCGACACGGACAGCGTGGTGGCGATCCTGGTGGTCGCCGACGATGTGCTGACCCAGCCGCCGCTCGATTACGTGCACACGGTCACCTCGGCGTTCGAGGAGGACGATCGGGTGGTGCGGGTCGCGAGCCTGACCAACGCCCCGTTCCCGGTGCCAGCCGAGGAGGAACTCGGCGGACTCGACGACCTCGATGGAGGCGGGGAGGGGCTCGATGATCTGGACACCCTCGAGGACGAAGAGGGCGCGTTGCCCGACGCGGATCCGCGCTTCGAGCGCGCGGTCGCGACGCTGGTGGAGGCGCATCTGGAGCGTTTTCCGATGGGCATGATGACTGTCGCCGAGCGCACCGGTGGCCTGGCGAACATCGAGCCGCTCGTCGCGCCCGGCGCCGAGGTCACCGACGCGGACGTCGCGCGGGTGATCGAAGCCGTCGCACACGCGCCGATGCTGCGGGGACGCTTGGTGAGCGAAGATCATCAACTCGCGGCCGTCGCGCTGGTGCTCGATCCCGACCTCGGGACCGGTGATCGACGCGTGGAGATGGTCCACGCGATCGACGACTGGGTGGCCGCGCACCCTCCTCCCGCGGGCGTCGAAGTGCACATCGCGGGGCTGCCCCATCTGCGGGCTTCGATCTCGGACGCGATGATCGACGACCAGATCATCCTGGTCCCGCTGTCCTTGCTCGTCTGCATCATCCTGCTCTTCATCTCGTTCCGCTGGATCGCGGGCATGCTGTTGCCGATCCTGACCGTGGCCTTCTCCGTGGTGTCGGTGCTGGGGCTGATGGCGATCGTCGGCGAGCCCCTCACGATCCTGATGAACACGCTGCCGACGCTGCTCATCGTGATGGGCATCTCGAACGCGGTGCACGTGATCGGCCGCTACGTCGAGGAGTCGCGCCGCACGAACGATCGGATGGTCGCCGCGCGCCGCACCATGCACTCGCTCGCGGTCGCCAGCTTCCTCACGTCCTTCACGACGGCGGTGGGCTTCGCGTCCCTCGCCGTGGCGGACACCGAGATGCTGCGCCGCTTCGGCTTGGTCGCCGCCCTCGGGGTGATGGTGGTCTACCTGGTCCTCATGACCTTCGTGCCCGCCGCGCTGACGTACTTCGTCCCGCCCAGCGGCGATCACAAAGTGAAGCTCAACAAGTCGACCACCCGCGGCTGGCTGGAGCAGCTCCTGGTGGTGATGACCGCGCGGCTGGTGCGCCGGCCGTACGTGCCGATCATCGTCGCCAGCGTCTTGGGCCTCTCGGCCGCGTGGGCCTACCGCTTCATCCACATCGACACGTCGTTGCTGGACACCTTCCGCCCGGGCGATCCGGTGGTGATAGCGACCCACTTGGTCGACGATCACCTCGATGGGATCCGGCCGCTCGAGGTCCTCTTGCTGGCGGACGATCCGGATCGTCTGCGCTCGCCGGAGGCCCTGGCGGCGATCGATCGGGTGGCCGCCTGGTCGATGACCCAAGACGGCGTCCTCCGCGCAACCAGCCCCAACGACTTTCTGTACGCGGTCTACGACCCGATCGCAGGACTCCCGGAAGGGACCCGTGAGCCCTTCTCGACGCCCGAAGAGATCGTCGCGCTCGAGACGCTGCTCTCTCGCTTCGAGCCCTCACCCATTCGGGACTACCTCACCGAGGACGGCACGGCGGCGCGGCTGGAGATCCGCCTGGGCGACGTGGGCGCGCGGCGCTCGATCGAGATCATCGACGACATCGAGCGTCAGCTCGAGGTGGAGCTCGGTGCGATCCCCGGAGTGCGGTGGTCGCTGCTCGGCGAGGGCTACATCGGCTCCCACGGCGTCGACTCGGTGGTGACCGATCTCTTCGGATCCCTCGCGCTATCGGTGGTGATCATCTTCGCGATGATCGCGCTCCTCTTCCGCAGCCTGCGCATCGGGATCTTGGCCATCCCCACCAACGTCCTGCCCCAGCTCGGGGTGGTGGCCTGGATGGTAATTCGAGGCATCCCGCTGGACGCGAGCTCGGCCGTCGTCTTCTCGGTGGTGGTCGGCGTCACCGTCGATCTCACGATCCATGGATTCGCGCGCTACCTCGAGGAGCGTGAGCTGGGCCTCAACCGGAGGGCGGCGATCCTAAGGAGCGCTCGAGGCACCGGGCGCGCCATCGTAGTGGCCACATCCACCCTGGTGTTGGGCTTCGGCGTGCTCTTGCTGTCGGGCTTCGTCCCGATCCAGCACTTCGGCGAGCTCATCTCGGTGGCCTTGGGGCTGTCGCTGCTCTCCACGCTGCTGGTGCAGCCCCCGCTGCTCTATCTGTTCGCGCCCGAGGGCAAGAAGGCCCCGCGCGTCGCCACGTCCTGACGGGGCTCACGCCGTCGCGCGGGCAGTGTGCTTGGCGATGACGCCGAGCAGAAGCTCGCTGAGTGCCTCGAGCTCGAACGGCTTGGAGAGGACCGCCACCGCGCCGAGCTCTTCGGCCGCCTCGCTCACCATCGGCTCCGCGAACGCGCTCATGAGGACGAACGGGACACCGCCATCCGCACGCAGGAGCGCCAAGAGATCGAGGCCGCCCAGCCGCGGCATCCGGAGGTCCGAGAGCACCACGTCGAACCCATGAGGATCCGAGTGCAGCAGGTTCCAAGCGGCGACGCCGCTGCCCGCGCAGACCACCTCGAGGTGCTCACGGGTGAGGTGCTCCTCGAGCAGGGCGGAGAACGAGCGGTCGTCCTCCACCACGAGCACGCGGCCGAGCGTCGATAGAGAGCGTTGGGAGGCGGTCATGGGGATCACGATGAGCAAGGCTCACACCAACCCAAAGCCCAACCATTTGCCGTGATTCGGGGCGCGCTTCGCGAGTCGAAACGACGCGACAGGTCGTCGCGACCCCAAAATGCATCGCGCCCGAGACGCAACGAGCCGCGCGGCGGTGGCCGGCGCGGCTCGTTGGGATTTCGAATCGGGCTCTGGCGTGCGGCTCAGCCCGTGGCGCTCTCCGCGCGGCGGGCCGCGGTGCGCTGATTGCGCGCCTTGGACGCCGCCTTCATCGAGGCTCGGGCGGGGGCGAAGAAGCGGGTGTCCATCCACTCGGTGATGGGCGCCGCGATGAAGAGCGACGAGTAGGTGCCGATGGCGATGCCGATGCCGAGGGCGAAGGCGATGTCCCGGATCACGCTGGTGCCCCAGATGAAGAACGCCAGCATCGAGATGATGGTGGTCGCCGCGGTCATCACGGTGCGCGAGAGGGTCTCGGACAGGCTCTTGTTGATCAGCGCCTTGAGCGTCATGTCGCGGTGACGCGCCATGTTCTCTCGGATCCGGTCGTAGACCACGATCGTGTCGTTGATCGAGTAGCCCACGATGGTCAGCAGCGAGGCGATGGTGGTGAGGTTGAACTCACGCCCGGAGAGGGCGAAGACGAACACCACCAGGATCGCGTCGTGCAACAACGCGACGATGCCGCCGGGGGCGAAGCGCACGTCGAAGCGGAACGCGACGTACACCATGATGAACGCGATCGTGTAGAGCAGCGCCCAGAACGCGGAGACCTGGAGCTGACGTCCCGCGCGCGGACCCACCCACTCGACACGGTCGGCAGCCGCAGGGCCCCGCTCGCCGAGGTTGGCGCGGAGCTCGCCGATGAGCTGGTCCGCGACACCGATGAGGTCGGCCTCGTAGTGGTGATCGGACTCGGGGCCGAAGCGGCGCACATCGCCGCGGACTTCGAGATCGACGCTGGCCAGGGCCGTCTCCAGCACCGCGGGATCCACGGCTCCGTCGAGGCGGACGCTGACCCGATCGCCACCGGGCGATACTCGGAGCGAGACGATCTCGGGATCGACCGCGGCCTCGATGGCCTCGGTCACCTGCGCGTCGATGTCGGCCGGCAGGTTCGAGATCTCGCGCAGCCGAATGATGTACGCGTTGTCCTGGCCCTGGACCTCGATCACGTCGGGGTTGGCGTAGCCGAGCTCGGTGAGCTCGGTGCGGAGTTCTGCGCTGGAGACATCCCCCTCGAAGTGCAACTGCACCTCGGTGCCTCCGGCGAAGTCGACGCCGAAGTTGAGGCCGGGCCAGAAAAGCGAGCCGATGGCGGCAGCGCAGAGGAGGGCCGAAGCGGTGCCGCAGATGGTGCGCCACTTCATGAAGTCGAACTGAGTACCGGGCTTGACGATTTCCATCGCTACCTCAACCGACCCGGAGCTTGCGGACCTTCAGCCCGCGGACGATCCAGTCGAACATGACCTTGGAGCAGAAGACGCCCGTGAAGAGCGAGCTGAGGATGCCGATCATCAACGTCACCGCGAAGCCGCGGATGGGCCCTGTGCCGTACTGAAAGAGCACCACACCTGCGATGAACGTCGTGATCTGGCTGTCGAAGATGGACCAGAAGGCCCGATCGAAGCCGAGTTCCACGGCAGTGCGCGGGGTCTTGCCCTGTCGCAGCTCCTCGCGGATGCGCTCGTTGATGAGGACGTTCGCGTCCACCGCCATGCCGACCGTCAGCGCGATGCCCGCTATGCCCGGCAGGGTCAGGGTGCCGCCGAAGGCCGCCAGCACCGCCAAGAGGAAGAGCACGTTGAAGAGCACCATGGTGTTCGCCACCAGGCCCCCGACCTCGTAGTAGACGCCCATGATGAGGAGCACGAAGATGATGCCCATCAGCGCGCCCATCAGGCCCTGATTCACCGAGTCACGGCCCAGGGTGGGGCCGATGAGCTGCTCGTTGGACGGGGTGATGGGAGCGGGCAGGGCGCCGGCGCGCAGGACGATCACCAGCTGGTTGGCGTCCTCCAGCAGCTCGGGCACCGGGCGGAAGCCGCCGAGGGTGATCGAGGCGCGACCACCGCCGATGCGCTGGTTGATCACCGGGGCGCTCTCGACGCGGTTGTCGAGCACGATGGCCATGCGGCGCATCACGTTGTCGCCGGTGAGCGTGTCGAACGCGCGGGCGCCCGCCGAGTTGAACGTCAGCGACACATACGGGCTGCCGTCCTGCTGATCGAAGGCCACCGCGGCGTCCTCGATCGCATCGCCGGTCACCTCGGTGCGGCGGTGCAAAAGGTACGTGCGCCACGTGTTGGTGTGGACGTCGTCGATGGTGGTCTCGTCGTACTCGCCGGTGTCGGCGATGCCCACCACGAGCTGGCGCTCGTCGGGGAACGAACCCGCTTCCTCGAGCGTGTCGAGGTGGCGCTGGAGCCAGCTGCGGGCGTCGTAGACCTCGGACACCTCGCCGTCGTGGTAGACGACCGGCTCGCCCTCCGACGGGCGGAACTCCACCAAGTGGATCCCACTCTCGTCGCGCTCGATGCGGGTAGCGCTACCTCGAACGACCTCTCCCTCGACGCCCTCCTCGGTGGGCGCGAGCATGACGAAGTCGCCGCTCGCTACCAGGTAGGTGGTGGTCGTGTTGGGGCTGTCCTCGCCGGCGCGGACGGCCTCCGTCGCGCGGGTGATCCCCGCGGGGAGTCCGGTGAGCCCGGCGACGTACTCGCTCACGTCGTCGACCACCAAGAACTCCAGGCGCGCGGTCCGAGCGATGATCTCGCGGATCTCCTCGAAGGTGTCCTCACCGGCGCCGGGGATCTCCACGACGATGTTGGTGTCGCGGGCCATGACGGAGGCCTCGCGGACGCCCATCTCGTCGATGCGGTTGGCGATGGTCTCGCGGGCCTGCTCGACCGAGGTCTCACGGAGGCGATCGACGGCGTCGTCTCGCAGCTCGAGGGTCACGACGTTCCCCGCCGTGCCCACTTCGCGCAAATCGAAGCCGTTGATCATGTCGCGGTCGAGCGAGCTGACCTCGTCCTCCTCCTCGAACACCACGCGGAAGGAGCGCGGGTCGGTGCGGAGGCGCTCGGTGGTCACGTGCTCCCGGGTCGTCCCCAGCTGCTCGTCGGTCGCGGGCTCGCCGTCCTCGCAGATCTCGAGCGCCAGGCAGAGCCGCTCGAGCAGCTGCTGGGCGCGCAGATCACGACGGGCGGCGATCGCTTCGTCGATCTCCACCTCGTACATGAGGCGCATGCCTCCCTGGATGTCCAAGCCCGGGGCGATGCGATTGCGGAACGCGCTCCGAACCCAGTCGGGTGCGCCAGGCAAGGCGCCTCCCTCGGGAATGGAGGGCCAAAGCGCAAGCCATGCCGCCACGATGGCAACGATGATCAGACCAAAACGAGCGTACCAACCCCGATCCATGGGTCCTCTCTCAGAGCCGACGCGGAGGGCGCGTCATGCTTTCTTCTCTTCGCCAGCGCTGGAAGCGCCGCCCTTGTCGCTGGACTTGTCCCCGGCAGCAGCCGGGGCTTTCTCGGGCTCCACATCCGGGCCGGCGATGTTCGCCCGCAGGATGTTGAGCTTCACCTTGTCGGCAACGCCGAGCATCACCGATCGGTTGTCGTCGTTGAGGCGGAGAATCTCGCCGAGGATCCCGCTGGTGGTGCGGACCTTCATCCCGACCTTCAAGCCCGTCTGGAGCTTGTCCGCCTCCTGCTGGCGCTGACGCTCGGGGCGCAGGAGCAAGAAGTACGTGAGGGCGAAGATCGCCGCCATCATCCCGATCTGCACCCCGCAATCCATGCCGCCTACGCCACCGCCGCTCGCCGCTTCACCCGCGGCCTCGCCCGCGCCAGTGACGTCGGGCTGGAGCAGGATCGACTGCAGAAAGAGTGCGTGGAGGGCGGAGAGAAGATGCATGGGGATCGCCTGGGGCTGCCGTGCCTACCGCGGAGGGCGGGCGTCCCGGAGCGGAAAAGCCGCACAAAAACGGGGTTCTGCCGTCGGGGGCGCGGGTTCTACTGTAGGCCCCCCTGCCCGTCAACACGGGGTCGGACGAGCGAGGGAGGAGGAGCCGTCGAGGCGGGACGAGACACCCCGGCAGCGGAGGTCATTCCGGCGGGTCGCCGCCGCCCGTGAGCAGATCGATCGTGGCGCGGACATCTTCCCGGCGCGCGACCACCAGCAGGGGTCGTCCGCCGTGGATCACCGAGTCGCCTCGCGGCGCGCTGATGCTCCCCTGCTCGTCGCTTATCCCGGCGATCACCGCGCCGCGGGGAAAGTCCTTGGAGCTGCCCACGTCGCGAACGGTCCGACCCGCCACGGCCGCCTCTTCGGGGACCACGATCTCGAACGCGATCGAGTCGCCGCTCCCGAGCACCATCGAGTGGCGCACCCGGGGGTACTCGATCGCCGTGCCGAGCGCGCCGACCATGGTCTCGATCTCGCCGAAGACCTGATCTATCCCCGCGCGCAGATAGATGGGCCGGTACGCAGGATCGCGGAGGCGCACCAGGATCCGCTTGGTCCCCTGGGTTCGGGCGATGGCAGCGACCGCGAGGTTGTCGGCGTCACGCCTCAGCATCGCGGCGACGACGTCGGCGCTGGCGACGTCGGCGTCGGCGAGCACCCGGGGATCGGTTCCGTCCCCTGCGATGACGACCAGACCGTGTTCGGTGAAGCCGCGCGCCGCGACGACCGGATCTCGATCGACCAGGGTCACGGTGTGTCCTTCGCGACCCAGCGAGTGCGCGAGGTTGGTTCCGGCGAGGCCGCCTCCAACGATGATGATCCTCATGGCCTCACTCCTGTCCCGCGTGTGCGCCGCGTCTCGTCGCGATGGGTGTCACTCATGATCGTCGCGGAGGGTCAGGACCTTCTCGTCCAGGGCCTCGAGCAAATCATTCGCGGCCTCCGCGTCGAGCACGCCGCGTCGGGCTGCTTCGACCAGCGCCCCGCGCTGGGCATCGAGGATGGCCATGTCCACGTGCGCGTCCACCGAGTGACCGTCGCTCGCACCGATCTCCGCGTTCCGCATTCGGCGATCTGCCTCGAGCGCCTCGCGCTGAAGCGCGGCCTTCTTCTCCGCGTGGGCCCGGCGCGACACCAGGCCGGCCTCGAGCAGGGTGTCCAGCTCGAGCTGGCCGCGGCGCGCAGCGATCAAGCGCGCGCGCGCCCCGGCCACCTCGGGGTCTGCGCCTCGGGTGAGCTCGAGCCAGCGCAGCACCCGCGCGAACGGGAGCGCCTGCGACACCAAGGTGATGAAGGTGACGCCGAAGACGATGGCGACGAGGCGGCTCTTGAACGGGGTGTCATCGGGCAAGGCGAGCACCGCGGCCATCGAGAGCGCGCCTTTGATGTTCCCGAAGACCATCGTGTACTTCCAGCGCAGGGGGATCTTCTCGCGCGTCGCCATGCGGAGCGCCGCGAAGCCACCGAAGACCGCGACCACCCGACCGATGTGCAGCGCGGCCAACGCCAACAGGATCACCGGCGCCTCTTGGTAGAGCGCGACGGCGTCGATCTGCATGCCCACGAGCAGGAACACGAAGACGTTGATCGCGAAGCCGATGGTCTCCCAGAAGCCGCGCAGCGCGAGCACCCGCGAGGGCGGCAGGTAGCGGCGCGCGGCACGTCCCAGCACCAGACCCACGATCACGACCGCGATCACCGGCGAGGCGTGCAGCTCCTCCGACAGCAGCGAGGCGCCGAAGACCACGACGATGGAGACGAGCACCGCGGTCAGGTGATCCGGTGTCGCGCGCAGGGCTGCGGCGCCCAGGGTGGCGAACGCCATCCCGAACAGGCCGCCGCCCACGATCGCTATCAAGAGTGAGCGGATGATGGTGATCGCGTCGGCGTCGGCGCCTGCGGCGATGCCAGCCGTCGTCGTCACCAACACCAGCGCCGTGCCGTCGTTGAAGAGGCTCTCGCCCTCCATGATCGCCGCGAGGCGCTCGGGGACCCGCACCGCGCGGAAGGCCAAGAGCACACTCACGGTGTCGGTGATCGCCAACAGGGCTCCCAGCACCAGCGCGATGGTGAACGGAAGATCGAGCACCCACATCGCCACCGCGGCGGTAGCGAACAGCGAGAGCGCCACGCCCGGCACCGCGAGCGTGAGGATCGCGTTCCGCGAATCGCGCAAGTGATCGAGGTTGGCGAAGAGCGCTCCCTCGAAGACCAGCACGGGCAGCACCCCGATGAGGATGAACTCCGGGTTGAGCGGCGCGGCGGGCACCATCCCGAGGAGCACCAACACCAAGCCCACCAACACCAGCGCGACGTTGTACGGGATGCCCACCCGCTTGGCCGCGATCGCCACCGCCGAGCCGACGGCGAGGATGAGCATCAGGACTTCGAGGGTGTGTCGCATCGGGTGCAGGTCGGAGCGCAGAGACGGAGTGCCGAGCCGGTGTCCACCTGCGCAGACGAGCGCGCCTCAGGCGCCGATGGTCATGATGCACGCATCGGGCACCAGGATCTTGCGTCGCCGCTGACTGCTCATGAGCATGTTCTGAAACGGGTTGTCGGTGCGCCACAGATCGCCCGCCAGCACGGTCGTCAGGCCCTTGCGCAGGGCCTCGTCCTGGTCTCTCGAGAACACCAGATCGTGCAGCAAATCCGAGTGATAGAAGGTCTTGATCAGCGTCGCGAAGACGTTGTAACCAACGCCCATGTGGCGCTGGTGGGCGTCCATCAGGTCGGGCTCCGACTCGGTCCCGGCATTCAGCGCCTGCGCTAGCACGTGGGCGAGGAGCTCTCCGCTCAGCATCCCCAGCGAGACACCCGACGAGAAGACGGGATCGAGGAAGCACCCCGCATCCCCGAGGGTGGTCCAGCGCGCTCCGTGGTGGCGCTTGTTCTGGAAGCTGAAGCTGCCGAACAGCACCGGGCGCTTGGGCCGCTGAGCACCTCTCGCGACCTGAGAGACGAACGGAGAGCTGCTGATCTGTTCGTCGAGCCACTCGGGCGTCAGACCCTTGACGCGGCTCACCAGACCGACGCTCACCCGCCGCCGTCCGAGCGGGATGACCCAACACCAGCCCTTCTCGACGTACAGGATCCGGATGGAGCCGCCAGCGTCCTCCAGGAGCTCCCGCTCGACGCCCGGATCGACGTCGTGGAGGTGGGTGAACGCCGCAGCCAAGCCGAAGTCCTCGATCAGCTCGACGGATTTGTCGCGCCGTCCGAAGAACGCGTCCTGTCCGCTCGCATCGACGACGTACCGGGCCTCGTAGGTAGAGGCGGTGGTGGTGACCGAGACGTGGCCTTCTTGGACATCACACGCGAGCACCCGTTCATCGAAGTGGATCTCGGCGCCCACTTCTTCGGCGCGTCGCGATAGCCAGTGATCGAAGACGCTGCGCTCGACCTGGTACGCATGATCGGGTGTGCCAGGCAGGGCATCCGCGAAGGTGTAGGTCATGCGTCCGCCGATCGACTCGTCGAGGAACTCCGCGCCGGCCTTGCGCACGAAGCCCTGGGTGCTGGGGTCCAGGCCGAGCCGAGTGAAGAGGGGAAGATCGATCGGGAGCAACGACTCCCCGATGTGAAAGCGCGGAAACTGCTGACGCTCCAGGGTGAGCACCGAGACCCCCTGCTGCGCCAGCAGGTTGGCCGCCGTGGAGCCGCTGGGCCCCGCACCGATCACGATCACGTCGAAGCGCTTCTGCATGGACGCGAGCGTGGGACGGCGCCGAGCCCTGCGCCAGGGAGCGAGGGCCGCTGCGATCTCTTGTCGCTGCCGCGCCGCCCATCATACTCGGGGCCGATGCAGACGTTCGACGTGGTGATCATGGGTGGTGGCCTCGCCGGCCTCACCAGCGCCCTCCATTTGCGGCGCACGCTACCGAAGCTCAGCGTCGCCGTGATCGAGCCCAGCCGACGCCCTCTGCCCGATGCTTGCTTCAAGGTGGGCGAGTCGTCCGTCGAGATTGGGGCTCACTGGTTCGAGCACGTACTCGGCCTCCGGAGCTACCTCGATGAGCGGCAGCTCACAAGTTCGGGCTGCGCTACTTTGTCGGCGACAACACCGGACCACTGGCCGCGCGCCGAGAGATAGGTCCGACCGAGCAGCCCGTCGTACCCAGCTTCCAGCTCGATCGAGGGCGCTTCGAGACGGACCTGAGAGCGATGGTCGAAGAGGCAGGAGCGAGCCTCTTGGAGGGACGCTCGGTGTTTCGCGTCGAACTCGGTGAGGGCGGCGCCGATCACCTGGTTCACGTCGGCCAGCGGGCCGAGAACGGTGAGAGCAGCGTCGTGCTCGGCGCGCGCTGGCTCATCGACGCGAGCGGGCGTCGGCGCCTGCTGCAGCAGAAGCTGGGTCTGACCGAGGACAGCGGCCATCGGCACAGCGCCGCGTGGTTTCGGGTGGAGCGCCGTCTCGACGTCGCGGAGCTGGTGCCCGAGAGCGAGCACCGCTGGCACGCGCGCGATGTCGATGGACGTCGCTGGCTCTCCACCAATCACCTCTGTGGCAAGGGCTACTGGGTGTGGCTCATCCCGCTCTCGACCGGCTACCACTCGATCGGGATCGTCGCGGGCGAGGAGCACCATCCGTCCGCGCAATTCGCCCGTCCCGAGTCGGCGCTGGCATGGCTGAAGATCCACGAGCCAGTGGTGTACGAGTACATTCGCGACACGGATCTCACCGACTTCATGTGCCTGCGCCGCTACGCGTACACCTCCAAGCAGGCGTTCTCTGCGGATCTGACCGGCAGCACGTTTCAGAACACCACGCTCTCGCGCGCCGATCTACGCACCGCGCAAGGCGCGTACCTCGATCCGCGGACCAACAAGGTGAAGGGCGCGAAGATCGGCGCCGAGAGCGCCGCGCTGCTCGCGGCCTCGTTCGGCATGAAGGTCGCCAGCTACGACGCAGCCCCGACGCGCGCTCGCCGCGCGCGCTGAGCGCGCTCAGACCGACTCAGACCCACTCCGACCACGTGGAGGCGGACCTTGGTCTCGCCTCCTTCTTGAAGCGGAAATCGCAGCGGGTGCCGCCTTGCGCGAGGGTCTCGGTGCGGACTAGACCCCCGCCGAACTCGTGGCTACCGATCGCGTCCGCGTTGCAGATGAAGGGGGCGAACTCGGCCGCGTCGGCGTCGATCGCGAGCTGGTGGATGGCGCAGCGATCGTAGTCGACGCCGTAGTCGCTCGACTCGCTCGGGGGCACATAGCGCGCGGCCCATCCGCCGAGCGGCGCGCCTTTACTGCGCGCCTCGAGCGATCGAACGAGGAAGCGCATCGGCCAGGAGAACATCCCGCTCGAGGCCGCCGAGCGCTCCATCCCTTTCATGCGAGCGAAGCGGCTCGCGGTGGCCTTCTCGCAGACGGACCAGGCGGTCTTGGCATCGGCGCCGCTCTCGCGCATCGCGAGGTACACCGCGACGTAGAGCGCGCCCGACGTGCTGAAGGCGCGCATCGTCGGAGCGCGCCAGCCGGGATCGGGCATCTTCTCGAGCAGCGTGACGAAGCGCTCGCGGACCGCTTCGAAGGTCGGCCCGTCGGGGATCGTGGCGAGCGCGGGGACCAGATCGTCCTGCCAGCGGGTCAGCTCGGCGAGACAGAAGGACTTGCGGTCGGCGAGCGTCGTCATGGCCGTCATGGTCCATCGCTGCGCGCGCGACGTAAACCCTTCACTCGAACCCGTCGCGCTCGTCCCATCCCATACAGAAGCGCGCGTTGATCTCCGAGAGCGTGCGGGATCGAAGGACGCCTCCGTGATCACGGTAGGTGAAGCCGTCGGTGCCGAAGGGTCCGTGGTAGCCCGCATCGAAGAGCGCCGCGCCCACCGTCTCGGCGCGCAACAAGAAGGGTCGTGCTTCGTCGTTCAGATCGGTGTGCTCGATGCGGCCGCAGCGAACGAACGCCCCGCGTGAATCAGTGGTCTGTCCTCGCACGCCGGTCAGCTCGACGCGTCCTCCTTCGCGGACCCATCCGTACACCGCGAGCTCGCGCTCGATCGCTAGCTCGGGCTCTACGTAGAGCAATCCCCGGCCGAGCGAGCGCTGGATCCAACCGCGGTCGGCTTCGCTGAGCGCGCCGCTGGCGACGCTGCGCTGTCCGCGTCCCGACGCGCCGAGGCCGCGCTTGACGCGCCATCGTCCGGTCGGGCCACGTCGCGCGACGAACGCTTCGATCTCGCTGAGCTCGTTCGCGCGAAGGGTCTCGTCGAGCTCGCCTTCGGCCAGACCGGCCGCGAAGCCGCGCTCGTTCACCGCACGGATGATCTCGGCGGACGGCGTATTGGGTACGACGGCGCCCGCGCGTCGTGCCATCGCGATGGCGCGCGGTGTGGGGCACCAGAGCTGGGCCGTCGTTCCATCAGTCACCTGCATCCCCGGCGTGAGGAGCACCGCGCCTTCGGGCAAGTGCATGCTCGCCGCGATCGCATCGAGGCGACTCGCCAACGTGCGCGGCGCGGTCCAGCGCACCCCGAGCTCGAGCTCGTGCTCGGCGTCGAGGTTGAGCACGAACGCGGTCTTCATCCGGTCACGCGTTCCAGGGCATCGAGGAACGCGTCGCTCATGCCCGCCGACTTGCGCGCCGCTCGCTCCAGCGTCTTTCCGCGCAACACCAGCGGCGTCATCGGCGGCGGGATCAACGCGCGCCAGGTCTCGTAGTCGCTGTCGCCTGCGAAGTGCTGAAGCCAGCGCAGCGCGAAGCGGACGTGGGCGATTTCTTCGCGCCCCACCTGCGCCTCGACTTCGGCCGCCTCGGTGTCGCCGGCGGCGCGGAGCAGCTCGGACCAACGGGCGCTGTGATCCAAGTTGCCGCCCTCGAAACCGACGCCGAGCAACGCGACGAACGCGGCGGGTGAGGTCACCTGGGGCACCCGCTCCCAGAACCAATCGCGCACCGGGTAGCTGCCGATCGAGGCCCCGAGCCTTTCCACCTGCTGACGGTAGAGACCCATGTGCCGTACTTCGTCGAGCGCGATGTTCGCCAGGCCCCGACGAAACGTCTCGGGGGTCTCGGGGAACGCGAGCACGGCCCAGCCCATGAGCTCAGCAGCCTGCAGCTCGTGATGAAAGAACGTGTGCAGCAGCTCGGCCCGTCGCGCGGGATCCTTCAGCGCGCCGGGCCGCGGGACCTTCCGAGCGCGGGCCTCGAGGACGAGTTCGACAGGACGGCCGGGCGCCTCGATCCGCTGCGCCGTCGCAGGCGCCGAGCGCGCAGGCAGCGGCGGCGGCGCGAGCTTGAACGCGAGGGAGGTCGAGCGAAGGTAGGCCTCGGCCCAGCCTTCCAGCGTGTCGTTCACTGGATGAAGCCGAGCCAGACGGCGATCGGCAGCGACACGAAGCCCGCGCAGACGATCACCGCCAAGGTCATCGCGAGGCCGTGACGCAGGCCATCGAGCGCTGGGTCCGTGAGGCCTAGCGACTGAAAGACGCTGGAGACGCCGTGCGCGAGGTGCAGGGTGAGCGCGCCGTTGGCGACGATGTAGATCACCGCCACCCAGGGGACCTGGAAGCTGCGCACCACGTTCGCGTAGGTGTCGTCCGGGTCGTACGCGAGCCCGCCGGGCATCGCGGCGCCGACGGTGAAGTGGAGCAGGTGATAGACGAGGTAGAGGCCCACGATGGGACCCGTCCATCGCATGGTGCGCGCCGCGAACGTAGTCGCCGCGTCCTTCTTCATCTTGTAGCGGCCGCTCTGGGCCTCGACGCCGCGTCGGGTCAGCACGACCGCAGTCCCCACGTGCACCACGAACCCAGCGAGAAGGATCGCGCGGATGCCCCAGAGGATCGCGGGGCTCGCCTCGAGCTCGGCGTAGTAGTCGTTGAACGACTCCCGCCCGAGGAACAGGTGCAGGTTCGAGTAGAGGTGGTTGGCGACGAAGAAGAACCAGCCCGCGCCGCTCAGGGCCAGGAGCGCTTTGAGGAAGATCGAGGCGTTGAGGGCGCGGGTTCGGAGGGCGAGGGTGTGGTTCATGGCGGGTCTCCGGCGGGGCGCTCTTACGCCCTACAGGTACGACGATCCAGCACGGGTGCGCGTGACGTGGGCGGCCCTGCGATGAGGCGAACCCGCCGGGGGAGGCTCACGACGGCTGACCGGCCCTATTTGACCGATGGCCTTCCGGCCGTTGAAGGCCAAAGGGCCGCGTGGTAGCGCCAGCACCGTGATCACCACCGATCTGCGCCGACTTCCTCAGCACATCGCCATCATCATGGATGGGAACGGTCGCTGGGCGCAGCTCCGGGGACAGCCCCGTCCCATCGGACACAAGCAGGGGAGCGAGTCGGTCCGGCAGATCGTGCGCGCCACCCGCAGGCTGGGCATCCCAGCGCTGACCCTCTACGCGTTCAGCGAGCAGAACTGGCTGCGCCCCCTGACCGAGGTGGACGCGCTGATGGAGCTGCTCCGCGAGTTCCTGCTGTCCGAGCGTGAAGAGATGCTCACCAACGGGATCCGCCTCGAGTTCATCGGTCGCACCGAGCGGCTTCCCTCGATGGTGGGCAACGTGCTCCGCGAGGTCGCGAAGGACACGGCCGGCGGCAAGGACATGGTCCTGACGCTCGCACTCTCGTACGGCGGACGTGAGGAGATAGCGGACGCGGCCAAGGCCATCGCGACCCGGGTGAAGGCCGGCACGCTCGCGCCCCACGAGGTCGATGAGGAGCTCTTCGGGAGTCTCTTGCCGTCGATGCGGAGCGGTCCCGTGGACCTTCTGATACGCACCGGTGGCGAGCAGCGCATCTCCAATTTCCTGCTCTGGGGCGCCGCGTACGCCGAGCTCTACTTCGCCGATCGGCTCTGGCCAGAGTACGCGGTCGAGGACCTCTACGAGGCCATCGCGTCGTTTCAGTCGCGCGATCGGCGATTCGGTCGGGTATCTTCCGACGGCTCAGCCTCCGAGGAGGCAGCGGCCAAGGAAGAGGAGCCTGCGGAAGAAGTCGCCGTTGCCCCGCTTCGCTCCTAGCGCTCCGCGCTTGGTCCTCGGGCAAATGACCTCGGCGACTCGTGACTTCCTGGTGTTGGGACTCCCCTGGTATGGCGAACGCGTCCGAAGCTCCTGAGCCCATCCTCCCCGCGCCCGCGCGCGAGATGAGCGCCGCCGATGCCGCGAAGGCCAAGCAGCGGGCGTTCTTGCGCAACACGTTCGCTCGGTTCGCCACCGCGATGGTAGGCATCCCGATACTTCTCTATCTGATGTTCTGGGCGCCGAGCTGGGCCTTCTCGGTCGTCGTTCTGGCCTGCATCGCCCGCGCGGCCCACGAGACGATGCGCATGACCGTCGTCGGCGTGCCCCACCTGCACTGGGTGGGGGTCGCGAGCACCACGGCCTTTGCCGGCGTCCTGATCTTCCTGCCGACCGAGGCCGCGATCGTGACGGCCATCTTCGGGGTCGGCGCGATCGGTGCGCTCTCCTCGCTCAGCGCGCCCGAGCCCAACGAAGCCGCGGGCATGCGGCTCGCGTGGCTCATCGCGGGCCCTTTCTACGTCGGCGGCCTGCTCAGTAACGTCGGGACCCTCCATCACGTGGATCAGGGCGGCGAGTGGGTGCTCTTGGCGATGTGGATCGCCTGGGCCTCGGACACGGGCGCGTACTTCGCTGGGCGCTTCTTCGGCAAGCACAAGCTCGCGCCGCGGGTCTCGCCCAGCAAGACCGTCGAGGGCTCGATAGGTGGCCTGCTGGGGAGCCTGACCGGCGGGCTCGCGGCGCACTTCTGGTTCTTGCCCACGCTCCCGCTCACCCACGCGATCGGTTTGGCGCTGGTCGGTGGCGCGCTGGGACAGGCGGGCGATCTGGTCGAGTCGCTCATCAAGCGGTCGACCAAGGTCAAGGACAGCGGATCCATCCTGCCCGGCCACGGCGGCCTGCTCGATCGGGTGGACGCGCTGATGTTCACCGCGACCACCTGCGTTCTCTACAACCTCTGGGTGGGCTGACGGCGAGCTTGATCGCGAGGCGCGGCGCCGGATACGCTCCGCTGCAATGCGCCCCTCGTTCACGGTCTTGGCTGTCCTCGCCCTGCTCCTCTCGATGCCTCTCGCCCGCGCCAGCGCCCAGGTCTCGGTGAGCGTCCTGGGCCTCACGTCGCTCGAGGGCGATGATGAGTTCGCCCGGAACTTCACCGGTGCCCTGCGTCACGCGGCCAGCCAGGTGGATGGCTGGACCGTCAGCGACCGCGACGTCGCGCTGACCCAGATGGAGCTCACCCACGACTGCAGCAGCTCGGACGCCACGTGCATGGTGGAGATCGCGAGCACCCTCAGCTCGGGCCGGGTCATCTACGGCACGATCCAGCGCGCCCCCATCGGCACCCGCTACGAGTTCCAGGTGACGCTGTTCATGTTCGACGCCGAGACCGGCGCCGTCGAAGAGCGCATCACGGAGAACGTCCCCTCCTCGGACACCGACATCGACGCCCTGCGCACGCCCGCGCGGAGCATGGTGCGCGCGCTTTCTGCCGCGAGCTCGCCGGGTATCGTCCGGGTCACCGGCGGCACCGATCTGGAGGTGCTCATCGACGGCGCGGTCGTGGGCCGCACCGACGCGGGCGGGACCTACATCTCCGATCCCCTTCCCCCTGGCGAGCACGTCGTTCGCTTGGGTATGGCCGAAGAGACGGTGACCATCGCGGGCGGCGAGACCCTCGCGGCGTTCGCGATCCTCGACGCTGGCGGCGGCGGCGGCGGTGGATCCGTCCTTCCTTTCGTCGGCATCGGCCTGATGGGCATCGGTGCAGCGGCGCTGATCGTCTCGTTCTGGTCGATGGGCGAGATCAACTCGGTCAACAACTCGGCGGCGCACGACGCCTTCCTACACGTCGTCGGGCAGATGCCCGGCGTCACCACCGCCAGCGACTCGTGCGCTTTCGCCGACTCGGTCACGCCTCCCTACAGCGGCTGTTCGCACGGGAGCACGATGGAGATCCTCCAATACGTCATGCTCGCGACCGGCGTGGTCGCGCTCGGGGCGGGCGCGGCGCTCTTGGTGGTCGGCCTCGGCGAAGACAGCAGCAGCAGCGCGGACACGGCTGGCCTTCGCCTCCGGCTCACGCCGTCGTTGAGCCCCGAGCGGGCCTACCTCGGCGCGACCCTGGAATTCTGAGGAGGCGTTCTGAGCACGGAACGCTGGGGCAGGTTCACGCGCGTCGTTCTCGTCTCGGCGATGGTGATGCTCGGGTGCGGCTCGAACGAGCGCGCGTCTCGATCGGACCCTACCGAAGCGGAGATGGAGTCCGTTCAGTTGGTGGCGGGCATCGCGTGGCACGCCGAGGCGCCTCTGTTGGGCCGCCGGTCCACCTCCGATATCCGCGTCGCCGAGTACGGCGTCCGCGGTCACTCCGATGCCGAACTGGTGGTGTTCCACTTCGTCGGTGAAGCGGGCGCGGAGGGCGGCACCGTGAGCGAGAACGTCGATCGCTGGCTCGAGCAGTTCTCCCAGCCCGATGGCCGCACCACCCTTGAGGTCGCCGAGATCGACGCGCGTGAGATCGATGGGCGCAACGTCACCGTCGTGCGTGCCAGTGGCCGTTTCTCGGGCCTACGCGGCACGGGCGCAGAAGACGGCATCGAGGACTACGCGCTCTACGGCGCGATCGTCGAGGCGCCCGAAGGGCTGGTCTTCTTCAAGCTGCTCGGGCCGCGCGCGGGCGTCGAAGCGGCATCGAGCGCGTTCGAGGATCTTCTCGACTCGATCCGTGTCGTGCATCCCTGAGTCGCACTGTGGTGAGTCGCTGACTCAGGCCGCGAGCTCGGCGGCGCCCGTGATGTCGGCGCATCGGGCCTCGCATCGAGCGCATTCGATCATGCAGCGGTGGGCCAGCGCGTCGCCGTGGGCCGCTTCGCACGCGACGCGGGCTCGCGCACACGCTGCGAAGCACTCGTCCAGCGCGTCACGGACCTGCTCGGCGTCGGGGACCTGGAGGGCCGCCAGACGCGCTGCAGTGTCGCCACAGATCGAGGCGCACGCGAGCAGGTCGCCTGAGGACACACCGCGCTGAGCGAGGTGCTCTGCCGCCACGATCGAGGCCAACTCGCACGCGACGCAGGCCTCGTACACGGCAATGAGCCGGGCACGCTCGCTATCCTCGAGGGCGATCCGCGCAGAGGGCGTTCGGCGAATGCCGCGGGGAAGGGTGTGGGTGCTCGTCATGGTGAAAGCTCGTCGCTAGGGGGTCGCGGCGCTGTCGCTCGCCGGAAGTAGCTGCGAGCAACGCGAGGCCCGTGCCAACGTCCCCGCCTGCTCGGGATCATTCCGCCGTGTACGCTCCCGCCCGTGGACAAGCGTCTCGGTCTCGGTCTCGGTCTGGCGGCGGCCGTCGTGTCGTTGGGCTCGGCGCTCTTCTATGCGAGGTCGAACAGCCCCCCGGTGGATCCGCCTACGCCGCCCCCCGAGCCCGCGTGGCACTTCGCCGACATCCCCCGCATCGACGTGCATACCCACATCCCTCCCTCGCAGTACCGATGGGCTGCGGCGACGTTCGCGCGCTTTGGGGTGCGCATCGCTTTGAACGCATCGGGAGGACATCCCTCGGGCGGCGGGCTCGAGGAGACGATCGCGGCGAGCGAGACTGTCGATGGAGCCATCCTCTCGTACTGCTCGCTCGACTTCACCGAGGTCGAGTCGCCCGACTTCGCTGCGTATGCGGTGCGCACCCTCGATGACTGTCGCGCGCAAGGCGCGGTGGGTCTCAAGATCAGCAAGGCGCTGGGCCTGGGCTACATGCTGAGCGACGGCACGCTCTTGCCCGTCGATGATCCCCGCCTCGACATCGTGTTCGAGCACGCGGGCGAGCTGGGGATGCCGATCCTCATCCACAGCGGCGATCCCCAGGCGTTCTTCACCCCCTCGACGCCCGACAACGAGCGCTACGCCGAGCTCTCGGCGCACCCCGGGTGGAGCTTCTACGGGCCCATCCCCGAGGGTCCCGAGGGCGCGGTTTGGCCGACCTGGCAGGAGGTCTTCGATCAGTTCGAGCGACGGGTCGCGCGACACCCGAACACCCGGATCCTGGGGGCGCACTTCGGCAACGCGCCGGAGGACCCGGAGCGGGTGACGCGCATGCTCGAGCGCTATCCGAACCTCTACGTGGAGACGGGCGCGCGGGTCCCCGAGATGGGCCGCTTCGATCCCGATCGCATGCGCGAGATCTTCGAACGCTTCCCTACGCGTATCCTCTTCGGCACCGACTTTCAGGTCGGTCGGCGGGGCACGTTGGCGCTCGGGAGCGCGGGCGCGGAGCCCGACACCGAGGATCGGATCCCGTTCTTCTACGAGCAGCAGTTCCGCTACTTCGAGACCGACGAGGAGGACTTCGCGCACCCGACGCCCATCCAGGGTAACTGGACCATCGATGGCATCGCGCTGCCCCGCGAGCTGCTCGAGCGCTTCTATTTTCGGAACGCCGTCGATCTGTTCGGCCTCCCCGATCCGAGCGCGCCAGCCGCTCCCTGAACCCGCGGTCCGAGCGGTGTCGGCCGGGCGACGGATGGGTGACGGACGCGTGATACCGTCGGAGGCATGCGCGCCTCCTACCTCTTCGCCGTGCTGATCGTCGTCCCCTTCGCATCGCTGCTCGGATGCGAGCCGCAAGGCGATCCGGGGGACGCGGGCATCGACGCGCCGATGTCGGACGGCGGTGATCCTCACATGGGCATGCGGCTGCCGCGCTGCGAAGACACCGAGAGCGAGGGCATCGATATGCTCACGCCCGTCGCCAGCACGTTGATGGGCCGCATCGAGACGACGGTGCCTCGCTTCGCGGAGCCCGGACCTCGTAACCCTGCGCTCGAAGTCGGAGAGATGCTCTACCGAGAGATGGGCGTCGGCCGGGTGGTCCGCGGCGCTCCGCGTCCCTTGGTGTTGCGCGACGAGCTCGCTGGCGGGCCGGCGCCCGAAGATGGACGGCACTCGCTGGTGTTCTTCGCGGCCTACAGCGACTTTCAGCTGGTCGACGACGAGTCGCCCGTGCGGCTCGCGTCGTTCGACAACGCCGCGATCCCCAGCGGATTCCGATCGCAGGAGGCGTACATCCCGCGGGCCCTCTCGGCGATGAACGAGACCTTCGCGCGCATCGAGAGCGAGGGGCGCCCGTTCGACTTCGGGATCATCACGGGCGACTGCGCGGACAACGCGCAGGCCAACGAGCTGCGCTGGGTGATCGAGCTCATGAACGGCGCCGAAGGTATCGAGACGGATTCGGGCGCCGACGATGATCCGGTGATGGGCCCGGCCAACGATCCCAAGGATCCCTTCGATGCGATCGCGTTTCCCGCGCCGTGGCTCTACGTGCCGGGCAACCACGACGTCGAGGTCATCGGCATCTACGCGCCCACCGATCTTCGGCGGGCAGCCGCCACCGGCACCGACGCGAGCAGCGGCACCCGCGACTACACCCGGTGGTATGCGCCGCCTACCCGCGGACAAGTGGTCGCCGATCCCGAGCGGCACATCGTGGACCGTGAGGAGATCGTCGCGACGCTGCTAGCGGACACCGCAGGAGCCGGCCCGGTGGGGCACGGGTTCGTTGCGGGCGCGGACACCACGCTGGGCGCCAACTACGTCTACGACGCGATCCCCGGCCTGCTCCGGATCGTCGCGCTCGACACGAGCGATCGCACCGGCGGCTCGGAGGGCTTGGTGCTGCGCTCGACCGTGGATGGCTTTCTAGTCCCGGCGCTGGAGCAGGCGGCCACCGACGGAATGCTGGTGATGCTCGCCTCGCACCACAGCACCACCAGCATCGACACCTTCGAGGGTCAGCTCGGCGGCGAGCTCGCAGGCGCGGTTCCGCCTGAGGAGATCGAGACGATCGTGGCCTCGCACGAGGTGGTGATCGCGTGGCTCGTCGGGCACAGCCACGACAACCGTATCCGGGCCGTCGGCCACGACGACACCCACCACGGCTACTGGGAGATCATGACCGCGGCGCTCGCCGACTGGCCCGGCCAGGCGCGGACCGTCGAGCTGGTGGACAACGGCGACGGCACCCTCTCTATCTTCTCGATCACCATCGACTTCGACGCGGACGACTGCTTCGAGCGTCGCTTCCGCCATCTATCGGCGATGGAGTGGGTCTCGTCGTGGGTGGACGACGTGAGCGACGACGATCGCCACCACGACGTCGAGATGCTGATCGACATCCCCGCGAGGGCGGCCGCCGCCGTGGCGGCCGCCGCGCTCGAGGCGCCTGCCGAGATCGTGTCGCTCACGTCGCTCCGCGGTCTCTGACCGAGGCGCGACTCACTCATGAGGCGCGGGTACACCTCACTCGTGAGGCGCAGCTACCGCCGCGGGCTCGTCCTCGAGCGCCTCACGCCCGGAGTGATCGAGGGCTTGATCGAACCTGTCGCCCGCCGTCTCGTGATCCTCAGCGGCCTCATGCGCGGCCTCCTCTCGGTCGGTGATGCCCGCGGCTTCCGGGGTGCTGTACACGCCGGTGGGGGTCTCGGCGCGCGAGGTGGCGCCAGGGTCACCATCGAGCCAGCAGCCGCTCGCCAACAGCGCGAGCAGGGCGGTAGACAGCAGAGTGCGGAGAGGGCGCAATGTCATCGGGCCTCGAAGGTAGCGAAGGAGTGCTGAACGGGTGGAGGGACCACGAGGGGGGGGATCACTCATCCGTTCCGTCGCTCGGCTCACCGTCGACGGTGTGGCTCGTCGTGGTCGAATCGGTGGTCGCCCGACCGCTGTCGTCGGTGACCGTGGTGGTCTCGCTGGAGGTGCGCTCCTCGCCGCCGGTGTCCGTGTTCACGGCGGTGTCCGTGCGGGTGGTCTCGGTACGAGCAGGACCTCCGCAGCCGGTGGTCTCGACCAGCGCCATGAGGAGGGCACCAGCCAAGAGGAAGGGGCGAAGGAGAGCGAGGCGGAGAACGGTCGGCTGGAGAGTCATACAGAGGCTCCTGGGTCGTGGTGCGCCGGAAATCGGCGAGGGCAACGGCATCCGCAACGCTCGTGCCGCGCCACATCGGCGCTCACGGGCGAGGAACGAGTTCGCTTCCGCCCCACCCTGTGGCGCGATGGCAGCGACACTGCGTTCGCGCCGAGACCGCCAGTGGGTGACGAGGCAGCCGTGCATTGCTGCCACACAAGCAACCGAACCGCGCAGCGGCCGGAGCTATCTCTGGCGAGGTGCTTTGGGCTTGACCTCGATCGCTCCGCGCGACGACGCTGCCCACGTGTCCGAACAGGATGAGGCGCCGGCGACAGCCGGTGCAGTGCCCCGAACTCAGAGTTCCCGACACCCCGATCCGAGTGGTCCGCACGAGGTGCGCTCGCTCCAGATCCTGGTGGTCGATGACGATCCGCGAAACCTGACTGCGATCGAGGTCGCGCTCGAAGGGCTCTCGGCGGAGCTGGTGATGGCGCGCTCCGGGACCGAGGCCTTGCGGCACCTCTTGGAGCGCGAGTTCGCGCTCATCTTGCTGGACGTTCAGATGCCGGGGCTCGACGGCTTCGCGACCGCGCGCCTCATCCGTGAGCGCGCCCGTAGCAAGCACATCCCCATCATCTTCGTGACCGCGCATCACCAGGACGACCGCGAGGTCCTGCGGGGGTACGAGCTCGGCGCCGTCGACTTCCTCTTCAAGCCCATCGTGCCCGAGGTGCTGCAGAGCAAGGCCCAGGTCTTCGTCGAGCTGCACCGCCGCACCGAGGAGGTGCGCATGCAGGCGGAGCGCCTGCGCGAACTGGAGCGCCAGAACTTCGAGCAGCGCATCGAGCGCGAGCGTGAGGGATGGCGTGCCGAGACCATGCGCCGCGAGATGGACGAGCAGCGCCGCATCACCGCCGAACTCGCCGAGGCGGACCGACAGAAGAACGAGTTCCTCGCCATGCTGGGGCACGAGCTGCGCAACCCGCTCGCGCCCGTGCTCTTGGCGCTGCAGCTCATGGAGATGGTGGGTTTGCCCGACCCCGACCTGGTGAAGGCTCGTGCGGCCGCGGAGCGTCAGGTCCGGCACCTGACTCGGTTGGTCGACGACCTGCTGGATGTCGCGCGGATCGAGCGCGGCAAGTTCGATCTCCAGCTAGCGCCCCACGATCTGCGCGATCTGGTGCGGCAGGCGATCGAGACCGCCGAGCTCGCCATGAAGCAGCGCAAGCACGAGCTGACACTCGAGGTTCCCAGCGAGCCGCTGCACGTGATGGGTGACGGAGTGCGCCTGGTCCAGGTGGTGGCGAACCTCCTGCAGAACGCGGCCCGCTACACCAACCCTGTGGGCCACGTGAAGGTCCACGTCACCCAGTCGAATGAGGACGCGCGGATCGAAGTCGTCGACGACGGCACCGGCATCGCGCCGGACTTCTTGCCGAAGGTCTTCGACACCTTCGTGCAGGCCAAGCGAGGGCAGGGTCTGGGCCTTGGGCTCACCCTCGTGCAGCGCATCGTCCAGCAGCACGGGGGCTCGGTGCAGGCGCTCAGCGAGGGCCTCGGCAAGGGAAGCACGTTCGTGGTGACGATCCCGCTCGGCGAGCCACCGACCCACAAGATCATCCTGCCTGATGAGCTCGGCGCTTCCGAACATCAGGGGATGCTCCGGGTGGTCGTGGTCGACGACAACGACGACATCCGCGACACCATGCGGCAGGTGGTCGAGAGTCTCGGCCACGAGGTGTGGACGGCCGCCGATGGGTCGGGCGCCGTGGCGCTCATCCAGACGACCCGGCCCGACCTGGCGCTGCTCGACGTGGGCCTGCCCGACTTCGACGGACTCGAGGTGGCGCGCAGGGTCCGTACGGATCCCAACGTCTCCGGCACCCACCTGGTGGCCATCACCGGCTTCGGTCAGGCGCTCGATCGTCAAGGGGCCCTCGAAGCGGGTTTCGACGAGCACTTGGTGAAGCCCGCTTCGACCGACGACATCCGCCGAGTGGCGAGCCGCGTACGCCGGACCTCGCGCGACTGACCTCCTTTCCGACCGACGGAGCTCTCATGACCATCACCAAGAGCGCGAGCGAGACATCGGCGCGCGAGCCCTCCAAGAAGACCGTCCCGGTGGCGAAGGCCGCGGTGAATAAGGCCGCGGCCAAGAAGCCGCCCACCGAGGCCATCGAGCCGACCCGCACGGCGAAGCGCGCCGCGCCCCGATCGGGCGGCGCTCCTTCGACCAGCAACGGTCAGCTCTCGGCGGCGCGCACGGAGAGCGCGCTCTCGCGTCGCGAGCTGCTCGCCGCGCTGCGGTCCCTCAAGCGCGGCGATTTCGCGGCGCGGCTGCCCGAGCATCACACGGGCGTGGATGGCGAGATCTGCGAGGCCTTCAACGAACTCTGCGCGATGACCGACTCGCTGCGCGAAGAGGCCGAGCTGGTGAGCCAGGGGGTCAAGAGCGAGGGACGCACCCGACGTCGGCTGCGGCGCCACGCGTTCAACGGCGGATGGCGTGACGTGGTCAACCACGTGAACGAGAGCCTCGACGAGATGGCCGAGCACGCCGAGCAGATGGCGCGCGTCATCGGCGCGGTCCGCAACGGTGATCTCAAGCAGAGCATGGACATCGACGGCGGTGACCAGCCCCTGCGAGGCGACTTCCGCCGGCACGCGCTGGCGGTGAACGACATGGTCGGCCAGCTCAGCTACTTCGGCTCCGAGGTCACTCGGGTGGCCCAAGAAGTCGGCGTGGCCGGTGAGCTGGGCGCGGCAGCTTCGCCGACGAGGTCACCCGGATGGCCCGCGAGGTCGGCACCGAGGGCGTGCTGGGCGGACAGGCGTCGGTGCGCGACGCCAAGGGCATCTGGAAAGAGTTGACCGACAACGTCAACTCGATGGCGAACAACCTCACCAACCAGGTGCGAAACATCGCCGAGGTGGCGACCTCCGTCGCTGGTGGCGATCTGAGCAAGAAGATCACCGTCGACGCCAAGGGCGAGGTGCTCGATCTCAAGAACACCTTGAACGCGATGGTGGATCAGCTGAACGCGTTCGCCTCGGAGGTCACGCGTGTGGCGCGCGAGGTCGGCGTCGAGGGCAAGCTGGGCGGGCAGGCCGCGGTCGCCGGGGTGCGCGGCACGTGGAAGGAGCTGACCGACAACGTGAACATGATGGCCAGCAACCTGACCAACCAGGTGCGGGACATCGCCGAGGTCACGACGGGCGTCGCGAATGGCGACTTGAGCCGGAAGATCGTCGTCGACGCGCGGGGTGAAATCCTCGAGCTGAAGAACACGATCAACACCATGGTCGATCACCTCAACGGCTTCGCGTCGGAGGTGACCCGGTTGGCGAACGATGTCGGTGTCGAAGGCAAGCTGGGCGGTCAGGCCGACGTGCGCGGCGTGAGCGGCACGTGCCGCAACCTCACCGACGCCGTGAACTCGATGGCGAACAACCTCACCGATCAGGTGCGGAACATCGCGCTCGTCGCGCGCGCGATCGCCGAGGGCGATCTGCAGCAGAAGATCGTGGTCGATGCGCGGGGCGAGATCTTCGCGCTCAAGAACACCATCAACACGATGGTCGATCAGCTGAATGGCTTCGCCGACGAGGTGACCCGGGTGGCGCGCGACGTCGGCGTGGAAGGAAAGCTCGGCGGTCAGGCCCAGGTGCGCGGGGTGCGCGGGACCTGGAAGGAGCTGACCGAGAACGTGAACATGATGGCGAGCAACCTGACCAATCAGGTGCGCGACATCTCGCAGGTCTCCACCGCGATCGCGCAGGGTGATCTGGGTCGCAAGGTCACCGTCGAGGTTCGGGGCGAGCTGCTCGAGCTGAAGGTCACGATCAACACCATGGTCGATCAGCTCTCGGCGTTCGCCCACGAGGTGACCCGGGTGGCGCGCGACGTCGGTGTGGAAGGCAAGCTCGGCGGTCAGGCCGACGTGCGCGGCGTGAGCGGCATCTGGAAAGAGCTCACCGACAACGTGAACATGATGAGTAGCTCGCTCACCAACCAGGTGCGCGACATCGCCGAGGTGACGACGGCCGTCGCGCAGGGCGACTTGAGCCGGAAGATCACGGTCGAGGTGCGGGGCGAGATCCTCGAGCTGAAGAACACCATCAACACGATGGTCGATCAGCTCAGCTCGTTCGCCGACGAAGTGACCCGGGTGGCCCGCGAGGTCGGCACCGAGGGTGTGCTGGGTGGTCAGGCCGAGGTGCGCGGGGTCAGCGGGACTTGGCGCGAGCTGACCGACAACGTGAACCTGATGGCTCGAAACCTCACCGAGCAGGTGCGGGGCATCGCGCGCGTCGTGACCGCGGTCGCGAACGGCAACTTGCGCCAAGAGCTGAAGCTCGCCACCAAGGGCGAGATCGCGGCGCTCGTCACCACCATCAACGGGATGATCGAGACCCTCAGTGTGTTCGCGGATCAGGTGTCCGGCGTGGCCCGTGACGTCGGCTTCGAGGGCAAGCTCGGCGGTCAGGCGAACGTACCAGGCGCTGCTGGCATCTGGCGCGATCTGACCAGCAACGTGAACGAGCTCGCGGGCAACCTCACCCGCCAGGTGCGCGCCATCGGCGACGTCGCCACCGCGGTGACCAAGGGTGATCTGACCCAGAGCATCGACGTCGAGGCGCGCGGCGAGGTCGCGATGCTGAAGGACAACATCAACCAGATGATCCTCACGCTCGCCGAGACCACCCGGGTCAACGAAGAGCAGGACTGGCTCAAGACCCAGCTCGCGCAGTTCACTCGGATGCTTCAAGGCCAGCGCGAGCTCTCGGCGGTGGCCGAGCAGGTGCTGAGCCAGCTGGCGCCGGTCGTCGACGCGCAGCACGGCGCCTTCTACGTCTCGGAGCGCGACGACGAGGAGGGCATCGTGCTCAAGCTCTTCGCGAGCTACGCGTTCAACGATCGCAAGCGGGTCTCGAGCGCGTTCCGGCTGGGCGAGGGGCTGGTCGGTCAGGCGGCGCGCGAGCGCAAGCGAATCACCATCACCAACGTCCCGAGCGACTACATCCAGATCGGCAGCGCATTGGGCGAGGCTCCGCCTCGCAGCGTGGTGGTCGTGCCCATCCAGTACGAGGGCTCGGTGAAGGGCGTCATCGAGCTGGCGAGCTTCCACTCCTTCACGGCCATTCAGCTCGCCTTCCTGGATCAGCTCCTCGAGTCGCTCGGCATCGTCGTCGCGACCATCGAGGCGACCATGCGCACCGACGAGCTCTTGCGGCAGTCGCAGAGCATGGCGGTCGAGCTGCGCACCCAGCAGGACGAGCTCCAGCTCACCAACGAGGAGCTCGAGCAACAGGCGCGCGCACTCAAGGCGCAGCGGGATCAAGTCGAGCGCAAGAATACCGAGGTCGAGCTGGCCAAGGCCGAGCTCGAGGAGAAGGCCGAGCAGCTCTCGCTCACCTCCAAGTACAAGTCGCAGTTCCTCGCGAACATGTCGCACGAGCTGCGCACCCCGTTGAACAGCTTGCTCATCCTCTCGCGCCAGCTCGCGGAGAACCGCGAGGGCAACCTGACCGGTCGCCAGGTCGAGTTCGCGGAGACCATCCACCACTCCGGCGCGGATCTCTTGACGCTGATCAGTGAGATCCTCGACTTGGCCAAGATCGAGTCGGGGACGATGGCGCTCTCGATCGTCGAGGTGTCGATCGCCGACACGGCGGAGTTCATCACCCGCAGCTTCCAGCACATCGCCGAAGACAAACACCTGGCGTTCTCCGTCGCGATAGATCCCACCGTGCCGACGTCCTTGGCGACCGACGACATGCGACTGAAGCAGGTGCTGCGGAACCTGCTCTCCAACGCGTTCAAGTTCACCGACGAGGGCTCGGTGATGGTGCACATCGAGAGCGTGCCAGCCGAGACACCGGACGCCTCGCCGAGCATCGCATTCAGCGTGCGGGACACGGGCATCGGGGTCGCGCCGGAGAAGCAGCGCATCATCTTCGAGGCCTTCCAGCAGGCCGACGGAGGCACCAGCCGACGCTACGGAGGGACCGGCCTCGGGCTGAGCATCAGCCGAGAGATAGCGACACTCTTGGGCGGTCGCATCCGGGTCGAGAGCACACCAGGCGAAGGGAGCTGCTTCACGTTACAGCTGCCGACCCGGCGCGAGGTGTCGGTGAGCCGCACGCCCCTCCCCGCGCGCAGCGAGCTGGTCCCGCCCGCGCCCAGCCCGCTGTTGATGCGCAAAGTCCCGCGCCTGACCCCGAGCGCGGGGCCGTTGCCGGAGGTCGAGGATGATCGGGAGCGGATTGGTCCCGGAGATCGCGCGGTGCTGGTGGTGGAAGACGATCCGGTCTTCGGCCGCATCCTGATCGACGCCGTCCGCGCGCGCGGGCTCTATGCGCTCCTGGCGAGCGACGGCCAGAGCGCGCTCGCGATGGCGCGACGCCACAAGCCTCGCGCGATCACCCTCGATCTGGTCCTACCCGAGATGGATGGATGGGCGTTGCTCGAGCGGCTCAAGACGGATCCGGAGACGGCTGGCATCCCGGTGCACGTGGTCTCCGCGATCGAGTCCGAGGATCGCGCGCTCTCGGGCGGCGCCGTGGCCGTGCTCCGCAAGCCGGTCGCCAAGGCCGCGCTCGACTCGGTGCTGGCGCAGATCGAAGCGCTGCAGGCGATGCCGGTGCGTGGGCTATTGGTGGTCGAGGACGATCCGGCCACCCAGAGGAGCGTCGCCGGGCTGCTCTCCAAGGAGGATCTTCGCGTGGTCACCGCGTCGAGCGGCGAAGAGGCGCTGGCCATCCTCGAGCAGGGTGGAATCGACTGCATGGTGGTCGACCTTCGGCTCCCGGGCATGAGCGGCGAGGATCTGGTCGTGGCGATGCGCGACAAGCCCGAGCTGCGCGGCATCGCCGCCATCGTCTACACGGGGCGCGAGCTCAGCGTCGATGAGGGCGAGTCGCTGGCACGTTTGGCCGATGGCATCGTCGCGAAGGACGCGTACTCAGCCGAACGGCTGCTGGCCGAGGTAGGAATCCAGCTCGAGCGCCGCAAGAGCTCCCCCGCTGCGCCGCGTGCCCTGCGCGATCAGGCGCTCGCGGGCAAGACCGTGCTCATCGCGGATGACGACATGCGCAACATCTACGCACTCACCGCGCTCGCAGAGAGCTTCGGGATGAAGGTGCTCTTCGCCGAGCACGGCAAGCAGGCGCTGGAGCAGCTCGCGCAGCACCCCGAGATCGACTTGGTGTTGATGGACGTGATGATGCCGGAGATGGACGGCCTCGAGGCGACCCGAGCCATCCGCAAGATCCCACAACGCCTCGGGCTGCCCATCGTGGCGGTGACCGCGAAGGCCATGAAGGGCGACAGGGACGCGTGCATCGTCGCTGGCGCGAACGACTACCTCACCAAGCCCGTCGACAGAGAGCAGCTCTTCGCGACCATGATGGCCTGGCTCTACCGCTGACGACGGGTCGCTGCTCGTCTCGAGTCACACGGACTCGAGGCGGATGGCGACCGGCGGTGCGGCGATACCCGACAGGCGCCGCACTTCGCTCAACGCGCTGCGTATGCTCGCGTCGCGCGCCGGGTGCGTGAACACCACGACCTGCGCGGGCTCGGTGCTGCCGCTCGGTCGCGCCTCTTGGAGCATGTGCTCGATGGGCACATCGAACGCGCCCAGGACCCCCACGATGCGCGCGAGCACGCCCGCCTTCTCGGTGATGGGGAAGCGCAGGTAGTACGCGCCCGTCTGCTCGCGGCTGCCTTGCACCGCGCGCCGCGAGAGGTGCGCCGAGCTCACCGCACGCTGGGGCACCCGACCACTCGCGTGGGTGAGGAGGTTTCGGCCCACGTCCACCAGATCGCTCACCACGCTCATGGCCGTCGGCATGGCGCCCGCGCCGTAGCCCGTGAGGAGGCAAGGACCCAGACGCTCGCCCTCGATGTGCACCGCGTTCAGCGCGCCCGTGACGGCGGCGAGCGGGCTGGTGCGGGGGATGAGCGCGGGGTGCACCCGAAGATCGAGTGGCCCTGGCGCGCCATCCCACCCCGGCAACGCGCGCGCGGTGGCCAAGAGCTTGATCACGCGGCCGAAGCGCGCGGCCATCTTCATGTCGAGCGCGGTGAGGTGCTCGATACCTTCGACGCTGATGTCGCTTGGGACGAGCTTGGCCCCGAACGCCAGCGTCGAGAGGATGGTGAGTTTGTGGCTCGCGTCGCCGCCGTTCACGTCGAGTGAGGGATCGGCCTCTGCGTAGCCGGCCTCCTGCGCGAGCTTCAGCGCGACCGCATAGTCGAGCCCCTCGTCCTGCATGCGGGTCAGGATGAAGTTGCTGGTCCCGTTCACGATGCCGCGCAGGCCCAACACCGTGTCGGACGCGAGCGCCTCGCGGAGCACCCGGATCACCGGGATGCCACCACACACCGCGGCCTCGAAGTAGAGATCGACACCGTTGGCCTCGGCGAGCTCGAACAGCGCGTGCCCGTGCTCCGCCAAGAGGAACTTGTTGGCGGTAACCACCGACTTCTTGTTCTCGAGCGCGCGTCGCACCCAGCTGCCTGCGGGCTCGAGGCCTCCGGCCAGCTCGACGACGATGTCGACCTCGGGATCGTCGAGCACGTCCGACGGATCGAAGGAGAGCTGACCGTCGCCGAGGATCTCACTCCGCGGCTTGTCACGGTCGCGTGCGACGACCTTGCGGACCTCGATGGGCGCGCCGAGGCGCCGGGTCAGCGAAGTCGCGTTGTCACGCAAGATCTCCATGGTGCCCGTGCCCACCACGCCGCATCCCAGGAGCCCTACGCGAATGACTCGATCCATGGCAGCGCGTTGGTAGCGGAAAGCGCTGGGGCAGGGAAGCGCTCAGTGCGCTCAGGGATCGATGCGGACGATCAGCGCCACATCGAGGGCACTCCGGCACGCCTCGAGCGCGGCGTGCACGGCCTCGAGATCCTGTCCGTCGAAGGTGACCTTCACCGTGTAGTCGGGATCGCCGAAGCGAGGATAGCTGCCCACGGTGACGCCCACGTGCTCTCGCTCGAGGCGCTCTAGCAGCGCCGCGATGTCACCCTCGTCGGCGCGGGTGTAGATGGCCCGGGTGTGGAACGGCGTGCCCAGACCCACCCGCTCGCGGAACGCCAACAGACGGCCTTTGAAGATGTCGGGCACGCCCGGGAAGATCCACACGTTCTCCACCCGGAGCAGCGGCCAGGCGGTGCCTGCGCCGAGCACGAGTTCGCCACCCTCGGGGAGCTCGGCCATCCGCAGATGACCGTCGGTGGTGCGCTCGCCGAAGTGGGCACGGATGCGCGCTTCGAGCGAGGGGTCGCGCAGCAGGGGGCGGGCGAACGCAGCGGCGATGGCGGGCACGGTGACGTCGTCATGGGTCGGCCCGACGCCGCCCGAGGTGATCACCAAGTCGAAGCGCGCGCGGAGCTCGTTCACGTCACGTGCGATGGTCTCGGGCTCGTCGGGGCAGACGATCACCCGCTTCAGCATCACCCCGAGCCCGAAGAGTTCGGTGGCGAGCGCGGCCACGTTCGCCTCCTGCACCTTGCCAGTGAGGATCTCGTTGCCGATCACCAGCATCGCGGCCGTCCGAGTCCGAGCCATGCGGCGGGACTCTACACAGGTTCGAGGAGAACGCCCGCTCGAGGTCGGAAAGAGCATTTGAGGAAGCGTGTCAGTCGGCCCGTCGGGGCTCCGTCTGGACCTCGACCGACCCGATGCTGGGCGGTGAAAAAACTGGACAGTAGCAACTGAACAAGTTATCAGGGGCCCGGCTCGCGAGAGCATGTATAGCGGGCTTCGATTCGTAGACCTCGGCGACTCCCCATCTCTCATCAGGGCAGTCGCGAGATCATCCAAGGAGAGCGTACCGATGGCTAGCAACAACGACCGTGACCAGAACCGTGACCGGGCCCTCTCGGCCGCCCTTGCGTCCATCGAGAAGACCTACGGCAAGGGCGCGATCATGCGCTTGGGCGACGGCGAGCCCCAGAAAGACATCGCCACCATCCCCAGCGGCTCCCTCTCGCTCGACATCGCGCTGGGCATCGGCGGCTACGCGCGGGGACGCATCGTGGAGATCTACGGACCCGAGTCGAGCGGCAAGACCACGCTGACTCTGCATGCCATCGCCGAGGCCCAGCGGGCGGGCGGCGTGGCGGCCTTCATCGACGCGGAGCACGCGCTCGACGTGAGCTACGCCAAGAAGCTCGGGGTGAACATCGAAGAGCTCCTGGTCTCGCAGCCTGATCACGGCGAGCAGGCGCTCGAGATCGCGGACACCCTGGTGCGCTCGGGTGCGGTGGATCTCATCGTGGTCGACTCGGTGGCTGCGCTGGTCCCCAAGGCCGAGATCGAGGGCGAGATGGGCGACTCGCACGTGGGTCTTCAGGCGCGGCTGATGAGCCAGGCCCTCCGCAAGCTCACGGCGACGGTCCACAAGTCCAACACCACCCTCTTCTTCATCAACCAGATCCGCATGAAGATCGGGGTCATGTTCGGCTCGCCTGAGACCACCACGGGCGGCAACGCGCTGAAGTTCTACGCCTCACAGCGCTTGGACATCCGCCGGATCGGCACCCTCAAGCAGGGCGATGTGGCCATCGGGAACCGCTCGCGGGTGAAGGTCGTGAAGAACAAGCTCGCCCCGCCCTTCGTGGAGTGCGAGTTCGACATCCTCTTCGGTAAGGGCATCAGCCGCTCTGGCGACATCGTCGATCTGGGCGCGGAGCTCGGTGTGATCGAGAAGTCGGGCGCGTGGTACAGCTGCCAGGGCGAGCGGATCGGCCAGGGCCGAGACAACGCTCGGACCTATTTGGAGCAGCACCCGGAGATGATGACGTGGGTCGAAGCGCGCATCCTCGAGAAGCATGGTCTCAAGCGCGCGGAGGCCGCGCCAGAGCCGGAGGTCGTCGACAAGCGGCCTCGTGCGAAGGCCTGACTGGTGCGTCCCAAGGCCTGATTTCGTCGCAGCGGACTCCCCAGCTTCCCATCCTCGCTGAACCCTTCGTGATCGCTTCCGATCCCCTGAGTTCAGCCCTACAGCCTGCTGACCGCCCGCTGGCGCGCTCTCGGCGCGAGGTGCCTCGCCTTTCACTCCTGGAGGCTTGGGTCACCGTACGCCTCGCCTCGGGAGCTGCGCCCGGGCGGTCGCTTCTTCCTTCGGTGCCCCTTGCTCCTTCGCGGGCACTTGGATTTCTCAGGTCCCCCTCGGGGGTGCTTGGATTTTTCGGGCCGCTCCGGATGGGGGTACTTGGATTCCTGATCGCTCTGTTTTTTGGGGCTTGCGGGGCTGCTCCACCCCGCCCCACGACGACCCTTCAGCTCCCGCTCACCGACTACCTCCCGGCCGGCGCTCACTTCGTGGTGGTCGCCGCCCCGAGTGAGGTGATGGCCCAGCCAGCCCTCGCGGCCGTCGTCGGCGGATTGATCAGCGCGGAGCGCTTCGATGCGTTCCGGGCCCACAACGGGATCGATCCCCGCACGCTCGAAGCCCTGGCCTACGCCGAGTACCAGGATGAGGAAGGCCGACCGCTCGGGACCGTGCTGGCCATCCGAGGGCCGTTCAACGCGCGGGTGGCGGTGGGCGAGATGGCCCACCGGATGATCCCCGTGGAGTCGGAGAACGACGAGCCCTACTTCAGGCGAGGCGGCGTGTATGCCGGGGCCCGCAGGGACGCGATCGCCATCGATCAGCACACGCTGGTGCTGGTCAGCGGGGCGCCGCGCCTGGCGTCCGAGGCGCTGGATATCGCGGGATCGCGTGCGTTGACCGGAGACGGTGACGCACTCTTGGCGACGCTGAGCGGCCCCGTCGTGGTGCTCTTCCCCCGCCCCCTCGGTCTGCCATTGGGCTCCGATCTCGCGCTCTTGATGGCCCGCGAGCGCGCACTCGCGCTTGCAGTCTCCGGGCAGGGCGCGGATAGCGTCGCGCTCCGAGCCGAGGCCCGCGGCGAGTTTCCCCCAGGGATCGAGGACAACCTCCGTACGCTGGTCGGGTCGCTCGCCGTCACCGACCTGGGCCATCAGCTGGGAATGGCGGAACTCCAAAGGTCGTTGGAGCTGGCCCTGACCCCGACCGGGGTGTCCGCTTCGGGTGAGGTGTCTTCAGGCACGCTGCTCCGCGGTCTGCGGGCGCTCTTGGTGGCCGAGATTTCCGAGATCGTGGGTGTCGAGACTCTGGGCGCGGCCCCATAAACCATCGAAACAACTAGGCTTAATTCCGGGGGGTACCATTGACCCAACGGCCGAAGTCTGCTAATTATCGCGCCCTTCTAGCGAAGCTCGTCGTGCCTCACTGGGTACAGGGCCCGCGAGAGGTGCCGCGAGGAGGCATCGCGCATGGATTTCAAGGTCGGTGAGAAGGCGGTTCATCCGCATCACGGTGTCGGTGAGGTCACTGCCGTGGAGATGAAGGAGATCGCTGGTCACAAGAAGACCTTCTACATCCTCAAGATCGTCGATTCGGGCATGAAGGTCATGGTGCCCACGGACGCCGCGGATCGCGTGGGTCTCCGGGGTGTGATCTCCAAGAAGGATGCGGACAAGGTCCTCGCCGTCCTGCGCGAGACCAAGGTCGCGGTGACAGCCCAGCCGTGGAACCGTCGGCACCGCGAGTACGTGGAGATGCTCAAGAGCGGCTCTCCCTTCGAGGTCGCCAAGGTCCTGCGCGATCTGACCCGCCTCAAGACGGACAAGGATCTTTCGTTCGGTGAGCGCCGCCTCCTCGATCAGGCGCGCAGCCTCTTGGTCACCGAGCTCGCGTTGGCGCGCAAGATCAAGGAAGACCGCATCGAGGCGGAGATCATGGGCATCCTCGGCTGAGGTTCTGGGCTTCGGCCCAGGCCCGGCCGCGAAGAGCACGGATAGGTTGCCGACTTCACCGGGCTGCTATCGTGGCGCGACTCAGGTCCGCGGCCGCTCGGGTCGCGTCCTTTAGGAGAACGAATGCGCCTCACGCGATCGCTGCTGGTCACCTTGTGTCTGTCCTTCCTCACCACGGCCGCGCTCCCCGAGCGAGCCCAGGCCGATCACGAGATCGGGACCCCGTTCACGGGCAGCCGGCCCCTGCAACTCGACTTCCACGGCGGCTTCACCTGGTACGGCCTGGGATTCGCGGGCGGTGCTCGTTTCGGGATCCCGATCCTTCAGAACGGGTTCGTCCCCAGCATCGACAACGCCGTCTACCTGAACTTCGGCGTCGATGTGTACGCCATCGACTGGGACGGCTGTCGTGGTGGCGGTCGTGGCTGTGGTGGGAGCCGCGAGTACGGCTTCGCGCTGGGCTTCCCGATCGCGCTGCACTGGGAGTTCTATTTCAACGACAGCTGGTCCGCGTTCGCGGAGCTGGGCATCCAGATCTTCATGCCGCCGGCGCTCTTCTACCGGAACCAGTGGGATCCGGGCGACCACATCGGGGCGTGGATCATCGCGGCGGCGGGCGGGAGCTACCACTTCAGCGAGGCCGTCGCCCTGACCCTCCGTGTCGGGAACCCGTACATCTCGTTCGGCGTCACCTTCCAGTTCTGAGGAGTCGAGTCGATGGCGGAGATCAAGCCAGGGCGCGTTGCGTTCGTGTTTCCGGGGCAGGGTTCCCAGCGTGTGGGGATGGGCAAGGAGGCCTTCGACGCGAGCGACGTCGCGAGGCAGACGTTCGAGCAGGCGGACGCGGCGCTCGAGAGCGCGCTGAGCACCCTCTGCTTCGACGGCCCCGAGGAAGATCTCAAGCTCACCCGCAACACCCAGCCCGCGATCCTCACGACGTCGATCGCGCTCTTCCGCGCGCTCGGTGAGACGCCCGATGTGGTCGCGGGGCACTCGCTGGGTGAGTACTCGGCCAACGTCGCGGTGGGCACGCTCTCGCTCGAGGACGCCGTTCGCTTGGTGCGCACCCGCGGTGAGCTGATGCAGGCCGCGGTGCCGGTGGGTCAGGGCGCGATGGCGGCCATCCTCAAGCTCGAGCGCGCGCCGCTCGAGGCCATCTGCGCCGAGGTCGCCGCGAGCACGGGCCAAGTGGTCGAGTGCGTGAACTACAACTCGCCGGGACAGATCGTGATCGCGGGTCACGTCGCCGCGATCGAGGCCGCCTCCGAGCGCTGCAAGGCCGCGGGCGGTCGCGCGATGCCGCTGCCGGTCAGCGCGCCCTTCCACTGCCAGCTCATGAAGCCCGCGGAAGAGGGCCTCTTGCCGCACCTGAGCGCCATCGCTTTCGCCGAGGCTTCAGGCGCCATCTACACCAACGTCGATGCGGCGCCGACGACCTCGGGTGATGCCGCGCGCAGCGCGCTCGCCAAGCAGGTGAGCCGTCCGGTGCGCTGGGACGAGTCAGTGCGCCGCATGACCGACGACTGCGTGACCCTCTTCGTCGAGGTCGGTACCGGCAACGCCCTGTGCGGGATGATCAAGCGGACGGTCGAGGGCGTGGTCTCGGTCAGCGTGCAGAAGCCCGCGGACTTCGATGCCGCGCGCGCGGCCATCGCCGCCGCGCGTAGCTGACGTCTGAGACGCTGACATCTGAGACGCTGACGTCTCAGCGTTCCTTCGCGACGTCGGCGATCCAGCGCAGCGCGTGGTAGGCGGCGCGGGTGCGGATCCAGTCCCGGTTGCCGGACAACAAAAGGCGCTGCGCCGTGGCGCGGTGACCCTTCTTCGCGAGCGCTAGCCACACGGTGCCCACGGGCTTGTCCTCCGAGCCGCCGCCGGGGCCCGCGATGCCGGTGATGCTCACCGCGAGAGAGCTCTCGCCAATACGCAGCGCCCCCTCGGCCATCGCGCACGCGACCTCTTCGCTGACCGCGCCATACGCGCGCAGGTCATCCTCCGCGACGCCGAGCAGGCGGATCTTCGAGGCGTTCGAGTAGGTCACCGCATCCAGCATCAAGTATTCGGAGCTGCCGGGGACCGAGGTGATCAGCTGTCCGACCAAACCACCGGTGCATGACTCCGCCAACGAGAGCGTGAGCCCGCGATCTCGGAGCGTGCGCCCGACGTACCCTGCGAGCGTGTCGTCGCCCTCGCCATAGACCGCGTCGCCCAAACGCGCGCGGACCTTCTCGGCGATGCGCTCCGCTGTCGACTGCGCCTCGGCTTCGGTGGCGGCGCGCACCAGCACCTTCACTTCGATCTCGGGGAACGAAGCGCGGTAGCCCAGGAACAGGCCGGGCTCCTCGTCCTCGAGCCCTGCCAACCGCTCGCCCACCTCGGACTCGGGGAGGCCGAACGAACGCAGCCGGATCTGATGCGTCGTGCGCGAGGCCGACACTTGTATCGCGGGGGTCATGTGATCCGCGAAGAGCTGCTTCATCTCCCGCGGCACGCCCGGGGTGAAGAAGCAGCGCGCGCCTCCTAGATCGATCGCGAAGCCCGGCGCTGTGCCGATGGGGTTCGGCAAGATCGTCGCGCCGTCCGGGAAGTCCGCCTGCTTGAGGTTGCTGGGCGACATGCTCCGGCCGATGGAGGCGAAGCGGCGCTCGATCGCGCGCACCGACGCCTCGTCGCGCACCAACTCGACCCCCAGCGCCCGGGCCGCGGCGAGCGTGGTCACATCATCCGTCGTCGGCCCGAGGCCACCGGTGCAGATCACGAACGTGGCCTTGCTCGCCGCGTGGTTCAGGGCCTCGATGATCCGCTGTCCGTCGTCGTCGACCGTCACGCGCAGGATCACGTCGAGCCCGAGCGCGGTGAGCTCGTCGCTCAGCCACGCGGCGTTCGTATCCACCAACTCACCGCGGGTGAGCTCGGTCCCGATGGAGACAATCGCCGCAGTGATGGCGGTCAACGCGTTCCGTGTTAGCACACCCCCGCGCGTCGCGCGTCTCTTGCCTTTTCTGCCCCTCACCCCTCGCGAGGATCCACGCATGTCAGAAACCAAGAGCGGGCGCGCCCGCCCGCCGGCGCTCAAGCGCGCCACGACCTTCGCGCTCGCCGCGCTGCTCGGAACCATCGGAGGAGGGGTAAGGGCCCAAGACGCTGGTAGGGGCGTCGCCGTCCCCACGACCACCACAGCGGCGACCCCTTCGGGCGGCACCGCGGGCGGCACCGCGAGCGAGGCCCTGTCCCGCTTGGCGGTCCTGCGTTCGACCCTGCCGAATGGCCTGCGCGTCGTGCTCAACCCCGAGCCCAGCGTCCCCACCGTCGCGGTCGCCGTCTACTACGACGTCGGCTCGCGCAACGAGGTGCGAGGCCGCTCAGGCTTCGCGCATCTGTTCGAGCACATGATGTTCCAGGGCTCGGCCAACGTGGGCAACGACGAGCACTTCGCGCTCATCAACCGCCGCGGCGGCTCGGCCAACGGGACCACCAGCGAGGACCGCACCAACTACTACGAGACGTTGCCTAGCAACGATCTCGCGCTCGGCCTCTGGCTCGAGGCCGACCGGATGCAGTCGCTGGCCATCACCAACGAGAACTTCGAGAACCAGCGCATCGTGGTCATCCAGGAGCGCGAGCAGAGCTACGTGAACCGCCCCTATTCGCTCTCGTTCCTGCGGATCAACGAGCTCGCATACGGCGACTACTGGCCCTACTCGCACTCGACCATCGGCGACATGTCGGATTTGACCGGCGCGCCGCTCTCGGCGGTGCAGGAGTTCTGGAACTCGTACTACGCCCCCAACAACGCCGTGGTGTCGGTGGCCGGCGACTTCGATCCCGACGAGGCCCTGCGCCTCATCACCGAGTACTTCGGCGACATCACCGCGCGTGAGGTGATCCCGTATGTGCCGCCCGAGATGCAGCCCCAGACCGCGGAGCGCACGGACGTGATGTATGACCCCCACGCGGATCTCGCGGGGATGCACATCACTTGGCACATCCCCCCGAACCGCGCGGACGATCACTACGCGCTCGAGCTGCTCTCGATGGTGCTCGGCGATGGAGAGTCCTCCCGCCTCTACCGAAGCCTGGTGCACGAGGACGAGCTGCTCGCCGACCTCAGCCTCTCGACCGATGATCGCCGCGGCCCCGATCTCTTCTCGCTCTTCGCGCTCCTGGCCGAAGGACACACGGGCGAAGAAGTTCGTCCCCGCATCTACTCGGCCATCGAGGCCATCGCGCGTGAGGGCATCACCGCGCGCGAACTCGAGCGGGTGCACAACCGGGTGCGCACATATTTCCTCGTGGGTCTGCAGGGCAACATGTCCCGGGCCCAGAGCTTCGCGGAATTCGAGCTCTACTTCGGGGACGCCGGGCTGTTGACCGGCGAGCTCGATCGCTACCTCGCGGTGACCTCGGCCGACATCCAACGGGTGGCCGGTCAGTACTTCGCCGCCACCAACCGCACTGTCCTCGACGTCATCCCCCAGCCCAGCGAAGGAGGTGCGGAATGAGCGCCCGAATTCTCTCTGCCGCGCTCATCGCGCTCACCCTCGGCGCCTGCGGCAGTACGCCGGCTGAAGAGGAACACGAGGTCGTGGAGAACGGACGGACCGGTGGTGACGAGGTCGTCGCGCGCCACAGCGAGCCGCCGCCCTCGGCGACCCCGCGTGACGTGCACTTGCCGCCCGTCACCCGCACCACCCTGGAGAACGGCCTCGAGATCGACGCGGTGCCCACCGCGTCTTCCTTCCCGCTGGTGTACCTGCGCCTGGTGATCCGCTCGGGCCTCGCGTCCGATCCCGCGAACATGCCCGGCATGGCCTCGATGGTCGCGAACATGCTGAAGGAGGGAACTCGGGCCCGCACCAGCGCCGAGATCGCCGAGAACGTCGAGTTCCTCGGCGCCGACCTCAGCGTGAACGCCGACTCGATGCAGACCGTCGTCCAGATCCGGGGCACTGCCGATCAGATGGACGAGATGATGGCGATCCTCGCCGACATCACGCTGAACCCGCGCTTCGACAACGGCGAGCTCACCCGCCTCAAGCGCCGCGAGCTCGAGCGGCTGATGGTGACCTACAGCGATCCTTCGCAGGTGGGCCGTCGCGAGTTCTTCCGCGCGCTCTATGGCGCGCATCCCTACAACCACCTCGACGCGACGCCCGACGGTATCGGCCGCATGCGCCGCACCGATCTGGTGAACTGGCACCGCACGCACTACGTGCCGGGCAACGCGTTCCTGGTGATCGCGGGCGCGGTCACGCCCGAGGCGGCGCGCGCCGCGGCGGAGAGCGCGTTCGGCAGCTGGCGCGCGCGCGCGGTGCCGACCCTGACTTTGCCGGCGGTCCCCGCGCGAACGGGTCGTGAGGTGATCGTCGTGCATCGCCCCGGCTCGCAGCAGACGGTGATCAACATCGGGAACCTGGCGATCGCCCGCAGCGACGAAGACTGGATCCCGCTGGAGGTCGCCAACCACATCCTCGGCGGCAGCGCCAGCTCGCGCCTCTTCATGGATCTGCGCGAGCGCCGCAGCCTCACCTACGGCGCGTACAGCAGCGTCGATGAGATGGTGGCAGCGGGGCCCTTCCGAGCACGCGCTGGCATCGGTCGCGATCCGTCGCAGCCCGACGCGGATCGGAGCGACGCGGCGATGGTCGCCTTCATGGAGCACCTCACGGCGATCACCACCGTCGCGCCCAGCGCGGACGAAGTGCGCGACGCGACGCAGTACCTCTCGGACAGCTTCCCGCTCTCGATCGACACGATCGGACGGGTCGCGTGGATGGTGGCGTACCTGCGGCTCTTCGGTTTGCCCGACGACTACTGGGATGGCTACCGGAGCGGCATCCGCGCGGTGACCGCAGAGCAGGCGCTCGCGGCCGCACGCGCGCACATCGATCCCGAGCACGCGCTCATCGTCGTCGTCGGTGACTCCGATCTGGTCACGCCCGCGATGCGTCGCTGGGGCCCGGTGCGGGTCGTCGCGATGGACGATGGACACGAGATCTCGCGCTTCCCTGCCGAGACGAGCGCACCCGCGGATGGACCGGCGACGCCGCCTGGCGGACCGGGACCGACGGCGGATTGATCCGGCCCCGGTTTTGATCTTGCGCCGAATTTGAACTTGCAAGCGTGCGTCGCGGCTCCAAGAGTCGCGCCGCATGTCGCTGTTCACGCCCGTCACCCTTCGCGCTGCTTCGGCTGCTTCACCCGCCATCGTCTCTCGTAACCGCGTGTGGCTCGCGCCGCTCACCAACATGCAGAGCCACCCGGATGGGACGTGCTCGGATCTGGAGCGGCGCTTCCTGGGGATGCGGTCCGACGGAGGGTTCGGCCTGGTCGAGACCTGCGCCGCGCACGTGACCCAGGACGGAAAGGCGTGGCCCGGTGAGATGGGGGTGCACGAGGACGCGATGACCGCGGGGCTCACGACGCTGGCCTCGCGCATTCACGAAGGTGGCGCGTTGGCGAGCGCGCAGCTCTTTCACGGCGGGCTGCGGGCCAGCACAGAGGTCAGCTCTCTGCCCATCCTGAGCGCGAGCGCGCACGAGGAAGCAGGCGCACCGGTGCCGCTTGCGGCGACCGAAGAGGATCTCTCTCGCATCATCGAGGCATTCGCTTCCGCGGCGCGGCGCTGCGCGAATGCAGGCTTCGATTCGGTCGAACTCCACGGCGCGCACGGCTACTTGCTCTCGCAGTTCCTGAGTACCCACTACAACCAGCGCACCGACCGCTGGGGCGGCAGTCTCGAGAACCGCGCGCGCCTGATCCGCGAGGTCACCCGTGCCGTCCGCGCCGCAGCGCCCTCGCTTTTGCTCGCGTGCCGCATCTCACCCGAGGACTTCGGACAGACCAAGGGCATCGATCTCGATGAGTCACTCCAGGTCGGCAAATGGCTGATCGACGACGGCGTCGAGGTGCTGCACCTCTCGCTGTGGCGCGCTGGACTGAACACCACCAAGCGGCCCGAGCAGCACGCGACGAACCTCTTTCGCGAGGCCATCGGCGACAGCGCGCGCATCGTCGTCGCGGGTGGCATCTGGACCAAGGAAGACGCCGAAGCGCAGATCGATCGGGGCGCCGATTTCGTCGCGCTCGGTCGAGGCGCTATCGCGAACCACGACTGGCCGCATCTCATCGAGAAGGGCGAGCCCATCGCGCGCCCTCCGCTGAGCGCCGCGCATCTGGAGGCCCAGGGCCTCTCGCCCGGCTTCGTCGGGTACATGGGCAAGTGGAAGGGCTTCGTCTCGTGATGGACGTGCCGGTGGTCTCGCCCGCTGTCGCCGTCGCGCCTCGGGTGATCGCAGGCGCGGCGATGCTTGGCGCCGTGGTGCTCGGAGCAGCAGTCCTGACGCTCGCTAGCGGCGGGATCAGCGGGGTGACGGACGTGCTCACAGGCGGTGGTCTCTTCCCGGTGATCGCTGGTGTGCTGGCTGCCTTGCTGCTCGCGGGCTTGGCGCCGCTCGCGGCGACGCGCCCGATCCCCACGGCGGTCGTCGTCGCGCTGGCGCTCTTGCCCTTCTGGGTCGGAGACGCGCTCGCGCTCTACTCGCTCATGGGCATGGGCGAGGCGCCGACCGATCCCGCGATGGCGGCGATGCTCATGGCGGACGGAGTCAGCCACTACCTGCATGCGCATCTGGCCGGTGCGACGTTCTCCGCTGCGATCGCGAGCTGTCTCGCAGTCGGCTTGGCGCTGGCTGCCATCGCGCGGCCCGCGAGCGAACGGCAGCGCGGCGCCTTCGTCGGTCTCGGGCTCGGCGTAGCGATCCTCATGCTGGTCGGGCTCGCTGCGGTCGCGTCGCTCGTGGCTGGCGCAGGCATGAGCGCGTTGTTGCTCCCTGGCTTCGTCGCGTTCTGCGGGCTGTGCGCGTTGCCCATCGCGGGGGCAGCCGCTAGCGCCGACCGACGCGCCGCGGAGCTCGCCGCTGGCGCTGCGCTCGCCGTTTCGCTCGCCTTGATGTGCGCCGCCCCCGTGATCAGCGCGAAGTCGATGATCGAGGTATTCCAGGTCATTCCCATGGTCGCGGCCGAGGATCGCGAAGCGCTGCTCATGCAGGCCAACACCGAGATTCAACAGAGCTTCTTCGTGGTGCTGATGCTCTTCGGAGCGTCACTCCTGGTGCCGGCGCTCTTTGCCGCGCACGCGGCGCGCAGCGGTCGGCTCGCGGTCGGCTCGTATGTGGGTGGCGCGGTGGCCGGTGGGTTGGTCCTGATCACGGTCCTCGTGCACATCGTCGTCGCGGCGGTCGCGCCGAGCATGGTGCCGGGGCTCGATCCGATCGCGGTCGGCGCGATGATCCCGTGAGCCTCGATCCCGGTAGGGTGGCGCGATGACGAACGTGATCCCCGTCGTGTTGGTCCATGGCGGCGCGGGCGAGGTGCCCGAGGCTTCGCGTGATGCACACCGCGAGGGTTGCGCGCGAGCCGCGGAGAAGGGGCTCGTCGTGCTGCTCGCTGGTGGGAGCGCGCTCGACGCGGTGCAGGCCGCGGTGCGGATCTTGGAGGACGATCCCCTCTACAACGCCGGCACCGGCGCCTGCCTGACCCGCGACGGTACCCTGGAGCTCGACGCGTCGATCATGGAGGGCACGACGCTGCGGGCTGGGGCGGTGACGTGTCTCCCTGCGTTCGTTGCCCCGATCGACATCGCGCGTGCGGTGCTCGAGGAGGGGCGCCATGTGCTCTATGCGGGCGAGGGCGCCGCCCACTTCGCGCGGTCGGCGGGATTTACGGCTGCGGATCCCAACGCGATGATCACCGACGCCGCGCGCGCCCGACTGGCCAAAGTGCAGTCGGGGGTGGGCGATGGGAGCTGGGCTGGCGGGACCGTCGGCGCCGTCGCGTGCAGCGCGAAAGGCGAGCTAGCCGCGGCGACCTCGACCGGCGGCATGGTGGACAAGCGACCGGGCAGGGTGGGCGACTCACCGATCCTCGGCGCGGGCACGTATGCCGATGATCTGCGCGGCGCAGCGAGCGCGACGGGGCACGGCGAGGCTGCGATGCGCTTGGGCATCACGCGCCTGGTGTGTGAGCTCATCCTGGGCGGCATGACGGCGCAGGCAGCGGCCGAGCGCGCGATTGCCGATCTGAAGTATCGCGTGCAAGGGAGTGGGGGACTCATCGTGCTGAGCCCCTTGGGCGACATCGGGATTGCCTGGAACACCGCGACCATGACCCACGCCATCGCGCGCGAGGGCGTGCCGGTGAAGAGCGGCATCGTGAACCGCGCATGAGCGAGGTGATGGTCGATCGCGCCTTACCGGTCTTGGTGAACGACCCTTCGTTCGTGATCGTCGACAAGCCCAGCGGCCTCTCGGTCCACAAGGGCTGGGATAAGGATCCGGACAACGCGATGAAGCGCGTCAAACACCAGCTTCATCGATGGGTGTGGCCGGTCCATCGCCTCGATCGCGCGACGAGCGGTTGTCTCCTCTTCGCGCTCGACGAGGACGCTGCGCGTCACTTCGGGATCGCGTTCTCCGAGCACCGGGTGGAGAAGGTGTATGTCGCGTTGGTCCGCGGAACACCGGAGGATGTGTTCGACGTCGATCACCCACTGCCGCGCAGCGAAGATGACCAAGAGCGGGTACCGGCACGCACCAGCTTTCGCCGTCTGTCGAGCTCCCCCGAAGGCCGCTATTCCTTAGTCGAGGCCCGTCCGCATTCGGGGCGCCTCCATCAGATTCGCAGGCATCTGCGCCACGTGCGACACCCGATCTGCGCGGACAGCAACTGGGGCGACAACAAGCTCAACAAGGTAGTCCGCGCCCTGGGACTGACCCGCATGGCGCTGCACGCGCTGGAACTCGAAGTCGATCACCCGGTGAGCGGCGAGAAGATCCGCGCCCACGCGCCGCTACCTTCTGACCTCACCACGATCCTCGCCACCCTCGGCGTGCCGTTCGACTGATCGTTGACCCGCGCGCCCCGGGCCCCCTTTACAGCCCGGCGCCGCGCCGCGTAGCCTCTCCCGAACGGAGGTCGACATGGCGGACGGACGCGAATCGAAAGGTGACGGCAGCGAAGGGAACGCAGCGCTCGACAGGCGGCAGAGCAAGGCGCCGAGCGCTCGCAGTGGCGTGCGGAAGCGTACCAGTGCGACGTACGAGCGGCCGCAGCTCGACCTCCCTCCCGAGCGCCCCGTCGTCGTGGGCTTCGTGCTCCCGGATGACCTTCAGGTCCCCGATCTGGTGGGCATCACCACCGAGCGCATCACCTCCCCCCAAGAGGTCCCCGCCGAGTCTCGTCCCCGCAACGCGTTGGTCGTTCACGCGAGCGCTCCGCACGCGCTCGTCGACGGCGTCCTCGCCAACGCAGTGCGAAGCTCGCGCGAGGACGACCCAGGCTCGACGCTCCAGCCCGTGCTGGTACTCGGCGATGTCCACCCATTGCTTGGTGGCCTGGTCCAACGCAACCACTACGTCGTGCGCCCTGCCGTGACCAGCACCGGCGAGCTGCTCGACGCCGCGCGACAGGCCGCCGACTTCGCGGTCCTTCATGCAGCCCGCGATCCTGCAAGCCAGCTCGCCTGGGCGCGGGGCACGCTGGGCGAGTGGGTCGCCGACGCCTATCCGAAGCTCGGTCCCCAAGCGCGCGTCGTGCTCGCGCTCGCAGCGCTGGGGATCCACGTCCCGCAGCAGATCGGGGCGATGATGGGCCTGCAGACCGACACGATCTACCACCACGTCAACACCATCAAGGGCGCGACGGGGGCCACGAGTCTCGAGCACGCCGCGGGTCGCTTTCAGCGACTCATCCCCCTACCGGATTGCCGGTACGGCATCGCGATCGTGCCGCTCAGGGACACCCTGCGCCGCACGCCCGAAGGCGGTGTCCCGATCCCCAAGCCAGACTGACCGGTCTCACGATTGAAGCCCAGGGGTTGCCAAACGCAGTGGCAACCTCCCCCGCGCCGATCGCAGGTAGGGTCGCGCCCGTGATTGAGTTCTCAGGCAGACGCGTGGCGCGGCACGCAGCCGTCTCCGGCGCGTTGCTGCTCATCGCATGCGGCGATCTCGACGGCACGGGGTCGCCCCTCTTGCTCGATGGCACCGTCGATGGGCCCGATGGCTCGACCTTCGACGCGGCCGAGGCCGACGCGCCCGATCTCGTCGACGCCGGGACCCCGCTCGACACGCCCAGCGACGCGGGCTGCGACGCCGCATGTCCCGCATCCGAGCCGTGCCTGGTCTACCTGGGCTGCGACTGCACGCCCACGGCCCTGGCCGACGACACCAGCTGCGGGACCCACGGCGAGACCTGCCAGATCGAGGTCTGCACGCCCCCCGCTCCCGGATGCGGAAGCTACTGGCGCGATCTCACCCCCACCCGCGAAGGCTGCGACGACGGCAACCTCCTCGACGGAGACGCCTGCTCGTCCACCTGCACCCCGACGCTCTTGGTGCTGGCGAGCCCAGCCGGCGAGCGCGCGGGCGACGTGGCGATGGCGAACGACGGCTCGGGTCGAATGCTCTTCACCTGGGTCGAGTCGGTGCCGCCGACCGAGTCGACCGAGCGGACCCTCAGCGTGCGCGCGGCGATCTACAGCGCGACGGGCGTGCTCGAGGTCGCCGCGTTCGATCTCGACACCAACATCGGCCTCGGCCAGCCGGTGACTCCCTCGGTCGCGGGCTTGGCGATCGGCTGACGAGACCGATGTCACGTTCGGCACCATCCGTCGCGAGGACGGCGCAGCGATCGCCGCGACCAGCGACACGGAAGCCACGGTCGGCTGGCGCACCGACGACACCCCCCAGGGCCTCCGCATCG
>Ga0105047_10000606_pt1 | contig 61730 bp, 67 predicted proteins | sample MAT04_FD_78384 | JGI IMG/M metagenome (GOLD analysis project Ga0105047, IMG submission 78384) | Freshwater microbial communities from Lake Fryxell liftoff mats and glacier meltwater in Antarctica - MAT-04 (megahit assembly) | ecosystem: Environmental > Aquatic > Freshwater > Ice > Liftoff... | reverse complement strand
TACGAATTACCGTTGCAATTAAAGTCATTAGCAAGTCATCAGCATCGGAGCGCATTATTTGTTACCAGTTTTTTAGCAACAATGATATTGCCATTCTATGGCATCAGCCAATTAACCCAATGTTCATTGTCAAAAACATTTGATGATTTTTCTAATGGATTAATGGGAGCGGGTGGAAAATTACTTTCACTATCTTCATTCATTGATAATAATTTTATTAAAGGAACATTAGCCCTATTTGCAGCAGGTTATAGTTGTCTTGCGTTTAAAGAAGAATATTTATGGATGCGCGATAATGCAATCCTTGATAAATGTTTGCAAACTAAATTAATTGCAGTAGCAGAATTTATTGAAGACTTACAAGCATTGCAGGAATTACTACAAGCAAGCCCGGATCTTAAACAACACATTACCCAATTAGATTCGATAGAGCAGTTTTTACAAGAACGACCTACAAAGAATCCGGTGCTTGCAAAATTATTTGGGTTATTAAGAACAACTACTTTTAAAGGTGAAGCAAGCATTATGGCTTTTCATGGCAGAACTCTTGCTGCATATGAACTGATGTATCAAGTTAAAAATGAGTTTGAAAAAAGCATGAGTGTAATTGGGCTACTCGATGCATACCATTCTATTGCTCATTTATATAAACAATTTGAACATGCAAAAGTTACATTTAGTTTTGTCGAATATGCGCATGCAGAAAATCCGTATATCGATATACAAGAATTTTGGAATCCATTTATAACACCGGAATTAGTAGTTACTAATTCATTTACTATAGATCAATCATTGGGCAATCAAAACATGATCATTACCGGTCCAAATGCAGGTGGTAAATCTACCATCATTAAGGCCATAGCGCTGAATATTGTTTTAGGCCAAACGTTAGGATTAGCTCCGGCAGCTCGTTGTGTATTATCTCCATTTACTCAAATAGCAACGTACTTAAACATTACTGACGATATTGCATCAGGTAATTCATTATTCAAAATGCAGGTATTGCGTGCTCAAGAGTTATTAGATGTAGTTAAAACATTGTCTCAACAACAATTTAGCTTTATGGTCTTTGATGAAATGTTTAGTGGAACGCTTGCAAAAGAGGGTGAAGCAGCAGCATATAGCGTGGCGCAATTTTTAGGTAATTATCAGAACGCTATAACTATTATTGCTACTCACTTTCCATTACTTACTCGTTTAGAAAAACGCACCGGGTTATTTAAAAATTATCATGTATCAGTCAATTTACCTGATGATGGTTCTATTGAGTATCCTTATACTTTAGAGCGGGGAATTTCTAAGCAACACATAGCTATTGATATTTTACGCCAAGAGGGCTTTGATAGCGCTGTTTTAAATACTGCATATCAGTTATTGCATAAGATTAAATAGTTCGCATACAACAAAAAAGAGCACTGATTAATTTCAGTGCTCTTTTAACTTTTTAAATTACTTGGTAATTACATTTTTTCAGGTAAATGCTCTTCAATTCCCAAATCTTTTTTTACATCTTCACTGGTGACTTTGCCATCAGGAGAGCGTTTAACAGGTTGAGGAATATTAGCAATTGTATATAACTCTGTAGCAGTTAATGTTTTATCTTGTAACAATGCATTGCTAATAGCAGTTAGTTTATCCGTGTTATTAAGTAACATTTGACGAATTTCTTGTTCAGCTTTATTCATTAATTCATATGCCTCATCAAGCAATCTATTTTTTGCTTTTTTTGGTAATTGATCAACTTTGATACCCGCAAATATTAATGATTTAGCGATATCAAATGCGTTTTGTTTATCTTCATTATGATATGTATAACCGCATGAAGCTAATATTATTTCTTCTGCAACATGTCCTGCAAGATGAACTTTTAATTGGTTCAACTTATCGGCACGCGTTTCAAATTTTAGAGTATCAAATTCATGATACGTAAATGTATGACCGTATTCGATAGGCTTTTGTCCATGCTTTTTCTCTTTTTCATCAACAGGCATCCATATATTTTGTTCTTGGAGCTTTATTGTTATCGGCATGATAGTAGTTTTTGCAAGTTTATAATGTGTATCCAATAACATGTATGCAAGGGTATGACCTGCTTGGTGGGCAGCGATAATTGCTAGTTCATCTTTTGATAAATCTTTATCATATTTAAAGATGATGTTACGAATTTCTTCATCCAGGGCAAATTCTAAATGTTTTTGAGTAAGGACTTCACCGCGAATCTTAGCCTTAGCCAATGCACCTTTAAGCATCGAGTTAAGATCTTCATAGGAGCAGCCTTCTGATTCATACGCTAATTTATCAAGATCAAATTGAGCAATATTTATTGCCAAGCTATTTAATTTAGTTACCAGATACTGTTTGCGATCTTTAAATGTTGGATATTCAAAGTGAACGATTTTTCCAAAACGACCACGTTGACGTAATGCTATATCGATATTTTCTGGCTTATTGGTAGCAGCTAAAATAATGACTTGTTTTTTTGGATCGGTTTCCATACAACCGCTCATTTCTGATAAGAACTCAGAAAGTAATTCTTTATTACCACCGGCGCGTTGTAACCCCAATAAGTCAATTTCATCAATAAATAATACGCATGGAGCAGATTTTTTAGCAAGCATTAAAATCCATTGAATGCCGCGCTTAACAATCAATGATGAGTTTATCACATAAAATGAGATTTCATTTTCATCGCGATTATATTTTTTGAGCATTTTGCGAATTTCACCAAAGAATGCTTCAGCGCTATATGATTTACCGGTTCGAGTTGCACCCGTGAATAAATATCCTTTTTCAGGATTCAACTTAGCGCGATCAAAACGTTCAGGATCTTCTAAATACTTTAAAGTGACAGAGAATGTTTCTTTAACATTCTCTAAACCAACTAAATCATCAAAGGTAATGCGAGGAAGTACACGTTCAACATCTTCAGTTTTTTTATTAAGATACGCACCACCTTTTAACCAGTTTGATAAACGAAGAGCATTGTTAATACCCTTTTCACCAACTTTTTTTAGTGTTGCGCCCCACGCCGCATATGTTATAGGTGCAATAGCTGCGGACCAAATAGGCATTTTCCCTAATTGATTTTCATGAAAAAAGTTATCAATGTAGCCAATTGCTTTAAGTTTTATTTGTTTATCTAAGTTTCCGCAATTATCATAAGTAGGGGCAGGACCAATTAAAGGTATTTTTTCACATACGTTGTATCGATATAAAACATATAACGCTGCAACTCCCGTGATTGTTCCTAATGCAACAGCAGGTAATACATAATACTGATTACTTTTTTGAAATAAAGTGTCTATACCGCGATAGAACTTATTATACCAATACAATCCTACGCTTTGTGAATCAGCGTCAAGCTGCATGATATTTTTACCATTGCTTAATAAATCTTCTTCAAGCTGCTCAATAGTAATCAGCTTGGTTGTGCGCAATTTAAGGGATTCAATCTTGAATGGAGGTAAGTGTGCAAAGCCTTTTTTAAGTGCTTGAGAAAGATGCAATATCATTGCGTCATTGAATCGCATTAAAACATGTATGCTCAATGAATCAACGCTCATAGTTGCCTGGGTGCGTATTGTATCTACTAATTGTCGCAAATCACGAATGTTTTCTTTGAGCATGCGTTTGCTTGGAGTTTTAATAGTGTCGTTATTAACTACTTGGGCAAGATCTTCTAAAATCAAATCGATCTTATTTAAAACACTTAAAGCTCCGGTTAATACTCTTTCAAGCTGATCTAGGGTAGAAGCTTTAAGGGAAGCCAAGTGAAGAGAGCCTAATTTAGGCAATAAGGCAGTTGAGTCTGCGTGGACATAGGGTATACTAAGAGATAATAATATGGCCAACAGTGTAGATTGTATGCAGTTTGAAATATTCATAAAGGTATAGCCTCTGCAAGCGTAATTTAATAATTAAAAATGATTTACTAATGTAGTACTTTAGCCTAATTACGGCTAATTGTCGATTTTTGTATATAATTAATAAAGGAAAAAAACCATGTTAATTCGAGGAAGTATTGAAATGAATCAAGTATCTCGTCCTTATCTGGTAATTGCGCTGCTTGTCAGCTCACTTATTGCCGGGGGTCTTTTCTTACTAAAAAAGCCATTTTTATCTCATCATTCCTCATCGTCAGGTGGGGGGCATTTGCAGGTTCCTTCAAATGTTACTTTATCAGCGTTACTCAACAAGCAAAATATTGTGCCATTGGCTATCATAGGTTCTGGTCCTGCAGGCTTGAGTGCGGCAATTTATGGCGCGCGTGGCAAAGTTAAAACAGTTGTATTTCAGGGTGAAGAACCGGGTGGACTATTAACTAAAACATCGTATGTTGAAAACTGGCCGGGCTTTAAAAAAATCTTAGGTAAAGATATTATTAAAAACTTACAAGATCAGGCAGAGATTTTTGGAGCAACACTTCTTAATGAACAAGTTACTGCAGTTGATCTTTCTTCATGGCCATTTACCCTTACCCTGGGTAATGGGCAAACAGTTACTGCATTAACCATAGTTATTGCAACCGGCTCTACTCCGCGTACGCTAGGTGTTCCTGGTGAGCAGGAATATTGGGCACGAGGAGTTACTACCTGTGCTATTTGCGATGCACCATTTTATAAGAATGAAGAAGTGGTTGTAGTTGGCGGTGGTGACTCAGCAATTGAAGAGGCTATGCAGTTGGCGCCCTACGCTAAGAAAATTACTATTTTAGTCCGTAAAGAAAGCATGCGTGCAGCACCATCGATGCAAGACCATTTGAAAGATTATCCGCACATTAGCGTTCGTTACAATGTTGAGGTTAAAGAGATAGTTGGTAATGACTCACAAGTTACCGGTGTTTTACTACATGATAGCACCTTGAATAAAACTGAAGGTATGAACATTAGCGGTGTGTTTTTAGCTATTGGACATGATCCAAATTCATTATTATTCAAACCATTTTTGACTGTTGATGAAAGTAACCTCATAGTTCTTAAAGGCAGATCACAAGCAACGTCAATTGCCGGTGTATACGCAGCAGGTGATATTGCAGATACGTACCGCCAAGCTGGCATAGCTTCTGGTGATGGTATTAAAGCAGCACTAGATGCAACGGCCTTCTTGCAAAAAATAGGGTTTAATCAATCCTTTACTAAAGAAGTAGAATCATCATTTTATGCCCAAGAAGTTGCAAAAAAGGGTGATTTAACGCAAGTAACTACAATACAAGAGCTTACTACCCAGTTGGCAGCAACTGACAATCCCGTTTTTGTTGATTTCTACGCTGATTATTGTCCCTCATGCATGCAAATGCTACCAGTTGTTCAAGAAGCGGCAGTTGATTTTGCAGGTAAAGCTACTTTTGTGAAAGTTGATACTGACAATGCAACAGAATTAGCTGATGAATATGTAATTAAAGCCATTCCCGCATTATTAGTATTTAAAGGTGGAAAAATAGTAGGGCGTTACAATCAAGCTATGAATAAACAAGAGCTCTATGAATTTGTGAATCGTTTTGTATCGCCAGTCGATCAAAATTAAATTATCAATTTAGTACATTAGCATGGTAAAGCCCACAGATGTGGGCTTTTTTTATGGTTTATTTTTACTCATTAAATTAAACTGATTATTTTATAAAAATTTATTGCAATCTGAAATTAAATATTGCTACAATTGGTACTAGAAAAAGAAATTGAATGCTATGAAAAAGCAAGACGCTGGGGAATCATGAAAAAGTACCTCGTACTATTACTTATCAGTTTTGTATCAAACATTATCGGCAAAGATACTGATATGTTTTCGTGTAAGTATGGTAAGACCATCGAGGTTTCAGATCAATTTATTCCCGGAGCGCAAGTTGAAAAAGTCTTATTATATAGCCCTTTGACTCAAGGCTCTAATCAAAAAATTACCCGAAATGGCATATTAGTTCGTTATGAAAATGCAAAATCAACCGTGGTTATTTGCCACGGGCTGATGTGCGATAAGTTTGATGCAGGTTTTTTAAGAAGCATGTTCCCACAAGGAACCTATAACTTTATGACCTTTGATTTTAGAGGTCACGGTGAATGTGCCAAAGGTCAACGATGCACTTTAGGTCGTGATGAAGCATTAGATGTAAAGACGGCTGCAAAGTTTGTTAAGAATCATCCCTTACTCAAAGATCAACCCGTTTTAGCGCTCGCTTTTTCTATGGGTGCAGTAGCAACTATAGAAGCGCAAGCTAATAATCCCAATTTATTTAAAGCCATGATTCTTGATTGTCCGTTTGACTCGAGTGAAAAACTTATCAAGCGTGGGTTAGATCATATGAAGCTTTCATTATGTGGGTACGAATTTAATATTCCTGGTCGTGAGTTGTTACAAAAATATGCATTTCACCCGCATGTGCAATCTATGCTAAAAATAGTACTTAAAGCTATTGCCCATATGGATGCACATCAGATTGATGTGTGCATTTGTCCTATTTCGGCTGAACAATCAATTCAAAAAGTAACTATTCCGTGTTTATTTATCCATTGTAGAAATGATGACAAAGTTACTATAGATGCTATTAAATCCGTGTATTCAGGCGCTCAAGGATACAAAAAGTTATGGATTACAAATGGTCGACGTCATTTTGATTCATATTTTTACAACCCGGAGCGATATGTAGCGCGAGTGCATAGTTTTTTTATCAAGGTGCTTAATGGAAAATATAAAGAAAATAAAAAAGAGAAAATTATAGAAGATCCTTCCGATTCGGTAGTTCCATTACCTTTACCAACATCGAATATGATACCGATGCAAGCAACCTAGATTTATACAGAACCCTTACAGGGGTCGCCTGACCTTTGTCTTTTTCATGGCCCGACACTAGATTTTCTGGTGCCGGGTTATTTTTGTGGTATCTTATTCTGGATTTAAGTTATTTAATCAAGGATTTCTATGATAACTATTACCACAAGCACCGATAAGCTAATCAATCAGAAAAGTGATTGTTTAGCATTTTTGTTAGAACAAGATTATTCATTCTCGGGGCAACTTGAACAAGTTGCACAACATTATTTGCCACAACTTAAAACTGTTTTAGAGAAATATCATTTTACTGGTGCAGTTGGAACTTCATTAGAAATTCCCGTAGCGCATGGTAATCATATTTCATATTTAGTATTTGTTGGTATTGGTAAAAAAGAACCACGCAAATATATTAACATGGAACTATATCGTAGAGCAGTGGGAAGAGTTATTCGTCTAATAGAACGCCATAAGCACAAATCATTAGCATTATTGCTCCCTTCAGAAAAATTATTTGGTGTAACTGAACACATTTTGGCACAACAAACCACAGAAATTATTTATATGGCCGAATACCGCTTTGATGAATATATTACTGATATTGAACGCAAGTCAGACCGCACTTTTTCGGTTACGTTTGTTGTAGAAGATGCAAGTAAGCGAGCAATCAATAAAGGTATCGAAATTGGTACTATAGTTGGAACAGCCGTTAATCATGCGCGTCAATGGATCGATTTACCTGCAAAATATTTAACTCCTACTGATCTTTCTCATAAAGCCCGTACAATTGCCAAATCGCATGACATGAAATGTCACGTGTTCTCTGAAGAAACTATTGATAAAATGGGAATGGGTGGACTTGCTGCAGTATCAAAAGGTTCAGATCAAGATGCACAATTAGCTATCATTGAATATAGTTGTGGAAAAAAATCCGCGCCTACTATTGCATTAGTTGGTAAAGGTATTACTTTCGATTCAGGCGGGTTAAGCTTAAAGCCAGCAGCATCAATGGAAACCATGAAAGAAGATATGTCCGGCGCAGCAGCTGTGCTTGCAACTATGGATGTTATCGGAAAATTAAAGCCAAAAATTAATATTATAGGCATTACGCCACTTTCAGAAAACTTACCTAGTGGCAAAGCAACAAAACCGGGCGATATTATTCGTTTCTATAATGGTAAAACTGCAGAAGTTAAAAATACTGACGCAGAAGGACGATTAATACTTGCCGATGCATTATCATATGCTGTTAAGCATTATGAGCTTGATGCAATTATTGATATTGCAACATTAACCGGTGCATGTGCGCGTGCAGTTGGACCATACTTTACGGGAATGATGAGCCAGAACGAAGAACTGATTGAGCGTTTTAATGCATCAGCTGAACGTTCAGGAGATCGCGTATGGCGTTTACCATTAACTGACGATTACATGCCGGCAATTAAATCTCATGTTGCAGACATTTGTAATATTGGTAATGAAAAATATATGGCTGGTGCAAGTACCGCAGCATTGTTCTTAAAACATTTTGTTAATGATGTACCTTGGTTGCATTTAGATATCGCAAGTACTGCATTTGATGTACCTGATATTTCTTATTTCCGTCCGCATACTGCAACAGGTGTTGGAGTTCGTTTATTTGTTGATCTAATTATGAATTGGTAAAAAATGCATTGACTGTTACTATGTTCATTTATTTTTGTGGAGATTGTAATAAGTGATCGATTGTTTACGGAGCCAAGTGTATGGGATATTACTTTATTAGATACTGAAAAATCAGGCACCTGCGCTATGGACTTTAGTGGATGAAGTTGATTTATCTGATAGCACCGCTTCTACAAAGCAATTATCCACAGCGTCTTTAGAATTTTTAAATAATTCAGAGATATTTGAGCCTGTTCCACTTTATTCACCTATGAATTTGGCGGTATTTATTACTGATAAAAGCTATCAACTTGGAATGAAAGTAATTGAATTGCCTGTATCGAAAAATGAGTATGAATTACTGAGGTTTTTGCAAATAGTGTCGACACAAAGTCGAAGCACTTGTTATATTAAACTTAGAATTTTGTTTCAAAAGTATTGTTGTTTCAGCAATATTTATTAGGAGTCGTTTACGCAGCAAGAAAAGCAGGAAAACATACGTGTATTCGTTAATTAAAAAAGTGTAAAAATGCAGCTTTAAGAAATTATATTCCAGGCACTTGCAGTAGATGGTGAAATTGCCAAATTAACATTAAGGAAAATACTTATAACATGATTCAAGATTTAAACAATGGGGTTACGATGATAAATAGAATAATTATAGTAAGTATATTTATTTGCTTAAATGCGTATTCAGCAGGTTCGCCAAAAGAAAAGCTCTCAGATTTTTTAATAATTACTTCAGGTCAATTGTTACCAATTAGCTTAATTCCTGATGCCTCAACGACTTCAATTTGTTTAAAGCTAACTCTCGAACAAATTAAAGCACACCAAAATGAAACTGTTAAATTTGAGAGGATAGAAGCTAAAAAGAGGGCAGTCACTTCGTTTGTTCACATGTTGGTTATGGATGGAGATATTCCTCCAATAAGCGGTACTGATCATTTAGTTAGAAGCATAATAGATACTATATTATCTGCTGCGCAGCTTGAAATGAGAGAGACGTTGCCTTATATAATTTTCGCACAGAAAGCAGTGGAAAAATTCCAATCAGAGCATATTGAATTAGGTGTTCTTAATACTCATACTCATAGCGCTAATATATTATTTATAACAGGTTATCTTTTACGGCAGGGTAGTATGAACGGAGTGCTACAAGATTATTTTAGGTTAAAGAATGCTATTATCACGGCTTTTTCGACTCTTGTGCAAAGAGGTCATTTACAACAAGCAGAGATTCCGCAATCATTTGTAGATGAAACTGCCAACCAATCAACTAATTCAATGGAGTAATAGTATGATCTTGTTATATATTTTTATTAAGCGGCCTGTCTTATATTAGTTAGGGAGCGCAAGCTGCTTGAACTTCAACTACAGTTGCATCAAATAATTTAGTGCCTAATAAGTGTAGGTGCTGAAGTTGCATTGTCTAAGCCCATACATTCATTGGGATTAAATGTTTTGCCTGAATCAACTGATGCAGCCCTATAATCAAGCAATGATTACCTCATGGCTTACAGGAAGCCTACAACATAAACCTCGATGTATGGGTTTAGCACCAATGTATCGTGGCAATGTATTATTTTCCCTATTATTTATGGCTTACGCTGCTTTAAAAACTCAACCAAAAAGTGCCCAAGAATTTGAGGTAACAAAAAATGAAGCAGATAATCTTCTAAAAAAATTAATACCCGCGTAGAACCAGATGCAAAGCTTGAAGATGCAATACAATGGAAATTTTTATTAAATTCTGTTGCAGCTTTTAGTAACCACCTTAAAGCTCAAAGAAAGCTCTATTTAGAGGCACATAAACGGGGTTCAAATAGGCTAGAAAAAGTTTTAGATAAATCTAATCAAGTAATTGTCAGTGATTTAATATTAATAAGAAATATTATTTTAGCTTTTTTTGGAAGTCTAGAATTTTATTTAGGGACAAATTTTGTTTTAAATAAGCGTGCTAAGACTGCCATAGAAAGTAATTCATTCAATGCTAGCTTCTCACTATCTGATTTACAACGTATTGATAAATGGACAGAGCAACAACGTGATTCCTATATAATTTTAGGAGTATTAGTTAACAATTGTGCAATAACTCAAGAAGAAATTCCTCTAAATAATTTAGATGATGTTCGTGTAGTTCTTAATTGGATTAGTTATATGCAAAAACTGAATCGCTATCGCTATGATACAATAAGGGGTGATGTAAAAATGACTTTGTGGGCAATATATTTGTAAAATGCAAAGAATAAGTGCTAATAATATAATAGATTTAACAGCAAAAAACACATGTAATGTGATGCATAATTATTAATTAGGTTAAAATATTTAATGAGCTTAATAAGGACATAATTTATATCATTAATATGAGGGGTTTACATGTTATTGAGGTTCGTATTTGTTTATATTTTGGTAATGGCGATATTACCAATTTTTGCAAGTTCCAAAGAAAAGACAGAACTTGAAAAATTAATTGCTAGAGGCAATACGTGTTTGATCAAACATAAAGGCTTTATAGAATTCATCAAACAGCGCAGTGATCCAAATGAATCAATTTTTTTGATTAAAGAAATAGGACAGGCGCATTTAGATGGTTCTGAAATGTGTGGGATGAGTTTTGAAGATCCTCGATTCATGCGATCTATCATAATAGGTGCATATGCCAAGAAACATGTTGAAGATGGTACGATCTTTATCAATCTACCTCAAGATTTTATTGAACATCTTAAGGTAATAATTGAAGTAAACAGAGAACGTAAAAAACGTAATGAGGAGTGCCTCAGGCCTTATTTGGCATATATGTTTATAGACTTTAAAGATAGTTCTTCACCAGTAGCTTCAACTAAAAGTTGTGCATTAGTCTAAATTAGATAGCAAAATACCTTAAAAGTAATTACAATTGTAATTTTAAAACCAGTTTTTTTTATTGCTCAAAGGTAATATGTGCTACAAACTTTTATTTTTTTTATGTTTTTAACCTGTTTAGTTCATGCAAATGGTAATGGAGACAGTATTACACTGAAGGGTAATGATTTGTCATCATCGATGACTGTAGCATTGACCGGCTTAGGGCTTGAAAATCTGGAATCTGCGCCAACCCACATGAGTAATTCTATTCTTTGCATATAAACAGATCTTTTAAGACCATCTCAGCGGCAATCTGAAGTTGTAGCGCGACAAAAAATGTTAATGAGAGAGATAGTAGAAGTTGCAAACTTGAAGTTACAAGGTCATGAATTTTTAAGACAACATTTTTTGAGTTTTATTTTGCCTCTCTTAACAGAACCACAAAGAAGTTATTGGAATTACAACTTAGGGTTAGCAGTTAAAAACGGAATGCCTCAAAACGATGAAGAATGTGTATACCTTAAAATTGGCGCATTTCTGGGCCATATGTATCAGAAAGAAATTCTCACAATAGAACAGATCAAATCATTTCCAATAGATTTTCAAAGGTATATATTGCAAGGATTAGTAGGATTGGTTGAATTGAAGGCTAGTCTCATTGAGTCTTCTTAAATTAGTGATAATGGCGTATAATTTTTAATTATGTAAAAAAATTATTACTTCAACTGCAATCTATACACAACACAAAATTAGACCCCAAGCAGAAGAAAAAGATAAACATCGATGAGTTGTTGAACGCACTTTTTCTTGGATAAGCTGATTCAGAAGAGTTTTTGTTTGTTACGAGAAATTTAAGATATCATTTCTATGCCTGATTCAATTTAGTTTTCAGATAGGCTCTGGGTCTAGGTGAAATGAATCTTTAGGCATCCATGCATACCCCAAAAAGTGTTCTCGATTTAAATGATCCTGAGTATATAATGCATCTTCTTGCTAATTTAGTAATAATTCTTAATTTGCGTAATGAATGGGGTAATAGTGAAATTCCAGCTCTATTGTTATCACTTATAGAGGAATATAGTCTTAGGGAAGCTGGCTTAAGAAATCGCGGATCACATAGTTTTTAATATAAGCAACTATAATAAGAGATGAGCAAGAAAGAAGAGAAGCGAGTTGGTGTCCTCTTTCTTAAAATGTTTATTTCTCAATAAACCAATTAAAAAAAAAGAGCGGTTTTCTTCCGCTCTTTTTTTTTAATTAATGCAAAATTTATGTATTCAAGTCTAATTCGGGCATATGACAATCTCGCCATGCGCCCAATGATGCAGGGAAATGGGGCAAAGCAAGTTTAAGCATAGCTTTAGCGTATACTTTAATTTCTTCTTGTGCGCCAATATGTAAGCGTAATTTTAAGAAGTGTATTAATGAATGTAAGTTGCAGGTAAAGATCATTTCAGTGTATGTGCATACTGGCAACACGCCGCGCGCTAATTCTCTACCTACCCCACCAGCAAGTAATGCTTCATATGAATCAACACTAGCTTTAATTGCTGCTTTGTATTGTTCAACTAATTGTTCATTATCAAATGCACCAGCAGATATTTGTTTATTATGTTTGTCTTGATAACGCCACTGTGCAGGTATGTAAAATTCTAATTCTGATTTTACATAGCGATAGCTTATTTCATTATATGAATTCATACGATGACGAATCCATTGACGCATAACATAAATAGGCAATTTTACTTTGAATGAGAGCTGATTGTGCTCAAATGGACTCGTGTGATTGTGTTCCATGAGAAAACGAATTAATTTTGCATCGCGATCAGACAATTCGGTTGCATGTTTACCATATGAAACTCGGGCCGCATTAACTACATCTAAATCAGAACCTGAGACACGAATTAACTCAATGGAGCTGATGCCATCCTTTAATGGATCAAGGCACTGTTCGCTGTAAATGGTTTGTTCGTGTTCAACTTGGATTATACCAGCTTGAACATTATTTTTTTGGATTTCTTGCATGAGTATCCTTTCGTTATTTTCTATATTTTATTCTATATAAAAAAGTAAGAAAGGATACTCATATTTTAGTAACTACGTATTATATGCAAGTAGTTTGAATAACTAGAGTAAGCGCTGCTTGTGCCGCAGTTAATTGTGCACTTAATGCAGTGATTTGATTTTGAATAGTAACTAATATTGCTGATGATTGATTATAGCAACAGCTTTTGCGATACATGGGGCCTTGAGCAAATTCATTAATAATTGCTTCCAATGTTTCATCGTCTACTTGCATTCCTTTATCAAGCATTGTATGCGCATGTTCTACCATTGGATTGAGTTCCTCAAGGCAATTGTTAGCGCACGCCATTTTGTGAGCAATTTCAACCAATGTATGTGCCATACAACGAGTTGCTTGATCTAATGCAACAACTGAAGGACATACTGTTACTAACAGTGCCAATATAAGACGTTTCATAGAAACTCCTTTTTAATAGGGGGGTGATTAAACAATACTATTTTTCTTCGATCTCAATGCACATTGTGTTATAAAGCCTATCATGCCCATAGTGCATACTAATGAGGTATTGCCATAACTAACTAATGGTAAACCAATTCCTTTAGTTGGTGCTAGACCGGTAGCAACAGCAATATTAATAACTGCTTGCAGGTTTATTAATATCAAGCAGCCACATGTTGCAAAGAATGCAAATGTATCATTCATTTTGCTAGCAAGTTTAAAACCAATAAATATTAAACATATAAATAAACTAATTACAAACAGAGCGCCGATAAATCCTGTTTCTTCTGCGATGATAGAAAAAATAAAATCAGTGTGTTGCATAGGTAGATAGAAAAATTTTTGTTTTGATTGCCCGATGCCTACGCCAAACCAGCCACCCGAACCGATTGCGATTAATGATTGAATAATTTGGAACCCTGCACCTTGCGGATCAGCCCATGGATTTAAAAAAGTTAAAATTCGTCTAAGGCGATACGTACGCATTATTACAAGCAATAACACAATGGGAATACAACTAATAATAGTGAACCCTAAATATCTCATATGATAATGTGCAATACACATGATAATTATACTGTTAATACAAATTGTTACGGTTAATCCAAAATCTGGTTGTAATAACAACACGCCGGCGCACAAACCCAAAATAATAAGAATCGGTAAAAACCCTTTAACAAAACTTTCATGTGCGTATAACCGTTGTGCAATGAATTGAGCAATATATAATACGGTGCATACTTTTAATAATTCACTGGGTTGAAAGGAAAAACCACCTAATTGCAACCATCTGCTTGAACCATGAATACGGTTTGAAAATGAAGGCAATAAGGTAAGCGCAGTTAATCCAAGTGAGAGTAAATACCCAAGTGGTATAAATTTTTTTATCAGATTGACGGGAAGAAGTAGCCCAAAACCAAAGGCAATTAACCCGGCAATAATACCTATGATATGGCGCTTAACGTAATATAAAGATGAGCCGAACTTTTCAAATGCATATACAGAACTTGAAGAATAAATAAACACTAATCCAACAATAATAAGAATGAGGCAAATTCCTAAAAAAATGCCTAATCCAGGTATGTTTTTGCGGGGTGTGGTTGTTATCATTACTCATTCTCCCTTAATACTCTTTAAACCTAGTATGGATACTATAAGGGTGTCAAATTCTAATAAACATAGGGGTATTTATCCAGCAGGGAGCTCTTGACAAAAATTTTACAAATGGTAAATTTAATAATAAATTATAATTCCTAATAAGCGGAGTTTTCATGAAAATAGTTATTTTTTTAGCACTCTCAATTTCAGCGGGTTTGGTTGCCGGTGAACGCCCTCAAAAAAGACCTAATTTTGCCAGAGCGGGTTTTGATGTTGATGAAACAACATATAGGGCTCTTGGTTCTATTGAAAGAAGTCAAGAACAAGTTTCTGACTCTGAAGAATCAGAAAACAAACCAAGACGTTCTACAAGACCTTCTAGTAGAGTTAGATTTACCGTATTACGAAATGATGACGTTAACGTCAGAACGTTATTAAGAGCCAGAGCGCGTGCAATTGCTGTTGCCACTGTTATTACTACTCTTACCGTGCAGCCGGATTTGTCTTCAGATAATGAAAGTTAAACATTAAAGGAATATTATGAATAAGAATATATTAGTTATTATAGTTGGATTAATTTGTACCATTGCAGCTTCCCATTGCAGCTCAAGTACTACTTCTTCATCTGCAGATGGTAGCCTTAGAAAACGTGGCGGTGTTTTAATATCACAACAATCTAGTACAAATTTATCTGCCATCGCTAGTATTGCAAAAAAAAAAGCAGAAAAAAAAGCAAGATTGAAACGTTCAGTAGATCCATATGAAACTGATGAAGATGAAACTGATGAAGTCCAAGAGTATTCTATAGTTTTGATGGGGTCTGTTTCAGGAGCAAAAACCAAAAAAATCAACAGATTGAGAATTATCTCGAAGATAGTAACTAGAAGTAAAGGCCCTGAAGATTTATTATTATTGTTGCGTCGCGCGGCAGTAGAAATAGCATCACCTGTAAAAAGATAATAAATGAATATCTTCAGATTAATTATTTTCTTATTAATTCCACTATCAATGGGTTTAATAATCAATTCAAGTGAAATGCGTAAAAAAATGCTAGAAATACCACTAGAAGATGTACCTACAGACTGTCGTATTTTGCAATTTGCCAACAATATAAAATTAAGAGAAACATTAATTTTTTTAGAGCATCAGGCTCTGAAAATCATTAGTATGGAATTGCAAAAAAAAAGACTTTGTTAAAAATAAACTTCTTTTTAATGATTTTGCTGAGCAAATTATCTCAGGTTATTTCAAGGCAAATATTGTTACTCAAATTTCACAAATTAATTATAAATATATTTATCAGTAGGCACTTTCGGATCGCGACTATGCATACTACCAAGGTTTAAAATATTTAGTCCGATATCTTATGGAAAAAGGTTTTTAGAGTATCTTTTAATGAGATCAATGATTTACAATTTTTTCTTTATTAGGGTTTTGCTTAAACCAATATAGTTGTAACCAATTTCTTAAAATAATTTCCTCGCTCTTCATAATGAGCAAATAAATCATAACTAGTTCCTGCAGGTGAAAATAATATACACATCTGCGGAGCTAGTTTTTTTGTTACCGTGCTAAATGCATCATCTAATGTTGTAAATGCATATGCTACTTTATTATATTTTACGCACCATCGGTGTAATTGATCTGCTTCTGCTCCAAAGCAATATACTTCTTGAACGTCGCTAGGAAGTGCCTGAATTAATGTTTCTCTGCTCACTCCTTTACTCACACCACCAAGAAATAAAATAATTGATTTGCCTTTTAAGCGATCAATTGCAGCTAGGGTAGATTGTGCAAGTGTTGATTTGGAATCATTGTAAAACGTAGCACCTGCAATAGTTGCAACTAATTCAAGCCGATGTTCAGGCAGAGTATTTTCATCAGGTAATTGCGCTATAACTTGTAAGGGCACTCGTAAAATGGTAAGTGCTGCGCAAAGTATCAACCAATTTAGTTCAAAAGATATAGTTGGTAACTCTGCTCGAGTTATAACTGGTGTATGCGATCCATTATGATATTTCATAATATGCGAATCGGTATAATAAAATAGTGCTTCGCGTGCTGACAATGATGCGCACTGCTCATCTGTTATAGGCAGATGAGTAAAATAATTTCTGACTGTTTCTGTTACAGGTAGTTGTGCGCGAAATTCAAAGGGAATTAATGATTGTTGGCCAATTCCCTGATGCGCCGCAACTTGATATTTGGCAGTAAAATAATTTTCTAAAGTGCCGTGTCTGTCTAAGTGATTAGGGTACACATTGGTTATAATCGCAAGATCGGGGGCAAATGTTTTGCAATATTCAAGTTGGAAGCTTGAAACTTCTATAACTGCACAATCGTAATAGACTTGATGATCGATCATATCAAGCATGCCTGTTCCAATATTTCCACCGGTAAACGTATGCATGCCCTGTGCGGTTAATAAGGTGCTGAGCAAGTGGGTTACTGTTGTTTTTCCAACAGAACCAGTTATTGCAACAATGGGCTGAACACACGCTTTACCAAACAAATCAAGCTCGGTAAGAAACTTGTGCTTATATTGCGCATAAGGTCGAAGGTCAATTCCCGGAGAAGCAAGAATATACGCATTTGCGGTAAAAAATTGTTCAATAGATTCAGGTGTTTGATCAATAAATGTAGCATTGACCTGATTGACCAAGGATTGCTGCTCTGTAGACAGCTGACGATTATCCATCACCTGAATATGCCATTGGCGGCGTGAAAAAAAACGCAGTGCCGAAATACCAACTACTCCAAAACCCCAAATGCCTAGTGTCTTATTCATACTCACTCAATGTTTAGAAACTGACCTAAATAAATTATAGTATATCGTGCAAGTGGTAAAAAAATAGAAAAAAACTATACTGTAACGTACTACCTGACGTTTGTGATCATAAAGGAATACCATGGCGGATAATACTCAAGAACCGAAAAGTTTTAAAAATACTCTTAATTTACCTACCACCGACTTTCCTATAAGACCTAATGCTGCTACCGATGACCCGGCAATGATTCTCAGATGGGAACAAGAAGAGTTATTTTCTACTTCATTCTACCATAACAAAGGCGCAACTAAATTTGTGCTTCATGATGGTCCTCCCTATGCAAATGGCCATACCCATTTGGGTCATGCATACAACAAAATTTTAAAAGATATAATTGGTAAATTCCACCGAATGATAGGCAAACAAGTTCCTATTACACCCGGTTGGGATTGCCATGGATTGCCTATCGAAAACCGCGTTCGCCAAGAACAACCCGGTTTATCTAATAAAGAACTAAAAAAAGCATGCCGTGCGTATGCTAATAAATGGATTGATATTCAACGAGAAGAATTTAAACGCATGGGCGTTTTAATGAACTGGAATCATCCTTATTTAACTATGTCATATGATTACGAAGCGTCTATTTTGCGTGCGTTCTCTGTGTTTGTTAAGGATGGGTATATTGAACGTAAAAATAAAACAGTGCCATGGTGTCCCTTTGACCAAACCGTTTTAGCATCTGCAGAAATTGAATACCAGGAACGCAAAGATCCATCTATCTATGTATTATTTCCTTTGACTAATGCGATTTCTAAAAAATTATTTCCTGCAGTAGCCGGCTTAGTTAATTTATTGGTATGGACAACCACTCCTTGGACCTTGCCCTTAAATCGTGCGGTTTTAATTAAACCCGATGCTACTTATGTAGTCATGGAACATCAGGGTATTTATTGGTTGGTAGCCTTAGAATTAGCTGACAAAATTGCACAGATGTTAGGTGTTGTAAAAAATATTGTTGCTACCATTTCAGCTCAAGACATTTTGCGCGCAGGCCCTCAAGCTCGTCACCCATTTATTGAAAATTTAGTAGTACCCATTATTGGTTCACAAAATGTATTATTGGGTGAAGGTACTGCATGCGTGCATTGTGCACCCGGTTGCGGTCCTGAAGATTATGAGACAGGGGTCATAAATAATCTTGAAATATTTTCACCTATTACTGCCGATGGTAAATATGCTCCCGGCATAGTTCCTGCAGAACTGGAAGGCACATCAGTCGCTGATGGACAAGGGTGGGTAATTAAAACATTAGAATCAAAAAATGCATTATTGCACAAAACGAGCATTCGCCACTCGTATCCACATTGTTGGCGCTGCCGAAACGGGCTCATTTTTAGAGCGACCAAACAATGGTTTTGTGATTTATCTAAGCATGATCTAAAAAATAGAGTATTAACCTCCATTAAATCTATCACTACATTGCCAGAAAATTCAGCAAATCGATTGTTAGCAACGGTTGAAGGGCGATTAGAATGGTGTTTATCGCGCCAACGTGTATGGGGTATTCCAATTCCAGCTGTTATTTGTACCTCGTGTGATTACACCTATATCACCAAAGAATTGATTGAAAAAGTAGCTCATGGCGTTGAAAAAAATGGCATTGAATATTGGGATACGGTGAATGCAGCTGATGTTCTAGAAAAAGGATTTTGTTGCCCGAATTGCAAAGGAATTTCATTTGAAAAAGAACAAGACATTTTAGATGTTTGGTTTGATTCGGGTGTAAGCCATTATGCAGTATTAAAAGGCAATAAAGAATTAGCATTCCCTGCAGATTTGTATGCAGAAGGAAAAGATCAACACCGTGGATGGTTCCAAAGTTCATTACTCACTGCACAAGTGATTGAAAACAAACCATCAATGCATACTATTTTAACTCACGGATTTACCGTTGATGATAAAGGCAGAAAAATGTCTAAATCATTAGGTAATGGTGTTGAGCCGCAACAAATGATCGATCAATTGGGGACCGATGGCTTACGCCTTTGGGTTGCAAGTATTGATTATGCTGATGATGCAGTAGTTTCAAAAGTATTGACAGAAAACGTTAAAGAAGTGTTTCGTAAAGTCCGCAATACCTGCCGTTTCTTATTATCAAACTTATATGACTTTGATATTCATAAAGATGCAATTGCTATCGATCAGTTACAAGTAATTGATCAGTATGCATTACAAGAACTATTTTACTTTAATGCGCGCATGTTACAAGCGTATAATGCGTATGAAATTACTTCGTTATTCCATCAATTGGCTGAATATACTTCAGTTAATTTAAGCTCATTTTATTTGGATATTATTAAAGATCGTTTATATGTAGAAAAAGCGAATGGTAAAGCCCGTAGATCTGCACAAACCGCATGTTGGCACATACTCGATACGCTAACGCGTATCATGGCGCCTATTTTATCATTTACTGCCGAACAAATGTCTGATTTATATCAACGGAATAAAAAAACTTCTATACATTTACAAACATTTAATACCTTGCCTGATGTATGGAAGTTGATTGCTCAAAAAAATAGTTCATTGCGTTATGAAATAGACTTGGCTCAGGTAGCACAAATTGATATGCGAGCAATTGAAAAATTACATCAATTTAATGCCATTGTTGAGCATGAATCAGAATGGGTATTACTGAAAGAAGTTCGTTCTGCGGTACTTAAAGCAATTGAAGGGTTGCGCGAAAAGAGCATTATTAAACATTCGCTTGAAGCTCGCGTAACGTTATATATTGACCGTGTAGAACCAACCTTAGCACCATTAGCATCATTTTTTGATGAATTACATCATGTGCGTCAAACAGCACAAGAATTCTTTAAAGAGTTCTTTATTGTTTCACAAGTAATAATTGCACCGGCTGAAAAAGGCTTACAGCAAACACCATTGAAAGGGTTGTTTGTGGGTGTTGAACAAGCACAAGGGGTTAAATGCCCGCGTTGTTGGAATTGGGATGTTACAACCCATCCTGACCGTTTATGTGCGCGTTGCCAACGAGTGTTAACCGTATGAAATTAAAAGCGGTATTATTTGATATGGACGGCACTATTTTAGATAGCCGTCCATTACGAGATGCAATTATTGCAAGTTTTGTTGGTCCTGAAAATATAGAAGCGTATCGTATTGCTCGAAAAACAGCTCCAGGTGCTGGTGTAGAGCAAGTATGTTATGTATTGATTAATGTTTTTAAGATACAAGAAACACCTGAAAACCTTGCAAAATTATATATAGCAAAAGTTAAAGAAGTATTTTCTACGCACGAGATTCCTCTTGTTGAAGGTTTTGCAGAATTTATTAATTACCTTGATGAACAGGGTATTGTTACTGCTCTTGCCACCAACGCCCAAGATTTTGTATTAGATATTGTTAAACAACGTATGTTGTTATTCAGATATTTTGGTAAGCATATTTATAATTCTACTATGGTAAGTAGCTACAAGCCGCATCCAGGGATTTATTTGCATGCATTGAACAATTTAGGATTTGAACCATCAGAATGTTTAGTATTTGAAGATTCTGCTCATGGTATTGCTGCAGCACAATCGGCGGGCATGCGTTGCATTGGCGTGAATAGTCATGGTGATTATAATGAGCTGTCAAAAGCTGATACAATTATTTTATCGTACAATGGATTAACGCTCGAGCAGTTGAAGAGTTAGAGATTTTTATCTAATCAATACAATATACATTCATTGTGTTTTTTTTGTGTGCTCATTATACGTTTGTGAGCATATTCGTTTGAATTTTTTGTATATCATGTAATTGTCTTAATGCATGATATGTCAAAGCGTGCGGCCCGTGGGCGAGACTATAAAGTGCTCTAGCGCATAATGCAGGCGAAAATCCTGAAAATGCTTAGTTAGCCAAATCTTCTATCGGGCTACTTTCAACTGATGTATAAAGCCCGCCTGCTTTGTACATTCCAAATACAGTCCACTATAGTATTTAATCAATAGTTGTTACATGAGAAGAGCGTTCTTCCATTTCACGTTGTTGAAATTCATGTATCAATTGCAAAAGCAAGGTTGGGTTGTAATACTATATCTGTGAATGAAAAATCAGGCTGGCACAAAGCACAATAATGTTGGTAAGACATATAAGATTTGTTTGATCATTTTTTTTCTTTGTTGTGATTTCACGATGATTAGAAAGAGTATATGTATTATCCCATAATGATTAAATATATTCCAACAACCGAGCAAATCATACCAGTTATCATATGACCAGACATAGGCTCGTTAAGTAATAGTAATGATAGAGCGACTATCATTACAAACGTTAGTGGTTCAATAACGGTAAGTCGCGATGCAAGTGCATGTTTAAGGCCAGCAAAATAAAAGATCCATGAAAGGCCAGTGCATATACCACCTAATATAATAAAAAGCCACGCCTGTAAGTTAAATAATGAAATGGCCTGGGTATCAAATTTTTTATACCCATAGCTAAACATCGCTAATAACATACATGCAATAATTGATTGCAAGGTTACTGCTAATGTTTGATCTGCATCTTTGAGGCCGATTTTAGTAAAAATCGAAATGAGCGCTGTTGCCAGAGCAGATAAGAATGCAAAAAATATCCACGCCATACATGCCTAAAAGGTAGTTGGGTTGATTACTATATAAAGGTTTATATTACGAATAATTTCGTGCAGTGCAATCTTTTTTAACATTTTTATAGAAATAACATAGCGCCTGATAATTTTTAATTATGTCAAAATATTACATGGTCAGCAAAAAGGGCGGGAGATAATCCTGCCCTTCTATTGTGCGTAATTAGTTTATAGTTCGTTAATCAACTCTTGAAGACGCTGAGAAACTTCATCTAAATAGACTGATGCATTAAGATTTTTAGTTGCTTCTGATTCAGCACCTTTTCCAAAGTATGCAAATCGTTTATCAGCATTGAGTGTAGGGTTATTTGCCGCTGATTGTACAGAAGTAATTACTGAGCGGAATAAGTCTAAATATTCAGCTTTTAATTCACGAGTTTCTTTATTGAAGTGACTTCTTTGTTCAGCATCCAATCGAGTTATTTTGCGTTTTAATGCTTTAGCGTAATATGACGCTGTAGTAAGCTTTTCATTCAAATTAGGAATAACACTCGTTGCAAGATTGGTATCAAGCTTAGAGTCAGGTTTTTTAAAATATTCTGGTAAATTACGAAGCTTGCTCGTCTCAATCATGCGCACGATGTCTTGCACTGCACCGGATAAATTCTTATACAATTCTTCAGCAGCTTTATCAAGCACTAATTCTTTCTTTTTTTTATCAGATTTTTTTGCACCCGCAGCAGCTGCATCAGGTTTTTTAGTTTCACTTTTTTCTGATGCTTGTGGACCTTTAAATTGCCCCGCCTGATTTGAAGAATTATCACCTGAAGAACGTTGTTGCATTGAAGGATATTGAGGAACAGTTCCTAATGGATAGCCTTCATCCGGATAACCACTAATAACCGTTGGACGATTTTGTTGTGGGCGCACCGCAAATTGTTGTGCTGCTTGCTTTTCTAAGGCCGCTTGTTGTTCACGGATTTTTTTTGCTTCCGGCTCAAATTGCTCAATAACTTTTAATAGAGCAGGGCGAACATTGAGGGTGTATAATGCTTCACTCAATGCATTAACTACTTTTTGAATACCAAGCTTTGAATTTTTGGTTAATGAAACAATACCAAATGATGCAATATCAATTTGTGGTTCATATTGCGCTAGAATTGCTTGTGTACGAGTTAAATTATCAATTATGGCTTTATTTTTAATCAATTCATTTAAAAAGCGGTATTCGCCAGTTTTGGTATTACGTAATTTAATTTGTTGGATAAGCGCATCAAATTGCTCAAGGTCAGTTTTTAATGTTTCCCATTTAAGAGAAGGAGTCCATTGAGGAATTTCATTCTTGCGCGCCCAGCCTTCAACTTTAATAGCAAAGTCAGGACTTGCTTGAACTTTATTCAAGAAGTTTTGAATCGAATTAGAAAGGGCGGTCAGCATTTTAAATGCTTTGTCTTGTTCAGTCTCTTCAACTTTAGGAGCTACTTTTTTTGGTTCAACTTTTGGTGTAACAATCGGCTCAGGTATAACCGGTTGAGCAGGTTGTTGTTCTTGAACGCCTAAATCTGAAAAAGCTTTGGTTAACATTTCTTGTGTGTATTTTTCACGTTCATCGGGCGACATTTTATTTAGAGTGTCATTAAGTTCATCAAATTCACCCCAGAATTTATTTTGTTCATCGGGTGACCAGGTGTCGATGACTTGATCAAACCATTGGGTCATTTCTTGTAAAGAACCAATCATTTCCTCATTCATTCCTGAACCTTTAAGTTCAGAAACTTCTTGTTGAGTTAATTGTGGAAATTTACGTCGATCATTTGCTGGCGCCATTCCCGCAATGCATGTCTGGACTAGTACCAACAGTGCAAGCGCGTGGAGTGATTTTTTTAATAAGTTCATAGCAGTCCTTTAATTTGTGAATTACTAAGATCTATCAATGTGATAACTATAAAATATTGTAGTCTATCTACTGATAGTATACCATATCTATTAAATTTTGTCAGCTAGGAATAATAATGGTCATATATAAGGTTAAAAAAGGGTTTTTACTTATAGAATTATTAATCTCATTGGGAGCATTTATACTCTTGTCTGCCACCATATGTAGTGTGATAGGTATGGTTGCGCAATGGTCACATACTGCGCACGAACGTATGCGTGTTTTATTGGTAGCGCAGCAATTGGTTGATGAACAATTGCATACTCTCGACAAACCAAGTATAGCAATTGAATGTACGGTTAATGAATCAGAATTACGTATTCCTGATTTTTATTCTCCTGAAAAATCAGTACATATTAAGCATGTCACCGTAAAGTCAGACAAAAATAAACAGTTCTATCTCTGTTCAGGAAAAGTTAGAGAAGAAGCATGAATATAAAAAAAGGTTTTACACTAATCGAATTGCTCATGTATATAACTATTGGTACAATCCTTATTGGTAATACATTGTTCTTTGCCTCATATATTCAAACTATTTGCAACAAACAGCTAAAGCCATTACAGAATTCAATTCAATGGTATTCAGCCTTAGATATAATTACTAATGATATGAAATTAGTTACTGATTGGACTGATGCGCAAGATCATGGCATTTGGAAAATTGATGCAGAGTCAATTCAATGGCATGTGGTAAACAACCGCCTCATACGTTGTAAGGGGACGTATAACAGTTCAAAAAAAAAATGGGTGCACCGTCGACCGGCAGTAGTAGCATCCGATGTGCAACAATGCACCTTTAACTATAGCACACATGCCAATAGTATTAAAAAAGTTACCGTTCAATTAACCTGCGATCAAAATAGAGTTCCCATGGTACTTATAAAAAAAGTTGTACTATGAACAACACTATCAAAGGCTCCGTTTTACTAATGGTATTGCTGATCATGGGTTCGGTAATGCTTACGGTCACTGGATTACTTCGGGCAACGCAATTACTTAAAGATTCAATATATTTTTATGAACAGGCAGCCTGCGAGCGGGCGGTTGCACAAGAGGTATTTAATTATGCAGTTCAGGTGGCAAAAAATAATTTTGATGCGCTGCAAAAGCCCGATAATACAATTATTAAGCCATTAATGTACTCGTGGGCAAAGTGGCCGGGTGATAAAAGGTACCAAGCCTCTGTTCAATTGCAACCACAGGGTTCAGAAATTGTTATTACGGTAACTGCACAAAAAGCTAATACTCAAAAGGTAGTATCGTGCGCTCTCGGTCAAGTAAAAAACCAAACACAGGTCGAATGGATAATAAGACCAATAAAGCCATAATTAGATTATAATCAACCGTAAGCGTCGCATAATTCTTATATTATGGCAAAAGCCTACTTTCCTTCAACGTAACAATAGTCGTTGTTTTCAGGATCGGTAATTTAGGTTATAATACAAGCACTTATATCATTTTGTATTCAAGGAAGATCCCATGAAAGTATTTCTTTTAAAAGACGTTGAGCAAGTTGGTATTGCTGGTGAAGTTTTAACTGTCGCTGATGGTTATGCACAAAACTTTTTAATTCCACGCAAATTAGCGGTTGAAATTACCACAGTAAATGAACAATTTTACAAAAATAGAATCAAGCAAGTAGAACATCGCAAAGAAGTAATCGCAACTAAAACTTCAATGCTTGCTGAAAAAATCAAATCAGTAAGTTTGATTATTAAGCGTAAAGTACATAATGATGGTAAATTATACGGTTCAATAAGCCAAGTTGAAATCGTTGATTTATTAGCTCAAAAAGGTATTAGTGTTTCTAAGAGCCAAATAGAATTTGATAAATCAATTAAAAACCAAGGCGCTCACGAAATCACTATCAAGCTTTCAACTCGCTTACAGCCAAAATTGACTCTTAAAGTAGTTCCTGAATAATTTTACTCATAGTAATATAAATATGCAGTCCGAGAGACGTTCTATTCAAGCTAAATCATTCGACACCGAAAAGGCGTTAGGTAGAACGCTCCCGGCTCATTTAGAAGCCGAGCGTGCAGTATTGGGTTCATTATTACTCAATGATGAATCTATGAGTCAAGTTGCCGAGCTATTGCTTGCACAAGATTTTTACAATGCTTCACACCGAATGATTTTCCAGTCGCTGTTGGATATTTTTGTACAACAAAAGCGTATCGATTTAGTGACTCTTCAAGATGAATTGACCAAACGCGGACAGCTTGAGGCAGTAGGGGGGATGATATATCTCATATCATTACAAGAAGATATCCCTGCTGTTGGATTATTAGAACAACATTCTAAAATCATCAAAGAAAAAGCTGTATTGCGCGATCTTATTAATTCCGCGACCGGCATTATTACTAACTGTTATGATCAAAATCAAGCAAATATAGACTCAGTTCTTGATGATGCAGAAAAAACTATTTTTCAAATCTCAAACAAGCGTGCCCCACAAGCATTTGTTCAGATTAATATTTGGCTTAAAAAAACCTTCCAACATTTGTCCGATTTAAAAAGCCACAGTAAAGGTATTACCGGTATTGCTGCGGGATATAAAAAACTTGATCAAATGACCTCAGGATTTCAACCAGGTGATTTTGTGGTGTTGGCAGCTCGACCTTCAATGGGTAAAACTGCTCTTGCGCTTTCTATTGCAACACATTCAGCAATGCAAGGTGCAACGGTTGGCTTTTTCTCGTTAGAAATGTCTGCCCAACAGTTAACCCTGCGTATGCTTTCATCAGAATCGGGCGTTGCGCATCATAATATGCGTAATGGTACCATTAGTTCTCAAGAATGGTTAGAAGTAACCAAAAGCGCTGGACGCCTAGCAGAAATGAAATTCTTTATTGATGATGTTGCCATGTTAACCATATTAGAATTGCGTGCCAAAGCACGTAAATTAAAAATTGAGCATAATTTACAATTTTTAATTATCGATTATTTGCAGCTGATTCATTCATCAAAAAAACATGAAAACAGACACCAAGAAGTTTCTGAAATTTCCCGTTCATTAAAAGCATTAGCCAAAGAATTGCAAATTCCTATATTAGCACTTTCTCAGCTATCACGTGCGGTAGATAGCCGTATGGATAAACGACCAATGCTTTCAGACTTGCGTGAATCTGGGGCGATTGAGCAAGATGCTGATGTGATTATGTTTCTCTATCGCGATATTGTTTACAATCCAGAAGCTGAAAATCCATCGTTATCAGAGCTGATTATTGGTAAACAACGTAACGGGCCAACCGGCACGGTATTCTTAAATTTTGCTCGCGAACTTACCAAATTTGAAGATGTAGAAGATTTATAATTAGCCTTGTGTGAGTTGTAAACCTTGCTACACTATTCGTAACAGTAAACAGTGCAACAAATCTTTTTTAGGCGAGGCATCGTGAAGACTAATTCCATTTCCAAAGTCTTATTAACGATAATATTCTGCCATAGCAGTCTTTTTTCTTTTGATATAAATAAAACCGTTTCGCGACTGGTTAATACATTTGGAAACAAATCTATCCAAGCAGATGCCGCCGCAATTAAAGACATGGCAGTAGTTACTAATACTGCTTTAGAATCATTGCATCATTCACGCAATGTGTGGGGCGACACACAAGCGTGTGCTCGCAATTGTGTAGTACAAGTATTTGTTGATATCGCTGAAATTGATATGTTCATGCCGTTTAAAACACCTAATCAATATGGAGCTCGCGGCAGTGGGTTCTTTATTAATGATCGTGGTGATTTAATTACCAATGCTCACGTAGTTGATCAAGCAAGCGAAATTGAAAATGGTGATGCAGGAATTTGGATTCAGATTCCGGCATTAGGAAAACGTTTTATTCAAGTATCGATTATTGGAGTATGCCCTGACCGAGACATTGCATTATTGAAAATTGATCCCAAAGAAATGCCATTCATTAAAGAAGCACTGAGTGAAATTCCGTATTTAAAATTGGGTAATTCTGATAATGCATATCGAACTGAAGAAGTTCTTGCGTTAGGATATCCATTAGGCCAAGAATCTCTTAAGAGTACTACGGGCGTTATTAGTGGTCGTGAACAAGATTTCATTCAAATGAGCGCACCAATCAATCCGGGTAGTTCAGGTGGTCCATTACTTAATCTTAAGGGTGAAGTAATTGGAATAAACTCTGCAGGTGTTTCTGAAGCACAAAATGTTGGTTATATTATTCCAATCAATGATTTAAAGCTTATTTTACCGGATCTTTATAAAGTAAAATTATTACGCAAGCCATTTTTGGGAATTTTATCTCTTAATGCTACAGATAGTTTGACTGATTATTTAGGCAATCCTCAACCGGGTGGTTGCTATGTGGTAGAAGTTGTTAAAGACTCTCCACTAGCACGCGCAGGTGTAGAATCGGGTGATATGATTTATGAAGTTAATGGTAATCGTTTAGATATTTATGGTGAAATGACGGTTAATTGGAGCGAAGATAAAGTATCTATTATTGATTTTATATCCCGACTTGCAATCGGCGATGAAATCAATTTAGTTATTTACCGCAAAGGTGTACGTAAAGAAGTGACGGCAAAAATAGACCACACGAACGTATTGCCGGTTCGAAAAGTGTACCCTGGATTTGAAGATATAGATTGCGAAGTCTTTGCGGGCATGGTGGTTATGCAATTAACGCTCAATCACGTTAAATTATTGGGTAATCACGCACCAGCATTAATGAGATTTGCTGAGTCTCGTTATCAAACTGAACCGGTTTTAATTGTTACTCATATATTTGCTAATTCAGAATTGCACAGATCACGAACAATTTTGCCGGGTGTTACCTTAAATGAGATTAATGGTATTTCGGTTAAAACATTGCAAGACTTTAGAGATGCAATTAAACACGGTAGAAAGAATAATTTCTTAACGATAAAAGCTACTGATAATATGACCCGTGCATCAGACAATATTTTAGTGGTTTTACCATTTAATACAGTTCTAAAAGAAACAGCATTGCTTTCAATGTATTATAAATATCCATTATCAAAAGAAGTGCAGGAATTGTTAAAAAATATTCATTAAGGAAACTTGTATGAAGATTAAACATCTATGGTTATTAATACTGGCTATAGCTCCCATGCATGCAGCAGGGCAAATAATTCATTTGTATTTAGCTCAGCGTTGGTACCAGATAACACATTATACAGAAACAAATTTTTGTCAGAGTTTTGCTATTGGCACACTATTTTCTGATATTCGTTATTTAATACCCACCATAAATCGACAACAAACTCATAGTAAAGCATCACTTGATAGAGTATACCTCTACAGCGAACGGGCATTAAAAGGTAATTCATATTATGCCTTTGTTGCAGGCATGGTGTTCCATTCGTTTATTGATTATTTGCGGGAAGGATTTGTGGTTAAAAACAAAGTATACGATTTACTCAAGAGCAAGGGCGCACTTGAAAAAGAAATTGAAACATTCTTAAAACGAATCGAAGACGAACTATTTTTTGATATGACTGCAAGAGATGCAACAATTATAAATTTACGCGAGATTAGTGCTGAAGAAATTTATTGTGTTCAACAGCATGTTCAATCTACCGAAATATTAATCAAATGGCATGAAAATTTAGTTCGTTTTTTAACTAATAAAGTAAGCGAGTTGTTTGCTGGATGTGTTTCTGAAAAAACCAGCATTTATAAACATATTCCTTGTGAACTTCAAGTTATTTGGAGCGAACTTTTGCCTCAGTTATTGCATGACCCTGAAGTTGTTGAATTAGTTACCAAAACATTTACCGATGTTGAGAATTTTTTATTAGTTGAACAATACAAAAGTCAATCTGGTTCTATAAATGAAAAAGAGATTTACCGATGATTGTAGTATTAGGCATCGACCCAGGATTTGGTGTAACGGGATTTGGTGTTTTAAAAAAAGAACTCAATAAGTCAAACTTACTTGATTATGGATATCTAAAAATGTCTTCAACTAAGCCATTAAGTGAGCGAATTGGTATTTTTTATCAATTTATGTTTGAGAAAATAAAACAATGGAATGTTACTGAAATCGCTCTTGAAACTCCATTCTTAGGTAAAAATGCACAAAACTTTTTAAAGCTTGGATATTTGCGCGGTATTTTATATTTATTAGCTGATCAGCATACATTAAAACTGCATGAATTTTCTCCCACGCAAGTAAAGTTATCAGTTACCGGATTTGGTGGTGCGAGCAAAGAACAGGTTGCTCGTGTAGTGAGTATGTTATTCCCCGCGCTTAAAACGCCTGACAAATTAGATGTAACTGACGCACTTGCAGTTACGTTATGCGGCATATGGCAAAATAAATATCAAGCGTTGATGCAACAAGCAAAGTGATTAATTAATCAATATCTTTTATAGAAGGCTTTGAACAAGTACTTGTAGGTACTTGATTTAAATGTTTACTTTTATTATTCATTCTAACATTTTTTTAAGTTGATTTAAAATTCATAATAATAAAATAACAATCATTTTTTCAAATCATTGCAACGGCCAGAACTAATACAGTAGGGTGAAACAGTAGGTAAGGGACTACACATTCGGTTTGCAGGTCAGACCATAACCACAAAGGGGACACCCATGAGACGATTTGCTCACGACAAAGAAGTATCGTCTGTGCGTTATATTGAATCGTTGCAATTCATTTCGCGGTATGTAAAGCGCCCATTTTCAGAAAAAGATATCCTCGAGTTACAAGATACGTTTTTAAGCAACGGATTTCAGTTTTTGCGCATGGATACCATTCCATTCGGCCGAACCGTTATGGAAACGTTTTTAATGTTATTAAACAATTTTCATGATGTAGCGTGCTTAACCACCTCAAAAGATGCATTACCGCCAATGGTAAGTAACATTTACCAGCTATTAGATCAAGGTGGATTTTTAGAGCCGCATTCAATGTTAGACTTTGAAGAATTCTTTCTTGAATATTTTTATTATGACTTTATATGGATCGAAGCTTCGTATGATTTGTTGTCGCAACCATGGTACAGCTATTTTGAACAAAAAATAGTTGATCTTAATCTGCATGAGCGAACTCCGATCATAGTATTGTCATATAATCAGATTTCATAAAAAGGGCTTACAACACGCTGCCGATTGTACGATTGTCAAGCCAAAATATTGCCAAACCCAATTTTAGCAGCAGGGCTCTGGTTAATCGTCCTCTATTGCTTGGTTTAAAAAGTCAACCAAAGGTTTTGTCGACTTAAAGTAAGAATTGATTTTCTTAGATGTGTCCTCCGACATTATTTCTTTATCTGTCAGTTTTTCCATTGTATAAAAACCTTTCATTTTTAAAAATTCACTTGCCTTATTTTCTTTATCAAACCCTTTAGGCGTTCTGCTCAAAATTCCTGAGTTGTTGATACCACTTGGAAATGTTTTTTTAAATTGTTTGTTTTTAATTATAGCTGTCCACTCGTCAAAAGCGTAATCAATTTCTTGTCTAATTTTTTTCAATTGCTCTGGTTGGGGATTATAAACGCCACCTCCTACAAAACAATTGTCTGGTTCAATATGCAGAAAATAAAAAGCCGAAGGGCTATTTTTGCCGTCCTTGTTTAATACAATATAATAGTCAGTCTTGTACGGTGTTTTGTCTTTTGCAAATCGTAAGTCTCTATTCAATCGTGTGATGCACTTTTTAGGGTCAAGATATGCGTTTGAAATTGTCTTATCAAAATCTGCTACAGCTTTTATTAATTGCTCTGTCAAAGTAAGTATGTCATTTTTTGCAAAGTCATACTTTTCTCTATTTTCGTCAAGCCATTTTCTTGAGTTATTGACTTTTATGTCTTTTAAAAATTTCAAAGTCTGTTTGTTTATCATTTTATTTTTACTTTCCAAATGTAGTTTGAGGTGTCGTTTTTTTGCCTTGCTGCTAACGTTTTGGGGCTTTGCGAAGAAGTGGAATTAAAAGTACAAATGTTCAATTTTGCACAAATATTTATCAGAATTCCGATTGTTTAATTTTTTGATTGTTTAATTTAGCACTGAACCCGCCTTTTAGCAAAACCTGTACCAGAATTGACAACTTCTGATAATGCTTATTATGTAAACATTTAAATATAATTAATCTCTTTAATAATTTAATAATTTGTTCAAGCAAGCCTACCTTGAACAATAATTAAGCATGCGGAATAATTTAATTAAATAAAGCGGAATAATTTAATTAAATAAAAATGAAACATTTTAACAAATCGGCTCGATAAAAGTGGCAGAACCAATCCACGTCAATCTATTACAGCGGATAATTTCTTATACCTTTATTAAAAACCTAAAACAGGAACGCGCGAACGCTGTTTTAAACTTGAAAATCCTTTATATATCGTTAATATTTATAGCTTGGAACATACCTTAATATTTTACTTTAGCTAAAGGCTCATATGAAATTTAGATTGGCACAAAGAGGGGAACTTTTATTATCTTTAACCGCAGCAGCTCTTGTTATGTCAGTAGCTACCTATCAAGGCGCACGTCACATGTATGGTGATACGCTTGTGCCTTTTATTAAGGGTATTATTAAAAACCCGGTTGAAGTTGGCGCTTGTGCTCCGTGCAGTAAATATGTAGCCAAAGAAATGACTCGCCATATTAATTCGGTTACTCAAGGCTCAATTCATATTCTTGAAGTTGGTGCAGGTACTGGCGCTTTTACGAGCGAAATTGTTAATAAATTGAATGAACTTGGTCAACCCTATCGTTTTGATATAGTTGAAATTAACCAAGATTATTGCCAACTATTACGTGAAAAATTTAGAGGTAACTCTCAAGTGGTTGTCAATTGTGTAAGTATTTTAGATTGGTTACCCGCATATCAATACGATTACATTATTTCTTCATTACCTCTTAATAATTTTTCAGTACCATTTATTAGTGAAATTTTGTCTCAATATGAAAAAATTATTAAGCCCTTAGGAACACTTTCATATATTGAATATATGTGGTTACCGGCAATCAAAATGGCATTACTGCGTGGTGATAAAAAAATTGAACTTGAACAAAAAATTACCGCACTCTTCAATTTTAGAACCAAGCACGGATTAGGCGCTCAAAAGGTATATCTAAACATACCTCCAACCTATGTCTACCATTTAAAACAATGGTAATCCTTAAATATCTATAAACGGCAATTCAAAACATACATCAGTATCCTGGATCCACATTAAAGGATGCTGATGTTGTTGTTTGTCATGTAATACCACTCCACCGTGATACAAAAGTCCCGGTGTAAATAATAAGGCTATGCTTGATTGATCGACATTATTGGCAAAGGTAATTTGATTACTCGTGCCTGAAGCGCAATCAAAACTATACACATTAAGCGGTTCGTGTATTGATTCTGTGTGCACATAGTAGATTGCATTATTATGGTATTGAGGAACCAAAGGAAGCATAGATTCATAAAGCCGTATCTGAGAATCAAACAATAAATAGGTAGGAATATTAAAAGTAAAAATTTGTTCCATTTGCCACGTAGTTTCTTTTTTATATATTCGATGATACGTACACGATAACAACGGATCATGTTTATCAATTACCGGTGGATGTTGAATACAAAAACCTTGTGTTGCATCTATCATTTTTAAAAATGCAATCGATTTATCAGCACAATCAATAATGGTATGTTCTACAGAACGTACATACGTTATATCTCTTCCTGAGCGTACATAATCTATTTGTTGTTCTTCAGGAATTTCATGGGGACATATTACCGGTGTATAATGAGACTGAATAATACAATAAGTAAACGATTCCTCGGTCCTCGTTCGTTTAATATAAAGTAACTGATTATCAATAATCTGTGGATACATGCAATCTGAGGCTGCCTGTTGAGTTAATGCATAAATATATCCGTGAGTGCACATTTGAAACAATTCAAATAACTCAGTTCGTTTTGCAGCTAAATACCCACGATGTTCATCGAGCCACGCCAAGGGTCCAATATCATAGATGGGTTCATAGATATCTACAGTTTTAGGCGAACGTTTTGAGAAATATTTAATACGTACCCGACCTGAATCAATAAAGCTAAATCCACTTGCATCGGGCAATATTTTAAGTGCCGCCGGAATATAACTAGAGAGAAGTCCCTTAGTAGCAATCTTAGTAAGAGGATCCCACAACCATAGCTCTAAATGATCTACTGATTTTTGGTAAATAACATATATTTTAAGGCTCGATTCTATAGTTACTGCTCCGACCGGATATAACCATTCATAGGCTGAACAATTACTGTGTATGAGGGCTATTAGCAAAACCCATCCATATTTACCCATATACTCTCCTTAGGGCTTTGGATTTCTTGCTATGATAATCTAAACATGTTAATTAAAAAAGGGCATAAAAAAACCATCGCACTGAATTTGCATTCAGTGCGATGGAAAAAAGGAGAGTAGTAATGAAGCCTAAGTTAAGCATTTGGTCGGGTTTTGTCCCGGAACCTCTGTTTTTACAGGTTCAACTCTATGAAATGTATTATTATGCAAATACTCAATTTCATAGAATTTAAAAAGATTTGAATTTCAATTTATTTCTAATCAAATTCTCTATTAAGCTATATCATTTTTTCATACCTGTCAACACCTTGCTTTTACAAAAAGCCCTTTGTGAAGCCATAGTTTTCTACCTGTAACCTTTTATGGGGCGTTTAGCCTGAGAACCTTGAGATAAAATATTGATTTTGAACCTGTATTTAGTATCTTACCGGGGACTATTTTAAGGTTTAAAAGGAAAGCATAAAAAATAGAAGAAATTTATGAGCAAATGGATTTTGTGCGGGATAATCATACCTATGTAAATAGAATTAATTATTTACTCAAATTCCTTGAGTTGATTGCACAATCTTAAAAACAAAGGGCTTTTCTTACAACTTAATATGTTGTGCACCCATTGCAAGTAATTGTTCTTCAAATACGCCTGTTTTTCCGGGACTGGTGAATATTAATTGGCTTGGCAAATCCATAAGCGCAGGTAACACAGCTTTTGCTCGTTGTGGGTCAAAATCGGTCATAAAATCATCTAATAAAAAGATAGCCGATCCCTTTTGCGCTAATAGCAACTTTACTTGCGCAATTTTAAGCAAAACAATTAATAGCTTTTGTTGACCGCGCGACGCGTATGCGCGCGAACGCTTGTCTTGAAATGCGATAGCAAAGTCATCTAAATGTGCACCAAACAATGAACGGCCAAACCGTTTCTCTTGTTCATACAAGTGCGTGTGATGCTCTTGCCATGCTTCATAGGTAGTATGATTCCCCATATTTTTTGCTTGATACGTAATGGTAGCAGAAAGAGTAGCATCAAAATAGGTGGTGAATAGCTGATTCATTTGGCTTTCTAATTGGGCTAATGCTTCAGTACGCGCTTGCACAACCGCTAACGATTTTTCCCATAACTGATACGTCCAAATATCATACGAAACAACATCATGAGCATTGGTACGCAACAACATATTGCGTTGTTCCAAAATAGCTTTAATTTGCTTGAGTAACGGAATTATTGCCGGATTTTGTAACAACAATAACTGATCAATAAATGATCGGCGTACTTCAGGCCCACCTTTAATTAAAAACAAATCATCTTCAGTGAGCGTTACTACCCGATAATGATCAAGCACCTCTTTATATGTAGCAGCGGTTTTTTGATTAACTTTAACTAACCGCTTTTTGCCTTCAAGGCCGACTTGAATCTCATTAGTGCCAACATCTTCTAGGGTGTTTTTAAATTCTGCACGCACGAAAAAAGATTCATTGCCAAACTTAAGCATGTCATACGGAATATGTGTTCTGAATGAACGCAAGTAACAAAGATAATGAATAGCTTCTAATAACGAAGTTTTACCGGCGCCATTAAGCCCTTCAATGAGAATTAAGCGCTTATCAAATGAAACTGATAAGCGCTCAAAACAGCGAAATTGTTGTGCTGAAAACGATGTTAAAAACACGTTAACCTCAAGTTTGCCCTGTGCTAGCCATTAGCAGCAGTTGGCGATACCGGCATTACCAAATAAAGCAATTGGCTCTGAGCGCTTGTTGCTTCAAAAATTATGGGCTTAGACGGTGATTTTAAATAAAAACTAATTTTATCTTCCATAAAAACTTGCAAGCCACTCAGTAAATACGGCGCATAAAAACGCATCTCCATATCACCTTCAAATCCTGCAAGTGGAATGTGTTCTTGCAACTTACCCACTTCTTTATTGTGCATAGATACATTTAAGACTTGCGCAGCAAATGCAAATTGAGTTGCAATAAACTGGCCAGAAAGTAAGCATGCTGAGCGACGCAATGTTTTAACCAGATGATTACGATCAACCGTTGCAGCCTTAAACCCTTCTTTATTAAGTATTGCACCATATTGTGGGAACGGGTCAGCAAGTAGTTTGGTAAAGAAATTAAATGACTCACCCGAGAATACCAGCTGATTATTACACACACCCAAGAATACTTGTTTTTCTTGTGAACCTTCTAAAATCTTTTTCACTTCAAAAATAGCACGGCGAGGGAGTAACCATTTCTTTGGTTCTTCAAGTTTATATTTATCACTGCTGATTTGAGCCAAGCAATGTCCATCTGTTGCAGTCATGCGCATTTCAGTTGCAGATATTTCTAAATACAAACCATTCAACGCTGCATTAGCATTATTTTGTGGAATTAAGAACGCCACTTTATTAAGCATTTCTTGCAAGAATGAAGCATCGAGTTGCATTAGATTTTCAATGCGCTCAGGAAACGGGGGAAATTCTTGAGCATCTTTAATATTGAGTGATAAGTGCACTGACCCTGAACGCAATTGCAACTGCGCATGGTCGATTATGCATTCAATATCACCTTCTAATTCTTTTACTAGTTCAAAAATACGTCGTCCTGAAACAAGAAACGAAGTTGGCGTATTAATATCTCCGCCTTTAATCAAGTAACTTGATTGCAAACTAATTTCAAGATCAGTACTTTTAAGTACTAATTCTTTGTGTCCGGCTTGAAATAAAATGTACGATGTTGCGTCGATTGTAGTACGCTTAGTACAAATGGGTTGCATCGACGAAAGAATTGCCATGAGCGGTTTTTGCTCAACAATAAATCGTTGTTCCATGAATAAGATTCCTGTTATTTTTTTGTTTCTGATATACAGAATTAATATAACGTATTAAAATACTTTGTATTAAGTATACTCTTTCATGAAAAAATAAGAATAAGTAATGATTGAGTTACTTAAAAAATCGCTTATATTTCTCATTCATTCGCAAGACCGATTCTTCTGCAATAACTTGCGCAACCGTATCAATATCAAACCAATCTAATGTATTAGACTCGTCGCTGATAATAAATTGAGTATGGCAAGCTTGTAATAGAAATCGAACGTCATAATGAAATGCGCATGCACTAGGCAATGGATGCACATCAATATCAAAGATTTCTTCAGACAAAAAAGTGAACTGTTCAATCCCTGATTCTTCTTGAGCCTCTTTAAGCGCTACATTAGCAATATTACTGTCACCATCTGCATGACCACCCAACTGTAACCATCTGTTTAGTTTTTTGTGATGAGTAAGTAAAACTTTTGTAGTATCAGGACTTACAATCCACACGGACCCAGTTATGTGTTCATGATTGCTCCGCTCAAAAAAATAGGGATTGTTTTGAATAAATTCAATCATCCTATGAGCCATTTGATGCTCATGAGCGGTTATGAGTAAACTTTTTTGATAGCGCCCAAGGGCTTGTAGCAGTTGTTGGCGATGCATTAAAAATTCCTCATAGATTTCTTATGACTTACTATCAGTACTCTTAGCCGCACGTGTAGCCGACTTTTCCTGCTCAATTTGAAGAGCTCCAGCTAAATCTCTCATCTCAACAGCAGCCGCTCCTGAGCTTGTTGAAGATGTTGATGATGCAGATGAATCAGCTTCAGGAGAAGATGTAAGTATGCCATGTTGCGTTAAAACTCCACGAATAGATGCTAAGTGCTCGGGTAAAATTATATGTCCACCATCATGATTGCTGTAATATAGCGCTTTGTCCAGCAAATCACTCCAATCATACCATGGGGCTAGATTATGTTTCATTTGTAATAATTTATCTAAAATTGCAGGGTCTTTCATTATTAACAATGTTAAAACACCGTATCGCACTAATGGATGGCCAAGTCTTCTATCAGGATTACTTAATTCAGCATCGGGTATTAATTCAATAGCAGCTAGAAAATTGCCAAAAGCATTATGACATAACATTTCGCGTTTCACGTCAGAAGTATTAAGTTGAGGAAAATTTATCAAAAGCATCCTTACAATATCTACATCATCATCGTTTGTACTCGCAGCCCCCAACCAAGTTTGTGCTTCTGGTTCAGTTAGCTTATGAGGTAATTGAGGATCCATTTCATAATTATCAAAATCTCCCGGAAAATATGGTTCACAATCAAGGTCGCTATGGGTGTCGCTAGTATAACTACCAATTCCATCACCATCAGAACTACTACCAGAATGACTTAGTGGTTGTTCAGCGGCATTACTTAAAAAACATAGCCCTAAGGTGCTCATTAAAAATAAAAACTGTATGTGTTTTTTTAACATTATTTCACCTTGAGTTAATAATTAAAAGTAAATAAGAAAAGGTGTATTAATCTTAAAAACATGATACTGGATTATCCTTTAAGAACGAGGATGTTTCTTATCATAAACTTTTCTCAAATGGCTTATTTCAACATGGGTGTAAATTTGTACGGTAGCTAAATTCTCATGGCCCAAAATTAATTGTAATGAACGCAGATCTGCTCCACGCTTGAGCATATGAGTTGCCAAAGAATGACGCATAGTGTGTGGTGAAATTGATCGCTTTATACCAGCTTTGATGCACAATTGTTTTAGAATCGCCCAAAATGCTTGGCGTGTAATTGGCTTTACTCTGCCCGCATAGGTAACCGGGAATAAATAATCGGGCGTGTTATTTTTTTTCTTACTACTCATCTTTTGCTGCATAATAACAATATATTCTTTGAGTAATGCAAGGAGCGGTTGAGGTAACGGTACCATGCGATGCCTGCCCCCTTTGCCAGAGATTGCAATAAATCCGGTATCAAAATGAATATCGGTGCAACATAAATTTGTTAATTCACTAATGCGCATCCCCGATCCATATAATAAATAAAGCATAACTTTATTACGAATACCGGTATCAGAGCTATCATGTGCAGCAGCGAGCAATAGATGTTCAACATCTTGTTCAGGTAAAAATGTAGGTAACCTTTTTTCAAGCTTAGGAAATATCAGATCTTGCGCAGCGTTAGCGTATCCATAGCGTTCATTGATGTACGAAAAAAATACTTTAAGTGCAGAAATTTTACGCGACATGCTGGCAGGCGTTAGTTGTAAGTTTTTTAGATGATGCAAAAACCCTTTGAGTGTATCGCTCGTAATTTTTTCGAGAACAATTTTTTGTTCTGTAAGATATTTATACAGTTGTTCAATATCTTTTTGATACGCACTAAAGGTATTAGTCGCTACGCGACGTTCTGTTAATAAATATGCTTCAAAATGAGCAAGAATTTGTTTCATAGTGCATCCCGCTTAGCAACAAAAAAAGGTGATACAAGTAAGGTAGTTTACTCGAACTTTTGCGTAAATGAAATGATTTTATGTACAGTAGTAGTAATTAAGACTTTAAATAAGGAAACCAAATGGAAGCAAATTTTAGTCAACCACCACAATTTGAACAAAAAGAATCATATTTTAAAAAATTCATACCGCTTATAATTATTTTTGCTGCAATAGTATTACTTACTATCATTCGCCAATATATGACCGAATTTTCATTCATGCATTTCATGACTGATTTTATGGGCTTTTTCTTTCTCATATTTGGTGCATTTAAAATATATAACTTGCATGGATTTGTCCAAGCGTATCAAGGTTATGATCTTGTCGCGCAAAAAAGTATTCACTATGCCTATGCGTATCCATTTATTGAAGTCGCATTAGGTATTGCGTATTTATTAAAATGGAATTTACCCTTAATCAATCTGATAACTGTTATTATCATGACTATTAGTGCGCTGGGTGTGGCCAATGAATTACGCAAAGGTAAAACAGTAGTGTGCGCATGCTTGGGCGCGGTATTTAAAATTCCCATGACCTATGTTACATTGCTTGAAGATGTGCTCATGGGTGGCATGGCCTTAATAATGTTGTTTTGGAAATAGGAATTATAATGAAAAAGATAGCAATCTTAGTTGCAAATGGATTTGAACAGGTTGAATTAACAGAACCACGCAAAGCATTAGATGGCGCGGGTTTTTCAACCGCATTAATTTCTCCTGAAAAAGATCGCGTACAAGGTTGGCACCATGACACCAAAACAGACTTTTTCGCCGTTGATGTGCAATTAGAAAATGCCCAACCCCATGATTACGATGCGCTATTATTACCAGGCGGTGTATTTAACCCGGATGAATTGCGTCTGAATCCACAAGCAATTTCATTTATTAAACATTTTGTGCAAGCCAAAAAACCAATTGCTGCAATTTGTCATGGACCATGGACACTCATCAATGCATTAGGCGTTGCAGGAAAAACTATGACTTCATGGCCCTCACTTTCTCTTGATTTGCAAAATGCCGGTGCGCATTGGCAAGACAAAGCAGTTGTAGTTGATGGCAATCTTATTACCAGCCGCAAGCCAGAAGATATAGCACAATTTAATAAAGCATTTATTGAATTACTATCAGAAAATATCAGTTAATAAAATGACCCCGAATAAAATTAAACGGCTCATTCAATGGGCCTTTTAATTTTATTTACAAATATACTCAGAACTATTAGTCTAAAATTTCATAGTAATTCTAAACAACATGTTTTGTAAAAATTCATGAACAAGCTTACTCTTCTGTTGTTATGTAGTTCTTTAATAACAACTACAACTATAATTTGCAGTGAACATAAAAACACTAAATATGTTATTTCTTATAAAAAACTACCTTGCATCAATTGTTCAAGAATTACGTAATGCAGTAAAACATAACGACCAAGATTATTTTAACGAAGTTTTAAATGAATTAACTAACGAAGACCTACAATTAGTTTTTTGCGATCCACAGCTAATGAATGCTGCGTGTGAATACAATAAAAATTAATTAGTTGTGCAATTAGATAAAAATAACAAAATCAATGGTATAGCATGAGCAAAACAAATTCTGGAACAATATTTTACAAAACGAGTGCTGGCAACTTAACTGTAGAAACAGAAAATAACCACATTGTTACCGCACAATATCTTACAACAAATCAATCTGCTCAATTATTAGAAATTAATACTCTTAAGCTCAGTTTAAATGGTACGTCATTCCAAAAAGCAGTATGGCATGCAACGCTAGAAATTCCTGCAGGAACAACAATAACCTATAAAGAACTCGCTATAAAAATAGGTCAGCATAAAGCGTATCGCGCAGTTGCCAATGCATTAGGGCAAAATAAAATAGCCTATTTTATTCCCTGTCATCGAGTCATTAGAAAAAATGGTGAACTGGGTGGATATAAATGGGGAATCGATATTAAGATTGCACTTTTACAAGCTGAAGGTGCTTTAAAATAAAAAGAGGCACTTACAAAAGTGTCTCTTTTTATTATCTATAAACTTGGATTATCCTTGGAACAACGCTTTAATCTTATCCCACCAAGATGTTGGTGTAGGTTGAGGTTGAGTAACGCGAGTAATTAGTTCAGCTTCTTGATTAAGTCTTTGTGCTTGCTCGGCTTGTTGGTAATCTCCAATAAGTCTATAGGAAGATGCTAACTTAATTAATTGCGCCTTAAATTTCTTAAGTGATTCTACAGTTTCATCTGAAAGATCAACATTAAGCATTAATTCCATTTTGGTACTTAAGTTTTTAATGTCGTTAATTAACTCAGTTTTGGTTTGATCTGCAAAATCTACAGCTATTGCAGATGAAGACGCTTGCACCCCAAGTAATCCTGCTGATAATAACAATATCAATATAGTTTTATTCATAAGAGCCTCATCCAGTAATTTGATACTGTGTTATTCTTTACCAGTTAATCTCTTCCACCAACTTTTCTTTTGACCAAGAGCAGTTTGTGCTCTACGAGTTTGTTCATCAATTTGTGACTGAAGAGCATCGTAATCATTTTTAATTTCTGCAAGTTTTGCAAGATCATTTCTATGAGCTTCTAAACCTGCTTTTATTGATTCAAGTTTTTCTAATGATGCAGTAGATATTTCATTATTTTTATCCACTATACTTTCATCATAAATAAATTGAATAGAATTTATTAATTCTGCAATTTGTTTAATCAATTCATTTCTTGGATCTTGCGCGATGGACGCGTACGATGTATTTATAAATACAAGACAGAAAACGGCTAAAGCCATCATTAATTTCTTCATAAAACCCCACCTTTATTGATTTATTTATATTTGAAATTATATCATATATATAGAAAAAAGGTCAATAGATTAAAAAACACCCATTGACCCTGGAAAAGCTCGTTCTGAAGAGTTTTAAATTAATATGCTTTTGCGACCAATACATCACAAATGCTTTGCAAATCACAGTTAAAGCAGGTTTCAAATGTCTTTTGATCTGGCAATAAACAACGAGTAGTTGCTTTGTATTGCTTAAGCTCTTGCTCACATTCCATGAGTTGACACCAGCCGGTTTGATATAACCCATTATTGGTATCAAGCTTTGGACCAAGGGTTGCAAGCTTAGCTTCTTTGAACCACAATGCATCACGGCGCGCAGTCGCACGTGTCAACATTTCTTGTTGAATAATATCAAGCGTTGAAACAATAGCTTGATCAAGCGCATCAAGTGCAACAATTTTTTTACCCATGCCAATACGATCAGCAAGAACAACCTGGTTTTGTGCTAAATCACGCGGACCAATTTCAAGGCGTAAAGGAACACCTTTCATTTCCCAATGATAATATTTATTACCCGGATTTATTTCTTCGCGCGCATCAATGTGAATGCGAATGCTATCTTTTAAGCGATTTTTAATTTCATGTGCCAAATTAAGAATTTTATCGCGATCTTCAGGTGTTTTAAATATAGGTACAATAACCATTTGAATCGGCGCAATTTTTGGAGGTAATACTAATCCTTTTTGATCACCATGGACCATAACTACTGCACCCACTAAACGCGTGGTTGTTCCCCAGCTGGTCAAATATGGGTATGCCAATTTACCTTCGCGATCTTGAAACTGGATATTAAATGATTTTGCAAAACTTTGTGAAAGCAAGTGCGATGTTCCCATTTGCAATGCTTTACCATCTTGCATCAACCCTTCAAAAGTCATAGTCTCATCAGCGCCCGGAAAACGTTCTGCAGCAGACTTAAATCCTGCAATCGCGGGAATCGCTAAGTAATTACGGCATAGGTCAACGTACTCTGATAACATCAATTCAGCTTCTTCTTTAGCTTCTTGAAATGTTTCATGAACAGTATGCCCTTCTTGCCAATGGAACTCTGTGGTTCGCAAGAATGGACGGGTGCGCATTTCCCAGCGCACTACGTTTGCCCACTGATTAATTTTTACAGGTAAATCGCGGTACGATTTAATCCATTGTGCAAACATATAGTGGATAATAGTTTCAGACGTTGGACGAATTACTAACGGTTCTTCTAGTTCTTTGCCGCCAGCGTGAGTAACAACCGCAACTTCTGGGGCAAAACCTTCAATGTGTTCAGCTTCTTTTTGCAAGAATGAAAGTGGAATTAATAAAGGGAATGAAGCGTTTTCATGCCCGGTAGCTTTAATTTTATGATCCAAAACACCTTTGATATGTTCCCAAATTGACCATCCATAGGGTCTGATTACATATGAACCTCGAACCGGCGATTGGTCAGCCAATTCTGCTTGATAGATTATTTCTTGATACCATTCGGCAAATTGTTGGTTAATATCAGGTAATTTGTTCATTTTTTCTATTATTTTAAATGTTAAAAAGCTTGTTTTTATAATAATAAATGTATCATAAAATGTATACTGACTCCTGCGCCTACGGTATAATAATACTGTCGTCCAATAATTTTGATAATTCTCGATTAGATCTCAAGGTGAGGTATTCCAAAGTATAAGCAGGAAATCATAAGTGATTAAAAAAATAGCATTACTCTGTTTAATTGGATGGAGTATTACAATGCCATCTGATAACTATATTAAACCAATTGTTATAAGCGCCGCTGTTATTGCAACATTATATTGCACCTATCATTATTATGTACAACATCATGCAGTTAAAAACCCTGGCACGCCCATTGCATTTAACAGTGAGAGTAATTCTCAAGTGATTACTATCTTTGCTCACGGTATTGCAGATGCTCATAAGCAAGTAGATGAATACATCAACCGTGGGATAATCACTACTACCGGATACACGTTTGATTTTCCTGATTCTACAGAATCAATTTTTAGAGTGAATCACGCAGAATCCAGCTTAGCTCAACAATCAGAAATGGAATGCTTACAAAACGTTATTGAGCATGCCGCATTGCAAAACCAAGAAATTATTTTATATGGTCTTTCGCGCGGTGCATCAACTATAGTTAATTTACTCGCCCATTATTCTAACCCCCATATTAAAGCAGTTATTTTAGAATCACCTTTTGATTCTATGCAAACAGTTACTCGTAACATAATCCAGCGAATAGGCGGTGAAAAAATTCCCGGCATAACAACTATTGCAGATTATGCGGTTGAAACTATTTTTAGAAAATATCGCACAACGGGAATTCAACCTATTGATAGTATTACTGCTATTAATAAGCAATTGCCAATTCTTATTATCTGCTCAAAAGAAGATCAATTAGTTCCATACAAAAGTTCATTAGCACTTTATAAAGCATTAATTAATAATGGTCACACAAAGACACGTATATTGATAACCGAACAGGGCAAACATTCAAAAATAATTATGAGCAGAGATGGTGATCAAGTTAAAAAAACAATTAAGCAGTGGTATGATCATTATAAAAAATTATAGCTGCTTTTTTTTCGTTAAAAGTAAATCTGTTTACTTTTGCGCTGCTCATCGTGATACTTAGCAGTGAAAGAAATTCATATTTTGAGGTTATATGATTACATCTCTTTACCGCACCATCATTTGTAATTTTAAACCTGCATTAGCCGTTGCGCTTGTTTCAATTCCTATTTCTATCTCTCTTTCAATTGCAGCACATGCAAATCCATTACTTGGTATAATTGGTAGTATTGTTGCAGGCTTTGTTGCCGCAATTGTAGGAAGTAGTAAATATAATATTATTGGGCCAACCGGTTCGGTGACCGGAATTTTGGCAACATTTGTAGGAATATATGGTCCGGCAACTATTCCATTACTTGCAATAATTGCCGGACTGTTTGGTGTATGTGCTTATGCACTCAGATTAGAACGATATATTATTTTTATTCCTGCGAGTGCTATTCATGGTTTTATTCTGGGAATTGCATTGATTGTCATTTTAGGTCAAATCAATAGTGCCTTTGGGTTGCCCGATTTGCCTAAGCACAAATTGTTTATATACAACGTATATGAATCAATACTGCATCTGAATTTGATTTCATGGGATACATTCTTACTATTTATGATTTTTTTAGTACAGTACTTTGTACTTTCTTGGTTACTACCCAAAATACCGGGAGCAATTATTCTTACCCCGTTAGGGGTAGTAGTTGGATATGCAGCACAAAAAAAAATCATACCTCTTACCTTAGAAACATTAGGTACCAAGTATGGATCTATTAATACACTGAAATTACAATTACCAGAATTTACGCTCTTTCCTTCATTGATGATGACCGGGTTGGCAATTGCATTTATAGCTATGTTAGAAACTATGATTTCAGGAAAAATTGCTGACGGCATTACCAAAACGAAACATAATCGTCAGCAAGAACTGTTAGGATTGGCGTGTGCTAATATTGTCACCGGGTTGTGCGGAGGTATGCCATCTTCTGCGTCATATGCACGAACTTCAATAAATATTAAAAATGGTGCTAACAGTAAAATGTCTCAGGGAATGAGCGCTGTATTAACTGCGGTAATTGCATGGTTGGTTTTACCTTCATTTACTTATTTGCCCTTAAGCGTTATTGCAGCAATTTTAGTATACGTTGCGTATCGAATGGTTGAAAAGCAACATCTTATTCGCTTTTTTAACCATGATAAGCGCTCCTTTGCTATTTCTATGGTAGTAGCATTGGTAACATTAGTTGAAAACCCGGTAGTCGGAATATTGTTTGGAACTGCACTGGCATGCATATTTTTACTTGAGCAAATGTCTACGGGGTTCCATGATAGTACCTCACTGGAGCAAACACCTGCATCAACAGCACAAAGCAATCCTATCCCGCCCAAAGATGTACTTATATATTCAATTAAGGGTCCATTGGTATATATAAATAGCCAAGCACATATATCACGCTTTGAATCGGGAGTTGGTAACCATAAAATAGTTATTCTTCGTATGCGCGGGGTATATTTTATGGACAGTGATGGACTTGATGCATTAGATGAAATTATATCGCTCATTCTACGAGCGGGAGCACAGGTTATAGTAACTCGTTTGCATCCTCAGGTTGAACAAGCACTGAAAACTCAAACTAAACAATATCAACAGTTGGTTGATAATAATCAGATATTTAAAACTACCCATGATGCGTTAGTACATTTGGGGATTACCCCCCATTCGCTTCATGATTAAGGATGCGCTATGAATGATACAATAACTACGTTATTAACTGCCAAAAAAGCAATGGCTAATTTTGTCCAACAGCGAGACTGGCAGCAATTTCATACGCCTAAGAACTTAAGCATGTCTATAGCAATTGAAGCCGCTGAACTTATGGAGAAATTCCAATGGTCATCAGTAGAAGAATCAGTGAATTTAGTTGATAGAGAAAAAAAGCAAATCAGCCATGAAATTGCCGATATATTTTCCTACCTACTTAGTTTTTGCAATTTGCATGAGATTGATCTTGCATTGGCATTAGAAAATAAATTAAAAATCAATGCAAAAAAAAATCCGATTGAAAAAGTTAAAGGATCATTTGAGAAATATATCGAAGTTAAAAAAAACAAAAAAAACAACGTAAAATAAACAGTTTTTTTTGATTTTAATTATTTAATGAGCAGTAATTTTTTAAAAATATGCTTAATAAAAAAATTCATAGCTGCAAACCATTGCAATTTAAATTGTGAATACTGTACCATGAAAGTATGAATGAATTGAAATGTTTGTTTAATAATAGTTGTTTAACCTAAAAAAGGAGACGACAATGGCAGTTAAAAGAAAAACAGCAAAAAAAGCTGTTAAAAGAGCTGGCGTTAAAAAAGCAGTTAAAAAAGCTGCTCCTAAACGCAAAACAGCAAAAAAAGCAGTAAAAAAAACTGCTGCTAAACGCCCTGTTGCTAAAAAGAAAGCGTAAGCTCTCTTTCGCGATTTAAGCTGGTTCCCTTGATATGACTATTAAGGGGACCTCTTTTTTTAGGCTAATTTCAAACGTAATTCATCACTGTAAAACAGATATAATCCTACAATAACCCCTATCATAGATAGTCCAAAGGCTAGATTTACCGGTTGTCCCTGAAATACCCATGAAAGCATTGCCGCCCACAAAGGACACGTAAAGCCCGCAAACGATAATAACGTTGCTGAGTAAGTCCGTAATAAATGTGCATATAAATTATAACAAATGATATTGGCAATAATTACTAATAAAATAGTATAGAAAAGCCATCCTCCCACTATTGCACCCTGAAGCCCAACTAATGGTTTAAGAGTTGCACCTACCCAATCCAAATGTCCTTCACGCAATACTGAACCTGAGTGAGTAATAAATGACCATGCTAATGCAAGCGTTCCTCCGCCAATCATGCCCACACCATTGACCATTATGGGAGAATAATGTGCATCGATAACTAATTTTTTAACTATCAACCACCCATATGCTGCACATAATACTGAACAGAGTAACCCTAATTCCGGCCATGAAAAGAAACCAATGTGCCCCACTGCATCTTCTACAGGGGTATATGCTATTAAAATAGGCGCCATGCTCATAAAGCCTACAGAAAGCCCTAACCATTGTTTGGAGGTTAGACGCTCATTAAGTAGTAAATATGATAAAAAAGCAGTGGCAAACGGAGAAAGATTATATAATAAGGCCGCTTTTGCTGGTGTAACGTATTGCAAGGCCCAAAATTCAAGTGTATACGCAAGAAATATGTGAAAAAGTATTACTTGAGCAAATAATAGCAAAACGTTCCTATTAAGCTGACCTGAATATGTTTTACGATAAAGACAATAGGCAACCAGGAGCGTACCGCCCATGAGCATACGAATTCCTATTAAAAATGCAGGGTACGCATAGAGAAGCGCTTCTTTTGCGAGTACAAAGGTGCTTGCAAATAAAAAGTATAAGCCGATGACTAAAATCATATAATCTCAATTGTTGTTAGGTAATTAAACGTTTACTTGTACTAAATTGGCTGATTCGTATAGCTTTAAGCCTGAATAAAATAATTTAATGGCCATGATAAAACTTATAAACCAAAATATGATTACTGAACCAAATAGCTGCCAATTAAATGATTCTACCAAGAAGGCAGGCGCCGTACAAATAAAATACGCAGGTATAATGCTCATAGTGATATATTTTAATAATCCTGAAAAGACACTGAAGGGAAAATAAAATAAATTAACGAGCGCAAGTAATATTTCATGAGCAGGTAATTCAAAGTTACCAATGTAAAAAGCAATTGATTGTACAATCACTATAAAATTATAAAGTATCAATGCGCTCAGAATACTCATCCCTATAAACAATGCACATTTTGCTGCGGTGATATTGCCTGAATAAGAAAACATGACAAAGCTCACAAAAAAAGTTCCAATGGATGAAGTTTCCATTCGATTAACTGAAATATTCCATAAAACATTTTGTGGTAATAATAAATAATAATCGATGTAACCCAGATTAATTCGCTTAGCTATTTTATGACTACCGCCTGCAATAATATCCACTAACGACCAGCCAAGCCATGCAATAGACAAATGTAATGCAGTATCTTGAAACGTCCATCCTTTAACTGAAGTAAACGAATCAAAAAAAAGCATCCATAATAAGAAGAATGCAAAATCAACTATTCCGCCTATTAAAATTTGTAAAAAGAAATTAAGCCGATATTCAAATGCTGCCAATAAATTGAGCTTCTTAATTTCGCCCGTGAGACAAATATATTTAACCGCCTTGGACAGAAACATGCTTCATCCCCCGATTAAATATGTAAAATGCAATAGCGCCAGTTATTATCAACCATAACAATTGTACAAATATAAAATGTTGTAATGCCGGAAGGCTAAAATTAACAATCAGCTGGGCAGGTCCATAATACAGCGCGCCAAATGGTAACCATTCAGCAACGGTACGTGCCGTGTCAGGAAACATGCTCAATGGTAAAAAATAACCACCCAATAGCAAGACAGCTTTTTGATACAGCCACGCAATTGATTCAGTATCTTCTAACCAAAATGAAAGCAGACCAATCGACATTTCTATAAAAAAATTAAGCGTATAACCCAGATACATTAAAAATACGCCTAATAAAATACTCCACCACGTAGCAGGCAATCCACCAACTAATATCCATGCTGTAATGGCTCCGCCCGTAAGATTAATGATTAAACTTGGTATTGTTCTTCCTAAGTAACCAACGTATTGAAATAAAATATAGGAATACGGCCGATTAATGGTATACGCAATTGAACCTGATTTAACTTCTTCATCAATTACCGATGAAATGCTCGGGAATGAACCCCCTTCAAATGCCTGAATAAACATAAGACTCCAAATAAGTGCTTGGATAGTTAATCCTTTATATTCAGTCATGCCATGCGTTTGATATGTAGCATAATAAAATTGGGACAAAATCCATAAGCGTAATGCTATGATAGGAGTTTCAGAAAGTAAGGTTGAAAAATATGCAGCCTTGGTTTGATATTGCACTTTAAATATGGCAACGTATTTTTCAATAACTTTTTTTAACTGATCCATCATGAGCGATGTTCCATATACATGGTTGCAATAATATGTTCCAACGGTTCATCCATTATGGTTATATCAAGCACAGTAAATCGCTCAAATGCATATGCAATAAGCCTTTCAATAGAACCCGGATTAGCATCAACTTCAATTTTCACTCGATGTTTATTACGTTCAAGTATAGTGCCGCCTTCAAAAGTAAATGAATCGGCAGTTTCTTCAAATACTAAATCTACAACTTTGTGTGTGAGATATTCTTTTTTCAAACGTTGCGTTGTATCGTCATACACTATAGTGCCATGGTTAATGACAATAGTTCGCTTGGTGAGTGTTTCGATATCACCCGCATCATGCGATGTTAAAAAAACCGTAACTTTTTCTTGTTCATTGAGGTATTTAATAACATCGCGTACTTGCTGCTTTGCAATAACGTCAAGACCAATTGTCGGCTCATCAAGAAAAATAATTTCTGGCTTATGTAATAATGCTGCAACAAGTTCACACCGCATACGCTCACCTAATGAAAGTTTACGTACCGGAATTTTTAAATATGGTTTTATTTCAAACGCTTCTACTAAATAATTAAGTCGCTGTTTGTAACCAACCGTGTTCAATTCATAAATTTTTGCAAATAGATTAAAGCTATCAATGGCAGGTAAATGAAATAGTAATTGTGATTTTTGGCCAAATACCGTGCCCGTTTTGTATGCAAGTGATGTACGATCCTTTTGAGGATCGAGCCCTAATACTTTAATGCTCCCACGCGTTGGATGCATAATACCAATGAGCATTTTAATGGTAGTAGATTTTCCTGCGCCATTGGGGCCAATGAATGCGAGCATTTCACCCGGTTGCACATCAAACGTAATATTTTCAACGGCAACAATGGTTCGATATTCAGGGTTGAACAATGATTGTAGACCGGCAAGAAATCCGCCGCCTTTTAATTTAACATTAAATGTCTTATGCAAGTTACAAACTTGAATAATTGGATTGCTCATTACATTCTCACAATTACAGGTTTATCAAGGGGCAGTATACCATGAGAAAGATTGCAAAGCCTAGAGTATTAAGAAGTAATTATGGGGTACAACAGGTTAAGCACCAACAACAGCCTAGTTCAGAATTTTCTTCCTGTTGCATCAGCTTAATTTTATTAATTAAATATAATATTTTAGCTTGATCAGTTTTGATATCGGCCGGATACACATATCCAGATGCATTCTTAGTAATTAAGGGAGAACCTTCAATCTCTTGATCCTGCTCATTATCATACAACTCTTGTATGCGAGGTAATAATGGCTTAAGTTCAGGTGAAATATTTTTTTTATTAAAATTATTGAGTTGTTTTTGTGCTTCTTGCAAAAGACTTACCCTGGCATTAAGATTGGCGATTTCTTTATCTAATTGTTGTTTAGAAAAGTTACCGCTTCCGTTTACATTAATAATGAAGAGAATAAAAATTAAAAACGAATATCTTTTCATGTAGATCCTTCTACGAGTAAGATAATTAAATCTTAGCCAGAATATCACTGTTTTACCGTGAAAGTAATAACTATGGATCAACAATCACAGCAGCTTTTAGATAGTATGAACTCTTCTGGTATGCCGCCTTTAGAAGATACTCAAATCAAACACATTCGCTCACAAGATAGTCAATTTTTCCATTCAACTAATGCTCACATTGCACAATCGCAAGATGTTACTATCACTGGCACCCAAGGCGTTATATCATTGCGCATTTACACTCCATTTGGAGTTGGCCCGTTTAACGTGATTGTATTTATTCATGGAGGTGGCTGGGTATTGGGCAATTTAAATAGTCACGATGCACTCTGCCGTCAATTATGTGAAAAAAGTGAATCACTGGTGATTGCAATTGATTATCGACTTGCTCCCGAGCATCCGTACCCAGAACCGTTGGTTGATTGTTACGATGCAGTGAAATGGATTAGAAATAATTGTCAGACGTATAATGGTAACTCTCAAAGTATAGTAATTGCGGGTGATAGTGCCGGTGGAAATTTATCTGCAGCAGTTGCGCTTATGTTGCGCGATCGAGGTTTTAATATACTCAAAGCACAAATACTTATTTACCCTGTGCTCGATTACAACTTTACCCATGCATCATACACAACATATGAAACCGGTTACTTTTTAACTACCCAAAACATGCGTTGGTTTTGGGAGAAATATGTAGGTATAAACCCTGAGATTGTACTCTACATGGCGCCATTGTACGCAAAGAGTCTTGCAGGCTTACCACCAACTTTGATTATTGCTGCACAACATGACCCGCTATATGACGAAGGGAAAGCATATGCACAAGCACTCAAAAAAGCAGATGTTGTTGTTCAGCACAATAATTATGATACGATTCATTGCTTTGTGAGCTGGGAAGATGCGTTAGACATTGCTCGTGCAGCAATTGCTGATATTGCACAGCTTATTAAACATGTTTAATAAACTATTTATTTATTTTTTAATACAAAACTAATATGACCGGAATTTTCAAAGTATGCTTTTTCAACGTTTGAAATTTCATCTGTATTTGTTTGGTATCTTAATAAGGCCATTAATTCTTTTTCAGTGATTAACGATTTTTTTAATCCATGTTTTTGAATTTTTCCATGATCTATCAAAATTATTGGATTACCTTGAATAATTATCCCAAACCAAGATACATAAACGCTTAAAAGCAATATTAACCAATTAAAAATAAGTATAATAATTACCATACTGAGTATCTTAAAAAAAAGGTGTCCGGGCCCTATAATTGCTGTCGCTAAAATTGAACCGATAAAAATAAAAAGATAAAAATTCGAAACAGTCCTCATACCAATAAAACGCCTATTTAGTCTTCCTAGAACTATTCCTAACATATAAACTAGTAAAGCTCTCCAGATTAGATGTGAAATTAATAAACTTTCTGTAAAATTAATTCCTAATAAATCGTATAAGTAATGTATCATTTTTATTATTTCCTTATTTATATTTATAATTTACCGTAGTACGTCTTAGACATATTTATCGATATTTTAATTTCTTTAGATAGTTGCAAAATGGTTATAGTAAAACCAATATAAAATAACTTCATAAATACCTTTTATCTTGCACTCAATTCTTCTTGGTAAAAAATATATAAACCGAAAAATACTATAGCCGCAGATAGATAAAAATGCCAGGTTACAACTTCACCTAAATAGATCCAGGAATAAAATGCTGCAAAAAAGGGACTTACAAACCCTGCAAATGACAAAAAGGTTGCGGTATATTTTTTTAATAATAATCCGTACATATTATAAGCAATAATGTTTTGTAACAGTATCATGGCAAACATATAGAGTAAAAACGGTTGCCACGCTACAACCGGAACCGGGTTCCACGTTTCTAGTAATAATGAAGTTGCAATGCTTAATAAACCGCCCAATAACATACTTAATCCATTTGCCATTAGTGGTCCATACTGGCCATCAAGTCGCACTTGCCTCATTCCAATCCAACCGTATACTGTCGCACACGCCGCTCCTAAGACTGCCAATTCGGGCCATGAAAAAATAAAAAAACCACCCACTGCATTTTCAGCAACGGTATGGTGAACTAGAATAGGAATAAAACCTAGAATACCAATAAACAACCCGAGCCATTTTTTTCTGGAAAGTGATTCATTGAATAAAAAGTATGAAAGTAATGCTGCAATAAATGGCGATAAGTTATAAATAAAACACGTTTTTGCCGCGGGCAGATATTGTAAGCCCCAGAATTCAAGCACATTGGTTAAATAAATATTAAATACAGTCAGCACAACCAATTGCCACCATAATCGCTTACTCCAGCCAAAATTGCGCCGATCGTAAAACCATTGAGCAACTAATAAAATAATACCCCCAATAAGCATACGCGCACCCGTTAAAAATATGGGTGCAACATAGGCAAGAGATGCTTTACCTAATGGAAAAATGGTTGCTAACAATGCATAGAGTATAATTACGTCTATCATAAAATATCCCGTATAAACATTTCGTCATGGTAGAAAATGATAAAACCCATAAAAACAATGGGTAAACTAACGTAAAATGTATTAGAAGGAATTTCACTACACGGTACCCACCCATAGATAGCTGCAAAAATGGGAACTACAAACCCAACAAATGATACTAAGGTAATGGAATATCGCTTAAGCAATACATTAAAGTAATTATACGCAATAATGTTAGAAATTACAGTTACAGGCAGTATGTACAATAATGCAGAACCCATAGTAGCGATGGTAGGAATTTGTGTATCTACTAAAAAAACCAATACCAAGCCTATCAATCCTGCTAGTAACATACTGATCCCATTGGCCATTGCAGATGTATAATTGCGGCGCTTTGAAACACATTGCATCGATTGCCAGCCAAATACAGCTATTATGGCTGCGCAAACAATCGCACTATCAGCATAGGAAATAGTTAAAACCTGCATTCCTACCAATACATATAACCCGCAAAAGCCAATAATCATGCCTATCCATTTTTTAGCACTTATTGATTGTTGTAAAAAGAATTGCCCATACAAAGCAGCAAAGAACGGTGTCATATTATACATTAACGCTGCTTTGGCAGTTGGAATATAATGCAAAGACCAACAGGGAAATACATGGGGAACAAATACATTACAGATAGTTAACGCCACCAATAATTTGCAATCTTTGAACGACCACCTTAATTGCTTTTTATCGGTAAAATATACATACGCAAGTAATGCACACCCACCCACCATCATACGAGAGGTACAAAAAAATAACGCTGAACAATACGCTAATCCCAATTTTTCAAAGGGAAATGTAGCAGCAAGCAATGCATAAATAACTATAATATCTACCACAAGCACTCACCTAGAGTAAGGTAATGATGTTCTGATATAGATAAACCAAAAAAAAGACCCTGATTTCTCAAGGTCTTTTTTTTGGTTTATTTTAAAATACATCTACAGTATACAATAAATTCTCATTAAATGATTCATCATATTCTGAACTTGGCAAAAAGCCTCTTTCGATATGATATTGAGCATCAGTATCTTCATCAGAACGTTCAACCATAAGCATAGTAAATAGATTAGGGTGCGTATGCTGTAAGTTGTGCAATTGACTAAAGTGAGTTGAAACTAATGCTAATGCATCGGTTTTAGTAACCAGTTGCTGTAAAAACAGTTCAGCTAATGTAGCACCTTTAGTGTGATGAGTACTATTAAACAGTTCATCCAGGACAACTAAAATGCGCTTTGATTGTGCAACTTTAAAAATCGAATTGGTAAATTCTAGGGTGGTAGTAAATAACGAAGCACCTTCTACCACGCGCGCAGGCATATTAAAGCCAGTAAAAATATGCTCAAATGGCGTAAACGCACAATAGTGCGCCGGTGCTATTCCTAATGACTGACCCAATATCACAGTAGCAACGCAGGCGTATAAGTTGGTAGATTTACCAGCTTTATTTTGACCGGTCATAACCACGCATGCAGGATCTGTATTTCCTACATTCACGGTAAAATCAATCGATTGTGGAGTAGCAAATAAAGGATTCCAAAACCCATTAATCTTTAATTGGGGTTTTTGATCTTCAAGATAAGTGCAAAATGTATAGGGTGTATTAGTTGAACGGTGCTCATCATATACAAATGCAATTGAATTATAAAAATCAGTTAATGCAACCGGTTTACAATAATTCACCAATTCATCTTGAACAGACTCAAACAATGAATAAGCGCGTAAAACATTTCCCGGTCGTGCGATTTCAAAATGAGTAATATTAATAGTATCAGCCATAACTAACCGACTAAATTCTTTAAATTCTTCAGTTTGATTTTCAGCAGCTAATAATTCTTCAAATTCAGGGAATGCTGTTAATGTTGCAACAAGCCTATCTCTTATCTGTAAGCACACACGAATATGAGATAAGAACAACTGCATTTCACGAATTACTTGGTATTGGCGATAGACATGTTCAAATAATTCTTTTGCTCCCATTACATGAATAGCTCCATGAGCTATGTTGTACGTATAATACGCAGTTTGAGAAAGCCATGAGGGAGTAACATGACTATGCTTGTGTTTATGATGACTATGAGAACAACACATGCCAAGGTAGTTATGCAACTTCTCATTCACCAGAAAGTGAATAACTGCATGCTCAATTATGGGAGCAAACAAACTAATCATTTGTAATGCTTGTCCGCACTCAAGGCCAATCGGGTGTTTATTAAGCCAACTGACATATTTGTTTTTAAAATAAAAATGCTCCAGCATTTTTTTGCATGGAGTATCTTCGTGTTTTAATACATGTAGTGGATTTTGATGAGCCGCAAATAATTGCAACTCGTTAGAAATTATCTGAGACAATTCAGAATTGCGTAATAATAGTTTTACTTTTTCTTGGCGCTTATATAATTGCGAACTATCAACTAAAAGATTCAGTAATTGTTCTTCCAGGTATGCATGCCCAATAATAGTTTTTGTTCTATCTACTTGAGCAATAACACCGGGAATGTCTGAATAGGTTTTTAGTAATTGTAAATCACGATGCTCAAACGGTGTGAGCACCTGAGCATACAGTGAAAAAAATGAGCATAATTGAATAGTACAAAGAACAGTAGATTTTCTGCTGCTTGCAAAAATAAACATGAGTAGATCCTGAGGAGAATAACTAATTCCACCATTTAAAGAAGATTAATTAAAAATATATTACTAACGTTCGTCGTCAGTTTCACTCAAAACCAACTCGGGATCAATAAGGCGCACTCGTTCAATCTTAAGGGCTTTACCGGTAGAAGTATCAACTTCTATCCAGACTCCACTTAAAACTCCCGGTGCTGCCGTATCAACCACATATTTTATTGGCATTTGATTAAGAAACTGTTGAATGATTGGTTCTTTTTTCATTCCAATCATTGAATTAAGCGAGCCGACCATCCCTAAATCGGTAATGTATGCCGTTCCACCCGGCAATACTCGTTCATCGGCAGTTTGAATGTGAGTATGAGTACCCACAACCGCCGAAACTTTACCATCTAAGTAATAACCGATTGCCATTTTTTCTGAAGTTGCTTCCGCGTGGAAATCAACAATAATGATATTCGTTTTATGATGCAAATAGGTCAAAATTGAAGCGGCTGATCTAAAGGGGCAATCGACTAATTCACGCATGAATACTCGACCCTGAAGGTTAACAACACCAACTACAAACCCCTTACAATTAAAGGTAGTAACACCCACACCCGGCGTTTCGCTTGGGTAATTGGCCGGACGCAATAAATCTTTATTTACTGCAATGTACGGTAAAATATCTTTTTTATCCCATACATGGTTTCCGGTTGTTACTACATTAACACCCAATCCTTTGTAAAACTGTGCAATTCGTGGAGTAATACCACGACCTTGAGCACTGTTTTCACCATTTACAATCACAGCATCAATTTTATACTGCGTGCGGATGCGAGCTAAATGTGTTTGCAAAATAGATCTGCCCGTTGCTCCGACTACATCACCTATACATAATATGCGCATTGTTTTCATAGATTACCGTGCATATTCGATAGTGCGTTTTTCACGAATAACGTTCACTTTTATTTGTCCTGGAAATGCCATTTCTTGTTCAATTCGGCGCGCAATATTGCGTGCTAATACTGCTGATTTTTCGTCATCAAGACGATCTTCTTCAACAATTATACGGACTTCACGACCCGCTTGTAATGCATATGCTTTTTTAACACCTTCAAATGCGTGGGCGATTTCTTCAAGCTTTTCTAAACGTTTGATATACGCTTGTAAGGTTTCGCGACGCGCACCCGGACGAGATGCTGAAATAGTATCAGCAATAATAACTAATAATGCATAAATAGATTGTGCAGGGACTTCTTCATGGTGAGCAGCAATTGCGTTAACAATTAATGCATCTTCACCACAACGTTTTGCAATGTCACCGCCAATTTTAGCGTGAGGACCTTCAACTTCTGCAGTAACTGCTTTACCAATATCATGGAATAAGCCGGCACGTAATGCCATACCACCATCAAGATCAAGCTCATCGGCTATCATACGAGAGAACATACCCACTTCTTTGCAGTGAACTAAAACATTTTGTGAGAAGCTGGTTCTAAAATGCAACTTGCCAAGCATGGTAACCATTTCAGGCTTAACACCTTGCAAGTTGAATTCTAAAATACACTCTCTACCATATTCTTGGATAATATCGTCTAATTCTTTTTCGCATTGAGCAACGGTTTCTTCAATACGAGTTGGGTTGATACGCCCATCAATAATCAATTTTTCTAAAGTTCTACGAGCAACTTCACGGCGAACTGGATTGAACCCTGAAATAGTAATAATTTCAGGAGTTTCACCAATAACAAACTCCATACCCGTTGCCATTTCTAATGATTTTATATTTCGGCCTTCTTTACCAATAATACGGCCTTTCATCTCATCATTAGGTAAGTGCACTACGCTTGATGAATGTGATGCAACTTGGTCAGAGGTATACCGTTGCATTGCACCAACAACAATTTGAACCGCTTTATCTTTAGCAGTTTCTTTTGCTTCTTCTTCTACTTTTTGAATCCACTTTAGATTAGTTAAACGAACTTCAGCTTCTAGATTTTCTAGCAATTGCTGTTTTGCTTCGTCGCGAGTTATATTCGCGGTTCGTTCAAGCTTTGCAAGTAATTCGGTATATAAGTTTTTAATTTTTACTTCATTAGCGCGTAGGGTATCTTCATTGCGAAGTAAATTACGTTCTTTAGTTTGAAGTTCTCGTTTAAGCTCATCAATATGACGTTCTTTTTCTTCAATTGCTTCATATTTTGAATTGATTTTGCTTTGTAAACGTTCAAATTCACCACGTTCACGTTTCATATCAAATTCAAATTCATTACGCTTTTTATAAATTTCGTCTTTAATTTTAACTTGCGCTTCGCGGCGTTCAGTATCAATTTCACGACGAGTATTGCGTAATTGTTCTTGTGCTTCTTTAAGTACGCCCCGGGATTGCAAAATTCGCTTACGCGAATAAGCCAACAATCCTATGGCTGCTGTGAAAAAGCCGCCCCCCACTAGTGTGAGTATGATGCTTATAAAATCCATCTGCTATTTCCTAATATAAAGTTCAAATATAATAAAAGAATAAATAAGTAAATATATGGCTGCCCAAATAGGTACTCCAATAACTAAAACTCAATAGAGTATTTAGTAAAAAATTAGTATTAGCTACTCTCAAAATCATGGGATAGCCTGTGCTTACTTACCTGCAAAAGCAGAAAAAGCATACAGAAGAGAAAAGCATGTCGTTTAAAAACATGCCAAGTGCGAAAGGAAGTTAAAGGAAAAAGCGCCGCAACTTATAACGATGAATCAACTAACGCAATAATACGTTTATGTTGCGAATCAATGTGTTCAAGTTCAACTTCTTTAGCTGCAAGTAAACTCGCATACCGAAGAGCCACAAGAACTGCAATTTTTTTTACGTCTAGTGTTGGCGCTTTTGTTGCAATTTCTTTCATAAATTTATCTACTTGTTTAGCTACTGTTTTAACTGTTTCTTCAGTTTCATCAGTTACCAACGTATAGACATCGTCAAAGATTGCTACCCTATAACTTTTTTTAGAGATTTCATTGATGTTGTTCATACTCTACCAATGAATCTATGCATTTGATTAAATCATCGACCACTTGTCGAGTTACTTCTTTTTCTTGATTTACTCGACGAGAATCCTCTTGAAGAGCTTGCTGTAACGATTTGTTCTGAGCCTGAAGATGAGCATGTTCTTCGACTAAGCGAGCATTCTCAGTTTTCAGATTTTTTATTAACCCTACAAGAGAAGCAATTTTTTTCTCTAAAACATTCAGCACTTCTTCCATGCGCCTCTCCTTTTTTTTGCATTTATTTTATTCAATGTCAAAAAAAGTCTAGTGATCGGCGTCAGTAAATGTCAAGAGATTACTGCTGAGCTAATTGCACCAATGATTTAAACGCATTCGGTTCAAAAATAGCTAATTGGCTCAACATCTTGCGATTGATTTGAACGTTTGCTTTTTTTAAGCCAAAAATGAATTTCGAATATGACATGCCATGCTGACCAGCGGCTGCATTGATACGAGTAATGAACAAACTACGCATGTCGCGTTTAAGCAACTTTCTGCCTTTAAATGCAAATGCCATAGCACGCATTAAAGTTTCTTTAGCACGCTTAAAAATGTTTTTACGTTGTCCCCAATACCCCTTGGCAAGCTTTAATAATCTTTTGTGGCGTCTTTTGGTGACTACACCGCGTTTAACTCTTGTCATGTTCTAAACCTCAATAAAATCTAAATAATTAACTATTAACGATACGGTAATAACGCTGAAATACGCTTATGATCAGCCGCACCTACATATGCACCAGATCTTAACTGACGTTTTCTTTTTGCCGATTTTTTAGTAAGCAAGTGACGACGGAATCCTTGCGCGCGCTTAATTTTGCCGCTTGCGGTTTTTCTGAATCGTTTTTTTGCTGCCGAACGGGATTTAAATTTGTATGCCATTGCATCTTCCAAAATGTACTATTAATTTGATTTTAAATGATAAATGCGCGACCAGAATTGTCCCAACTTAGCGTCTTTATCTTGGACCATATTCTTTAACAATCCTAAATCCTCAAAACTCTGGTGAATTCTGTGGAAAAAGTTGTTGCCGCGCTCTTCCTTTGATTCATTTTCACGTCCTTTAAAAAAGAGCGTGAACTTAACATGCATACCATCTTTGAGGAATTCTACCGCCTGTTTTATCTTGGTCTGATAGTCATGCTCACCAATAGAAGGTCGCATTTTAACTTCTTTAACTTGAATTACTTTTTGGTGCTTTTTAGCTTCGGCTTGTTTTTTCTTCTTTTCATATAAAACTTTGCCGAAATCCATTATTTTTGCGACCGGCATTCCATCCTTGCCCGAGTCTGCAATAAGCACTAAATCAAGTCCTGCCTCACGTGCATAACGTAATGCATCAAAACGAGAGATCATTCCTAAGTTTCTACCATCATGGGTAATAACCTGAATACGATCGATTCTAATTTGCTCGTTAATAGGAGGCAATAATTCTTTTTTATCTTTCAAACTATAACTACCTTGTAATAATTGTTATCTGTTTTAAGCTGTTAATTCTTTACTCACCAGTCATAGCAAGCGGTTCAGCTACTAATGCAGCTCGTACCTGTGCCAAAACTTGGTCTGCAAAATCAGGAGTTGCTTTTAGATGTTGCAATACAGCATCTCTGCCTTGCGCAAACTTTGCATCTCCAAAAGAAAACCATGCCCCTGACTGCTTAATAACGCCACATTGTAATGCCGCGTCTAACATATCAAGCTCTCTGCTAATACCTTCGCTGAAAATCAAATCAACTTCAACGCGTTTAAACGGAGGAGCCATCTTATTTTTAACTACTTTAACCGCAATTCTGTTAC
>Ga0105047_10000605_pt1 | contig 61782 bp, 38 predicted proteins | sample MAT04_FD_78384 | JGI IMG/M metagenome (GOLD analysis project Ga0105047, IMG submission 78384) | Freshwater microbial communities from Lake Fryxell liftoff mats and glacier meltwater in Antarctica - MAT-04 (megahit assembly) | ecosystem: Environmental > Aquatic > Freshwater > Ice > Liftoff... | reverse complement strand
AATCGTACCACAGAGGAATTGAAACATTTCAATCGCGTGATCGCGGCTTTTTGCTTCAAAACCATCAATCGTACCACAGAGGAATTGAAACTCTAATTTTACGCTAAAGGACATTATTTTTTAAACCATCAATCGTACCACAGAGGAATTGAAACTCCCCTTTATCACCTCATACACACTGGCACAACGGCCATCAATCGTACCACAGAGGAATTGAAACGTATAGGTATTCCCCGTTGCATCCGCAATGCTTTCCATCAATCGTACCACAGAGGAATTGAAACATTTCAATCGCGTGATCGCGGCTTTTTGCTTCAAAACCATCAATCGTACCACAGAGGAATTGAAACTAAACTTCCGCCAGACCCGGACAACCCGAAAAATACCATCAATCGTACCACAGAGGAATTGAAACAGAACCTGAAAGTAAAAAAGGATATTGAGATAGACCATCAATCGTACCACAGAGGAATTGAAACTATATTAATAAAATTCTATATTCATTACTAACTGACCATCAATCGTACCACAGAGGAATTGAAACAACTGACACTATACGAAAACGAACTAATTTCAGTCCATCAATCGTACCACAGAGGAATTGAAACCCGTCTTTGTCCTTTAAAAATCTGCCGTAGGATATCCATCAATCGTACCACAGAGGAATTGAAGCTTGAAATTGAACCTATCAGACAGCGCAATTGCTAACCATCAATCGTACCACAGAGGAATTGAAACTAACCTCCTGATGACTCCATATTTTCAAAAACGGACCATCAATCGTACCACAGAGGAATTGAAACATTGATAACGTACCTGCAAAATTACCTGCTGCGTGCCCATCAATCGTACCACAGAGGAATTGAAACTAATCTTCTCACTCTCGGTATCGGTATTGGGATGACCACATCAATCGTACCACAGAGGAATTGAAACACAAATGCATCGTAAACTTTTGTGATCTTCTCTTTACTATCAATCGTACCAAAGAATAATTGAAACTCTGGTGTGTGTATTCTTATCAAATGTGAATTGCTATAAATCGTACCATAGAGGAATGGATACATTGTTGGCGGTAGTTAGTTGATGGTTGTCGGAACTAGAAAGAAATAGAAATAAACGGTAGTTAATGGGTAATTATTGGGACCAACAAAATACGCTGCAAACCCTCTAACCACCACCTCTTTTTAATTTAAAATTTAAAATTTTCACTCCCCCCGCACGCACCTAAAACCCGTATGCTCCAAACCAGTGTCGGGGCTGCTTTTCATGCGGCGGGCTACACGGTAACCGCTGCAATAGCTGTCGTTGCACAAAAAGCTTCCACCGCGCAGGCTGCGTTTGGGGGTGTAAGGCTCCTGCGGGTCAAACGATTTATAGGGGCCCGCTGGGTTAATGGTGGTTTTGTTTTGAAGTGTTTTATAATAGTCGGCATTGTACCAATCAAAGCACCACTCCCATACATTGCCTGCCATATCGTACAGTCCGTAGCCATTAGGCTTAAACAACCGTACCGGCCCTGCCAACATATAGCCATCTTTTTGTTGGTTCTGGTACGGAAACCTGCCTTCCCAGCTATTGGCTTTTGCAGCCCCTTGATTAATGCCCTCCTTACCCCAGGGGTAAATATTGTTTTGTAATCCGCCACGGGCGGCAAACTCCCACTCAGCCTCGGTGGGCAACCTTTTACCGGCCCACTTGCAGTAGGCCTGTGCATCGTCCCAGCTAATATGTACTACGGGATAATTGTCCTTTTCTTTTATGGTTGCCGAGGGGCCATTGGGGTGCTGCCAGTTGGCACCTTGCACCCAGCTCCACCATTGGTTATAATCGGTTAGGTTAACAGGGGCCAACGATGGTTTAAATACCAGTGAGGCCGCCACCAACATATTATCTGGCGGCTTTGGTGTGCCAGGGGGTACTGACTTTTTTAGTTCCTCCCAGTCGGGCTTTTTTTCGGCAGTGGTAACATAATTGGTGGCTTCTACAAACTTTGTAAATTGGGCGTTGGTCACTTCAGTTATGTCCATAAAAAACGGAGCAATGGTAACCATATGTTTGGGATACTCATCGGGACTGGCCTGCTCATTATCTCCTCCCATGGCAAAGGTTCCACCGGGTATTAACACCATACCAATTAAAGAAGTATCGCCCCCAAAACCCACATTATCAGTAGTGCCTGAAGCCGCAAACCGCGGAGGTACACTCATACACTCCTGTACGGAGTCAACCTTAGCAACTGTTTGTTCAATAGTGCTGTTTTTACAGGCGGCAAGCAATAACGGTAAAAAAGCAAATACAATTAGCTTAGCGTTCATTAGTAAAAGCGGTTTGTTAAATGGCGCATGGTAGCATAAATAGTTGCCAATGCACCGGTAAAATATTTTTTTTTATAAGCAATGTATAAGATATGGATTAATACCCGCCCAATTTAACACCCAAAGCCTACTAAAAACCAACGATAAAAATATAATTACTATCCGCAATCTGGTTTTGATATTTTGGAACCGGGCTTTATAGCAGTTTTCATGAGCAGTTGTCCCCCGCCAAAATATTTTGTCGGGCTAACAGCCGGACGGGCGTGGCACTTGTACCGTTGGTAATTTTTATGCAGCTTTTTTTATTATGATTTTATAATCAGCATTGAGTGTACCTGATAGCCCGTAAATATTCATTTTATTTAATTATCTAAACGGTAATTAACCCGGTTTAACTAACAAATTAGTAGCAGTAATTGGCCAATAAACAGTTAGAACCAATTATAGCCCATTTGAACCAAACAATATTTTACCACCTTTTACAAAATATAAAGGTCAGTGTAAGGTTGTAGGGTGCAAATATTCGTTTTGTATCTATCTTAATAGTTCAAAAAAAAAAGTTTAATTATATGCACCTGTACAAAACCACCAAAGGCATTGTTTTACAAACAAGTGATCGTTACTACCTTGTTAACCGTCCGTGGGACCAACTGGTAAACGTTAATAATTTATACGAACATTTATTAGAAGGCACCAATCAGTATACCCCCATTGATACTACGGAAGCCACTGCACTAATTGAACAATACCTGCTACCGCCCATTGGCAGCCAGGAGGTGTGGGCTGCCGGGGTTACTTATTTAAAAAGCCGCGATGCGCGGATGGAAGAATCGGAGGCATCGGGGGCGGCCGATTGTTACCAGCGGGTTTATAATGCAGAGCGGCCCGAGCTATTTTTTAAATCGCTGGCACACCGCGTAGCAGGTCATCAACAAACCGTAAATATCCGTACCGACTCTATTTGGAACGTTCCCGAACCTGAACTGGCCCTGTACATAAATACCGAAGGTACCATACAGGGCTATACTATTGGCAACGATATGAGTTCGCGTAGTATTGAAGGCGAAAACCCGTTGTACCTGCCGCAGGCCAAAACCTACCACCGCAGTGCTGCGCTTGGCCCATGCCTGTACGTTATTGACCATGCAATACCTGCCGACACAGTTATACATATGCGTATAAGCCGCCATAACGAAACAGTTTTTGTTGATGCCACTACTTTATCGCAAATGAAAAGGCCACTTACCGAACTGGTATCGTACCTATACCGCGAAATGGATTTTGAACCGGGATGTTATTTAATGACAGGCACTTGTGTAGTACCTTCTGTAGGTTTTACCTTACAACCCAACGATACCATTACAATTACCATCGACAATATTGGCACTATGGTAAATTATGTGACTACAAAACAAAAAGAGAGCTAAAAAATTTTTGTGAGAATGAGACCGTAAAACAAACCCGGGGCTTGCTTAATTAAGCACTGGTCAATGACACCTTTTCAGGATTGACTTTGGATATGCCATTTGCCCGAAGTTTACCGGAATTAATGTTTACCAACCAAATAAGCAACGCAATCACCACATAAGCTGCATAGTTAAACATATCGTGCGCATCTAAACGGCCGATAGCCCAGTTTTTTTCCAGTGCAAAAAATAATAGTGTTACCCTTGCGCAGTTGATAAGCCAAATGCTGAGCACTCCAATAATGGCCCATTTAATTTTAAATGTCGCAGGGTTTTTTGCCGCAAAAATAAAAGCGATCCAAAAAAACATAACGCCAAGGCCAAGGCAAGGCTGATCCATGTAAAGCGCTGTGCCGTTGGGTATAAACAGGTAACGACCATCTACTATCGTATCAACACCAAAAAAATGGATAATCATACTAGAAAAGCCAAACACAGAAGTAATAAGTAGCGAGATATAATTCAGGTATTTATCAGCAAATGGACTGTAATAATTTTTAGGATCAATTATGCCCCAAAAAAGTAGATTACCGTAATACAACACTATGTAAATACCTATAAACCGCACAAAAAATTTCCAATCAAACAACCGTTGGTTCATATCTGTTTGAAAGATTTAATTGAATAAAAAAAACGATCAACCTTACAAGGAGGCTGATCGTTTTCGTAATTATTGAAAAAATTATTTACTATCAGCCGGTTGGTCTTTGGCAGCCTTTTTACCATATTTCTTTTTAAAGGCTAAACCTGCACCAGCCACCAATACCAGTGTCAGCCCACCGTCAAAAGGAATAGTAGTAGGCTTATGAATAATACCTTCGTTCTTATCCTTGTCCTTGTCCTTGTCCTTGTCCTTGTCCTTGTCCTTGTCCTTGTCCTTATCCTTGTCCTTATCTTTCTTTTCGTCGTTGTTGTTTTCTGCATCGTAATGGTTTTGGCTATTAACGCCATCCAATTGTTTGTATTCGTACAATTGTGCACCCGCTTTATATGCATTCAAAATTAACCCCAGGGCTATCATGTAGCAAGTAGCCATTTTCATTTTCATAACAGTAATATTTAAAATAGATTAGCTAAAATTCTCCATGGCAATGATGGATTTACGTAAAATTTGGTTGCAAACAAAACGAATGAAAACGATAAAATAAGTATAATTAAAACACATTATTAAATAACATATATCAACTTTTACTTATTTTTTTGCCTTTTCGAAACCAAACGTTTGTAAAATTGACTTAAAAACGGCCCATCACAATTAAGAAACTGCCATAACTGCCAAAATCTAAAAATTAAAATAAAAGTAGCCGTTATTGGTGCAAATGCTGAGTAAACGTGTTTAACCCGATTATTACGCCAAAATAGTTTTTTTTAAAACTGTACGTATAAGGCAGCTATTAACAGTAAGGTAACCAGTATAAAAGCCAAAGTAGGCGGCTACTGCTATGCCTCAAAAAAATTGTTAGCCACTCATATCTATAAACTGCTCCGCCGATAGGTTACTGGCTATTAGCTATGCGCCAATGGCCCCCCACGTTTAGGTGCCTTTGGCCAAAAAGAACGCTTCGGCATCGTATTCGTTTTTTTTACCGCTTTCTTTAAACTGAGCAGCCATAACCTGCTACTACAATAAAATACACAATAAAAACGATGTAGTCAGTTAGCGCTAAATTTTAGTTCATGTACAGTTGTTTGCGGTAAGGTGTTTTTGACAGCCTGCTTTACGCATGCAACTGATAATAAGCTTCGCTCCAGCGCAATTCGTTTTTAAGCTGGTACAGATTGGTTTGTTTGCCAATGTTTACAAATTCAATTCCGGCAAATGAGGCAAAATCTTCCATTTGCTCCGAGCCAAGGTTTTGGCTGTAGCCTGTGTGGTGTGCGCCCCCGGCATATATCCATGCGGCACAGCCGGTGGCCATATTGGGCAAAGGTTTCCAAAACACCCTTGCTACTGGTAAATTGGGAAGTTCGTGTGGCGCTTCCACGGCTTCCACCTCGTTTACCAGCAACCTAAACCTATTGCCCATGTCAATGATTGATGCATTAATGGCGGGGCCACCGGGGCAACTAAATACGAGCCTTACAGGATCGGCCTTGCCGCCAATACCCAGCGGGTGTACCTGGCAGGTGGGTTTGCCTTTGGCTATGGAGGGGCAAATTTCCAACATGTGCGAGCCTAGTACCATTGGGTTGGCAGGGTCAAAATGATAGGTATAATCTTCCATAAACGAATTGCCACCGGGCAGGCCGGCGCCCATTACTTTCATGGCGCGTACCAGTGCACTTGTTTTCCAGTCGCCCTCGCCGGCAAAGCCGTAGCCCGCGCTCATTAACCGTTGGGCGGCAATACCGGGCAATTGCACCATGCCGTACAGGTCTTCAAAAGTGTCGGTAAAGCCCTTAAAATTTCCCTGTTCCAAAAACCGCTGTATGCCAATTTCAATTTTGGCTGCTTCAACCAGCGACTGGCGCATTGCACCGTTTTTAGTAAGTGGCCCGGCCAGGGTGTAGGTATCGTCATACTCCTGCAAAAGCATATCAATGTCAGCTTTGCTGGCCTCCCCTATTACCTTTACCAGGTCGCCAATGCCATGGGTATTTACCGAGTATCCAAACTTATATTCGGCCTCTACTTTGTCGCCATCGGTTACAGCTACAAAACGCATGTTATCGCCAAAGCGTACAAAGCGGGCCCCCTGCCAATCGTGCCAGCCTGCTGCCACGCGGCACCAGTTGCCTATTTGCGTTACTACCTGTTCGTTTTGCCAATAACCTACTACCACTTTACGGTTTAAGCGCATACGGGTCATTATAAAGCCAAACTCGCGGTCGCCATGGGCGCTTTGGTTTAGGTTCATAAAGTCCATATCAATATCGGCCCAGGGTATATCGCGGTTAAATTGTGTATGCAGGTGCAGCAATGGGCGCTGTAATATTTTTAACCCGCCTATCCACATTTTGGCGGGCGAAAAAGTATGCATCCATGCTATAATGCCTATGCAGTTGGGCGTATTGTTTGCCTCGCGGCAGATGCTGTAAATTTCTTCGGTTGATTTTACGGTTGGTTTAAATATTACCTGCACAGGTATGGAAGCATGGTTGTTTAGTGCCCCTGCTATCTGGTGCGAATGTTCGGCAACCTGGCGCAAAGTTTCGTTGCCATATAAATGCTGGCTTCCGGTTACAAACCATACTTCCAGTGTTTTAAGATTGATGTTCATTGTTTACTTTTTTATTTGTTTTGACAAGCCTCGTTTTTAAGTGTTTAATAAATGGCAATCCGTAAGTGTAAAAGCGTTTGGTGACTGTTTGGATTAACAGGTTATTAATTATCGCCTTTTAATTGGTGTTTTTGTAAGTAGAATAAAGAACAAAAAGTATAAGAGTGCGACGCAAGTAAAGATTAATAGCACCCCAAATGCCTGGCCCAAAAAAAGTGTGGTTTGTTAAGCATTGCTATAGTATGTGCTGGTACCGGCGTTTGTTATTGCCCATAATACGCCTGCCCACCATGTTTGCGTTGGTAATGTTTTTGTACCAGCGCATTTTTTAGCCTTGTAGCGGCAGGGTTTATTTGTTCGGTAAGCCATGCCATGTGTGCTATGTTTTCTAAAACGGCACTGTTGTACACAGCTTTGTCGGCGGTTGTACCCCAGGTAAAAGGGGCATGGTTGCCCACCAGTATCATTTCAACCTCCCCGTAATTCAACCCTTGTTGTTCAAAACAATTTATTATTTGAAAACCGGTTTCGTGCTCATAATCGCCGGCTATCATTTCGTCGCTCATGGGCGGGGCGCAGGGTATGTTGGCGGTGGTGTGGTCGGCATGCGTGGTACCGTACACCGGTACATTGCGCTGTGCCTGTGCCCAGGCAGTGGCATAGGTGGAATGGGTGTGTACAATACCCCCAATGTTGGGCCAATGCCTGTATAGTACTGCATGGGTTTTAGTGTCGGACGAAGGCCGAAGACTACCCTCAACCACATTAGCATCAAGGTCAACAATAACCATGGTGTCGGGGGTTAATTTGTTGTATGGAACGCCGCTTGGTTTTATGGCAAATACGCCCATGCCCTGGTCAACGGCACTTGCATTGCCAAAGGTAAACAGCACCAGGTTTAACGCCGGCAGTTGCATGTTGGCCTGGTAAGCGGCCTGCCTTATGGCATCGTATTTACTCATTGGGGTACTTTGTTTCGGTATTTTTTAGGTAGATGTATACAGCGGTTTTAGTTATAGCCAGTTGTTATATTGCCTGAGCAAGTAACTGTGGTTGGGATACTGTTAATTGTTGCTCAACAAACGCTCCTAACTGGCGGTACAATACCGAGCGCTGCTGGTAGTAAGCCACGTTTTGGGCATTAGGCGTATACTCCGCATCAAAGCCCTGCCCCATAGCATTCATAGCCTGGTATACATTGGCATAAATGCCGGCAGCAGTAGCAGCAAACATGGCGGCACCAAGGGCACACGTTTGTTCGCTTTTATGAATACGTATGGGCATATCTATAACATCGGCCATCATTTGCATAATGTAGGGCGATTTTTTGGCTACTCCACCAAGGCCTATCAGCCCTTTTACCTTAATTCCCTGGTCATTAAAGCGGTCAACAATGGCGCGGGCACCAAAGCAGGTGGCCTCTACAATTGCCCTGAAAATTTTGGGTGCATCGCTGGCAAGATCAAGGTTAATGATGGCGCCTTTTAACTGCTGGTTAGCATCGGGCGTTCGGCGGCCATTTAACCAGTCAAGGGCTAGTTCACCATCTACATCCACGGTAAGTTGTTGGGCCTGGCGGCACAATTCAGCTATCATTTTTTCAGCGGCTTCGTGTACTAACTGTTCGGCAACCGCAACATCCACCAACGTGGTATTGGCTACCAACTGCTGTAGTGGCCAGGTCAGGATATTTTTAAACCATGCATAGGCATCGCCAAAGGCCGATTGGCCTGCTTCCATACCTATCATGCCGGGAATAATGGAACCGTTTACCTGCCCGCAAATACCAGCCACAAGGGTATCGCCTACTTCGGCGGTGGGCGCTACCAACATGTCGCAGGTTGAGGTACCCATTACTTTGCTTAAATAGTATGGCTCAATTTGACCACCTACCGCGCCCATGTGCGCATCAAAGGCGCCTACGCCTATTACTACATTTTTGGCTAAGCCCAGTTTACCGGCCCATGCGGGGCATAGGGTACCCACGGACCCGGCTGCGGTAAAGGCCTTGTTATATAACCTTTCTGTAAAGCCGTCAAGCAAAGGGTCAAGATCGGTAAACCAGCTATTGGGCGGCAACCCGTTCCACTGAGGGGCAAACAGGGCCTTATGACCTGCCGCACATACACTGCGCTTCATTTTTGTTACATCGTTGCCACCGGCCAATACAAATGGTATCCAATCGCAATGCTCTACAAACGAAAAAGTGGCATCCCGTACGGCTTCATCTTTTTTAAGTATGTGCAGCAGTTTTGCCCAAAACCACTCGGATGAATAAATACCACCTACATATTTTAAGTAGTTGACAGGATATTTTTGTGCATGTTCGTTTATTTCGGCAGCCTCTGCAATGGCTGTATGGTCTTTCCATAAAATAAACATAGCGTTGGGATTATGGGCAAAAGCGGGCAGCAGTGCCAAAGGTGTACCCTGCCTGTTTACTGCCACCGGCGATGAGCCGGTAGTATCAACCGAAATACCTTTTACCATGGCTGCCACCGAGGCACCTGCTTTTTGCAAACAGTCTTTTATGGTTGTTTCCAGGCCTTGTAAATAGTCTATGGGGTGTTGCCTGAAACGGTTTAAGGAAGCATTACAATACAATCCTTTTTTCCATAGGGGATAATAATAAACCGAGGAGGCCATTTCGTGGCCGTTGGCAGCATCTACGATTATAGCCCTGACCGAATCGGTACCATAATCAACACCAATTACATAGTTATTTTGTAAACTCATACAGCACAATTAAGTAATAAAGATAAGGGCATAGGATAATAAATGTATTTTTTACATTTATTTTTTAGTAAACGAATATGGTTGCAATTGGTTATGTTATTCATTAAAAAAAATAGTAAAAACAGCAAACAGGCCATTTTGCCAAACCTGCAGTTTTACATACAATAGCATAGGTGATATTACTATTAAAAAAAGTATTTTAAACAGCAGCCCTGTGGCCAGTTTTAAATACAGGGATTTAGCCGGGCCTTGATTAAAATGTAAAAAAAGCTAAAATATAAATGGTAGTAACCGGTAAGTACGCTTGCGGTATTGGTGGTATTGGTAAAATTTGGCAAGCAGCAATTTTTCTTCCCACAACAATTTAATAACTAATACTGCCAGTAAAAGCATTACCAATAACAAGTGTTTGGCCGAAAAATTTGCTACCAGCAATGCAGCGGCCGCCAATAAAAGGGCCGTGTACATTGGATGCCTTATTAAACGGTAAGGGCCGCGCATTACCAGGGTAGCGTTGCTGCCGGGTTGCGGAACAATACGAAGTTTGCTACTGCGCATGGCAGCTATGGCCCAAAACATTAATGCAAAAGCAACACCCAAAAGCACTGTGGCTGCCCACGGCCATTGCCTGCGTGGCGCCGCGGCAACCAATAAGCCAATTAACAAAAACTGGCAACCCACCAATACGAACGAAAAAAGCCTTGCATTCATTTTATAAAATTAAGTGCTAAATACCTGGCATCAGACAATAACCTATTTTGGCATTGTACTTATATGTACAGCAAAAAAAATAAATAAATGCAACGTAATCAGCATGTTATTACTAACAACAAAAACATACTATACCAAAAGCAGGGATTAGCTATGTTAAGTTAAAAACATATAGAAAGTATTGGACTGCATAGACAGATTATTAATTACTTTGACTTTTTATTAAACACCATACAAAAACTACCCATATGCAACCGGGCGCTAAAAAAACCTACCATATACTGATAGTTGAAGACAATGAGGGTGATTTTTTGCTGGTGAACGATTTTTTAGAGAAGATGTTTAGTGAACTCCAAGTGTCTAAGGCAGTAAATTTTAAGCAGGCTGTAGAAATACTGACTGGCAGGCACGAAAGTATTGATGCCATATTACTAGACCTGAGCCTACCCGATAAAAAAGGGTACGATCTTTTAAATGAGATTGGCAGTCTTTCTCAAAATATACCCCTGATAATTTTAACGGGATATGTGAATGAACAATTTGCCATAGAGGCACTGGCCATGGGTGCATCGGATTACCTGTTAAAAGACAATTTAAACTCCACAATGCTTTATAAAAGCATTTTATATAACATAGAACGAAATAAGATATTAGTAAGCCTGAAAGAATCTGAAAAAAGGTATGCCGAGCTTTTTCATGTAAGCCCACAACCCATGTGGGTGTACGACCGCCAAACCTTACGGTTTTTAGATGTAAACCACGCCGCGGTGGAACAGTACGGTTACAGCAGAAATGAATTTCTTGCCATGACCATTAACGATATTGAAAATGTAGCGGAAACAATACAGATAAGCGAGAAAGAAACGAGGCTTTTTAGCAGCCAGACCTTGTACTACCCTTTATTAAAAAAGCACACTAAAAAAAACCGGGAGCTAATAACCGTAAATATTCAAAGCAACCCGATAGCTTATAAAGATAGTGTTGCCTGCCTGGTGTTGGCCAACGATGTAAGTAAAAATCTGGAACATATTCAGGCAATTGAGGAACAAAACAGCAAATTGAAAGAAATTGCGTGGATACAATCGCACGTGGTACGGGCACCGCTTGCCCGCATGATGGGACTAATTAATTTAATGACAGAAAACCTTGTTACTGAAGAAGAAAAAGCCGAGTGCCTGAAACATCTCTACACCTCATCGTACGAGTTAGATGGCATTATAAAACAAATAGTTGAAAAAGCCAGCAGCCTTGAGGTATTTACCCACCCTGCACCAAACGACCGGCAAAAAAATGAGCTGCCTGGTAGTTTAGCGACAACAGGAACCAAATACGACTAAAAAATTGGAGGCGCTACGTGTTGTTTATAAGGGTATTTGTTTTGTTGGGTAGCGCTACAATATTGAGCCAAAAATTTTTAATGCTTATAACAGCCGCAATAAATTCTTTTACCTCTATGGGTTTTATAATGTAACAGTTGGCGTAATTGCTGTACGATTTATTGATATCAGTTTCGGACGAAGACGTTGTAAGCATAATTACGGGTATATTTTTTAATGTATCGTCGTTTTTTATAATAGTCAAAACCTCATGCCCGTTTTTGTAGGGCAGGTTAATATCCAGCAAAATAAGGTCGGGCAATGTTTCATTACTAAACCGGCCGCGTTTATACAAAAAGTCAAGCGCATCTTTTCCATTTTTTGCTATGGTTAGGGTATTGATTATCCTGGATTCTTCTAACGCCTCGGTGGTTAATAAAATGTCTCCATCATTATCTTCAACCAATAAAATATTTACCACTTTCATGTAGCGGGTTTAAGGTTTGTGAGTTAAACAAATACCTACACCAAGGTTAGGTAAGAAAACAATTTTATTTTAGAATTGAAAAATAAAATGTACTTCCTTCGCCCTCTTTTGAGGTTAACCATATGCGGCCCCCGAGTGTATCGATAATTTTTTTAACTATGGCCAGCCCCAGTCCTGTGCCACCATAATCGTGCGGGCCATGCAGGCGCTGAAAAATGACAAATATCTTTTCAAAGTACTCCTCTTCAATACCAATGCCGTTGTCTTTTACAGAAATAACCCATTCAAGATCGGTTTCGCTGTAATCAAGGTAAATTATAGGGGCAACACCTTGCCTGCTATACTTTAGGGCATTGCCTATTAAATTATGCAATACCTGTGTAACCGGCGCACTAAAACTATTTACTAAAGGTAATTTTTTGACCGAAATTATTTTAGCCTTTTTTTCATCAATTAATTTCCTTAGCAAGTGGCAAACCTGCTCCTGCACTGAGTGAAGGTCAATTATGACCTTAGTACTTTGCACCCTGCCTACCCTTGAATACTCGAGCAGGTCTAGTATAATTTGCCGCATACGCCTGGCACCATCTACTGCAAGAAATATATATTTTTTGCCTTTTTCATCCAGCAGGCTTTCGTATTTACTGTTTAGCTGGGTTAAAAAACTGGTTATCATGCGTAGGGGCTCCTGTAGGTCGTGGGAGGCTACATAGGCAAACTGTTCAAGTTCTTCGTTAGAAATGGCTAACTGCCTTGCCCTTTCGTCCAACGATTGGTTTAATGCTTTTAGCGATGCCTCATACTCCTTTCGGTAGGTAATATCGGTCATAGCACCCACCATGCGTATGGCTTCGCCTTTGTTGTTACGGGAAATGAGGCCGCGGTCAACTATGTATAAATAGTGGCCCTTGATGTGCTTATACCGGTACTCGCCATGCCAGTTAAGCGCATTAACATCGTTCAAAGCCTCGTTCATTGACTGGATTACCAGGGAATAATCATTGGGGTGTATTTTATTTTTCCAAACGGATAAGGCCCCTTTTATTAAATCGTATTCATAGCCAAAATATGTTTTAAAACCGCCCCCCAAATATCCTGTATCGCTTTTTATATCCCAGTCCCAAATAGCATCGTTGGTGGCTGCGGATACCTTTTCAAACCTGTCGTTTGATACCCTTAACTGTTCGAGTGCCTCGTGGCGGGTTGTTACATCTTTAAAATAAACCGATATATTATTTTTGGCGGGGTAAACACTTGCCTCTATCCATATATTCAATGGCGGGTAAAATGTTTCGAACTGAAAAGCTAAAGCGTTGTCAAGATTAAACTTGTATTGGTTGTAAATGTTTTTTACAGTATCGTTGTTTAACAGTTCAAGCAGTTTTGTTCCCAATACTGCTTCTCTTGGCCTGCTTGTTATTTCTTCAGCCTTATTATTCCAATAGTTGATGACTAACTGATTATCCATAGAAAAAAATGCATCGCCAATACTTTCTAAAATGGTATTCCGTTCTTCAAAAGCCGCCAACAAACCCAACTCAGCAATTTTACGCTGGTGAATATCCTGTGTGCTACCAAAAATGCGAATACATTTTCCATTGGCAAATTCTGCTTTTCCAAGGGTACGTATCCATTTTTCATTTCCTGTTTGGGTTATCATTATCAACTCGGTATCCCACGCTTTGCCCTGCTGAACGGCGGCCTCTATATTAGCCATCATTTGGTTTCTATGTTCGCCTTGTTTGTACGAATCGGTAGCTTTTATCATTTTAATTTCCTCCTCATTATCAACTTCGTGAATTTCGCGGGTAACTTCCGACCAATATAAATGATCGGTCATGAGGTTGTATTCCCAACTGCCAATGCGGGCAAGTTTGTTTGATACATTCAGCAAATCGCTTAAGCGCTTTTGTTCACTAATATTTTTGGCCACACAATACATCAAATTTTCGTTGGCATCCCACGTGGCCGACCACAGTATGGTAATGATTTGCCCGTTTTTGTGGCGGTACCTGTTTTCAAAATCGGTAATTTTTACCCCGGCAACTATTTGTCTTATTACGTCAAGCGTTTTTGGCACATCGTTCGCTAAAACATATTTTTCATAATTAGTGCCCTCAAGCTCCTTCGGGGTGTACCCCCAAATATTATACGACGCTTTACTAACCGTTATAAATTGCCCATGCCCGTTAATGGTACAAATAACATCCAGCGAAGAAGATAATATCTTTTCTAACTCATTTTTTGCATTTTCAATTTCAATTTTACTGTTAGTAACCTCCGTAATATTTTTGGAGTGACAGGCCACACCAAATATCTTTTTTTGGCTATCGTACATAGGGTTAAATGATATAATACCATACTCAAGCCTACCTGCCAGCGGGTTAAACGAATTTTCTTCTACGCTAAAGCTTTCGCCATTCAATGCCCGGTTGTAATACTCCTTCCAGCGCTTGTTTAATTCAACGTATACATCATAAAACACGGCATCACCTTCTTTTATATTATGGCCGGTGGCCATTTCGGTAAATGTTATGTATGCGCGGTTTGCAGTAATTAACCTAAACGTTTTATCAACCGACCAAATCAAATCGTTGGTACTATTTATCAGCGCCTCCTGGTTAAACCTTATCCGCAAAAGGTCGGCCTCCTGCCTTGCCTCTTTGGTAACATCCATTACAATTGAAATCATTAAATTTTGATCGTACAACGGAATATTTTTGGCATTCACAAACCGTTCTTCGCCAGTATTTGTAGTTATGCGCATATTTGGCCATTGCATACGGTTTACATCGCCACTTTTTATATCGTCAACAATTTGTTTGGAAATAGTATTGCGATAGCCTTCGTTGGGATACACCTTTTTAAAAAACGATGGCACATCAATTATCTCCTCGTTTGGCCAACCATATATTTTGCTGAAGTTATCGTTAACAATGGTAGCCTTTCCATCGTCAATACGGTTAACTGCAATGCCAATAGGCAGGTTCTTCAATATATTTTCAATAAACTGATTTCGATCAGCCAGGGTTTCAAGAAGGTTTTGTTGCAAAGTGATATCGGTAGAAACCACTATCATAGCCCGTTTTCCATTATATATTATTTTACTGCCCGAAACATTGACTTTAATTATCGTCCCATTTTTTTTTAAATGATTATAGGTGCCGAAATTTACAATATGATCTGTATTTTTTACCATCGTCCTGGCTGCAGGTAATGCCGGTACATCGGCCAATGGCCTAAGCTGTTTTATGGTCATGTTAAGAAACTCGGCTTTACTGTACCCATAATGTGCTGTAGCACTTTGGTTAGCTGTAAATATCTGGTAGCTTTCAAAATCATATATCCACATGGGTAGTGGGCTAAGCTCAAATATGTTGCGGTAGTTTTGTTCGGACAGGCGCAACTTTTCTTCGGCTTCAAATTGCCGGGTAATATCGTTTATCAACACCAACGCTGCTTTGCGGCCCTTTACCAAAATTATATGGCCTGTAACCTGCACTTGCATTAACTGACCCGATTTTTTAAAATGCCGCCAAACCATGGTATGCATTAAGGAGGCAACGTTTTTAAATTTTTCCTCAGAAGAAGTTAAATTTTCGAGCGACTCCAAATCTTCGGCTGGCCGTATATCCCTAATGTTTAACTGCAGAAATTCTTCCCGCTCATATTCATACATTATTAAGGCGGCCTCGTTACAATCAATTATTTGTTTGGTTACAAAGTCCCATACAAACATTGCTGCCGGACTATTGCTAAAAAGGTAACTATTGCCAGCGGCAAACGCTGGTAAGTCAGGCCGTAAATTATTATCTGAAAGTTTTACTAAAACAGTGTCCCAAACCACCAAACCACCACTAATTACAACACGGTTTGCCGATAATTGAAAAACACTTTTGATACCATTTTTTTGGTTAAAAACAATTTGCTGTAACACGGCCACCTTAGCCTGGCTATTTAAAGCAAATAATTGTTTCAAGGTTAAAAAGTCGGCAACATCCATCAATTCAAAAAAGAGGTGGCTATTTTGCAGGCAGTCTTCTACTGTAATATCCAGGTAGTTAAATATGGCTGCATTTACATACGTAATGGCCAATTTGTCGGTGCCTTGTTGTTGAACCCTGCAAACAATAGCAGGGATGTTATTGGTTATTGTATTTTCGGCAAATTGTTGTACCATAAAGCGTTTTTCAAAGATTGAGTAGTTGTAGTTCTCTTTTTATAAATCGCAGGTGAGGATGATAGTAATAAGACTAAATAATTATCTGCAAGCTACCATACCATAGCAAATAGTTAGCACATTGTTTTGTAGAAAATTAAAAAGTGAAAAGTGAAAAGTGAAAAGTGAAGGCGTGAAAGGTGAATGGTGAGTGGTATAACGTTAAACGTGAAAGGTGAAGGCATGAAAGGTGAATGGTGAGTGGTATAACGTAAAACGTGAAAGGTGAAGGCGTGAAAGGTGAATGGTGTAACGTAAAACGTAAAACGTGAAAGGTGAAGGCGTGAAAGGTGAATGGTGAGTGGTATAACGTCAAACGTGAAAGGTGAAGGCAGGAAAAGTAAAAATGAATAGGATGTTGGGTCGGGATAAAACGTTTGCCGGGAGAAGCCGAAGGAAAAGGTGCAATGTGAAAAGTTAAACGTGACGGCGGGAAAGGTGAGTGGTGGGTAGTGAATAGTTGAGTAGTGAATGGTGAGTAATGAAGCTCCAAAAGTGAAAAGTAACTGATTAATCGTGAATAGCCAACGGTGAGTAGTAAAGCTCCAAAAGTGAAAAGGCACTGGTTAATAGTCAATCGTGAATAGTTAATAGTTAATAATAAGTGTGACGCTTTAAAAGTGAAAAGTCACTGGTTAATAGTCAATCGTGAATAGTTAAAAGTTAATAATAAGTGTGACGCTTTAAAAGTGAAAAGTAATTGGTCGATAGTGAATGGTAAATTGGGAGGACGAAATGAAACCATGGTTATAAAGCCAGCCGACGCCTGGAGAAAGTTTTTTTAAAATAGTAAAAAAATTGGACAAAGGCTTTTTGAAGGCGGCAGGGGGCGACTAATGAAGTATTGCTGCCTGATGGCCCCACGCAGGTATTGTTTAAAAGATGGCTGAAGTGGTATCATCGCCCTGGCCGCGGTAACAGTGTGAGATGTTTTTTATAAAGGTTTATGCACCAGGTTGGAATGTAACGCCGACGCGAAGTTGAATAAATGCGGCAACCTTACTTTGAGGTTGCTGCATTTTTGGTTTATGTGTAACGCTTATTTAACGCCAAATGGACCTAATGTATACGCTGTGCTACCTGTACGGTGGTAGCGGCAGGCAGCAACGCATGAAGCTATGAAAAACCATTGCCGGGCCCATAAAAAATCATTACCACTTATGTAGCCCCAATAATTTTTTGCCTAATGCCGATAAGTTGGCGGTTGGGTATTTGGTGCGCTCCCAATTGCGGGGATCGCCGGGAAAAGCGTAGCCTTCGGGGGCACGGCGCTCCTGCCAGCTATCTATGCGCCATTGGCGTAGTTCGTCGTTGTCTTCTTCGGCGGGCATCATACTAACGTATTGGGCCAACCGCACCTTATTACCGCTGGTATTGGGGCGTATGCCGTGTGGTTCAAGGCTGTTAAAAATAAGCAGGTCGCCGGCATTCATTTTTACTTTTACTATTTCAAAACTGGTAACATCGGGTTTAAAATGATCGCGATCGCCAGGCTGGGTAAGCTTCCATGTATCGTAGGTACGGTATAGTTCGGGCACGCATTGAAAGCCGCCCATATTTTCGTCGTCCTGATCGGCCAGTGCTAAAACACCCTGCACATTTTGTGGTTTGGTTTCGGGGTCGTAGTCCCAATGTATAAAGCCCTTGTACTCAAACCCCGGGCGAATGGGTATATTGAGGTTAGCACGGTCAATGGTTACCCACAATTTTTCGGTACCCCAAATGTCGGCAAAGGCCTGGTGCACTTTGGGTACCTGGCGGTTGTTCCACAAGTGTTGATGGTTGTATACCTCTACCATACCAGTGTTGGTCAGTTCCTTCATTTTCATTTCGGCGCGGGGTGGGGCATACCACGTTTCGGGGTTGTTCGGATCTTTTTCTTCAAACTCCCACAAAAAATTTGCCAGCTCCTGCACCTGCTGTTTTGGTACTGCATTTTTAATAACGATGTAGCCATTCTCTATCCAAAACTTCCAGTCGTCTTCGCTAAGTACCTGCAAAGGTTTGCCGTTGCTGCGGTCGTTTAACTTAACCTTACTGCTTTTGGCTGTGGAGGGATTGCCGGGAATATTTTTATGAGCATTGGTGGGGGCCATTGTAGGCACCATAGATGTTTGTTGCATGTAACAATCGTTTGGGGTTAATAAATACCGTAAAGATCGGCCCAAGGCAAAAGCAATAAAACCACTATAATGACTAATATTTGCTTTGTATTGACCAATTGCCACCATTAGTAGGGGCAAATAGTAGCTTTACAGCAAATTGTTGTCATGAAAATTCAAAAGGAAACGGTGTTGCCCGACCCCAACCAATCGTTTAAACTGTTTGAGCCACGATTAAAAAATTACTTTTTTTGGCACTATCACCCTGAGTACGAGTTGGTATATGTAGAGGCCAGCAATGGCATACGGCATGTGGGTAGCCACATTAGCAGTTATATGGGCAGCGATTTGGTATTGATAGGCCCCAACATACCGCACTTAAATTTTGACTATGGCCTGCAGACGGCCTACCGGCAGGTGGTGGTACAGCTACAGCAAAACTTTTTAGGCACTGCATTTGCCCAAACGCCCGAATTTACCGGCATACAACAACTGTTTGCCCGGGCGGGCATGGGCCTGTCCTTTGGCGGTGAAACCAAAATACAGGTGGGTGAAAAATTACGCCACATGCAGCAGTTGGGGCATTTTGAACAGTTGCTGTGCCTGTTAGAAGTGTTTCAATTGCTGGCTCATTCGCCACACGTAAATGCCCTAAACGACCGCGACACCAGCGTGCAATTGTTTTTAAACGATAAGATACGTATGGGCTCTATTTACCAGTACATACATGCACAATACAATGCTAAGCCCGATGTAAATGAAGTGGCAGCCAGCGTACACCTTAGCACCCCCGCCTTTTGCAGGTATTTTAAAAAACAAACCAATATCACGTTTACCGATTTTGTAAATCAATACCGGGTTACGCAGGCAAAAACACTGTTGCTAAAACAGGTAAGCGTGTCCGAAGCCTGTTACGAAGTTGGCTTTGAAAGTCTCTCGTACTTTAATAAGCTGTTTAAAAAACTTACGGGTGTTAATCCATCTGCCTTTAAAAAACAATATGGAAATGTATAGGTTCAGCGTTCCTTTCATACTGCAAATCTGAAATGCTGGCATAACTTCTTTTGTCGGGGTTTCAAACTCAGGCCGTATGGTGCCTTTAGCCATAGGGATTATTGCGCTCCCCATAGCAATCGAAACTTGTTTCAAAAACCGCTTCGCGTGTTTCTGTTTTAACTTTCGGAACACTTTGCCAGGCAACGAACCAACTGATGTTCTTCTGTAACAATTGTTATCGTGTGAAATTAATATAAGAGAGTTTAAAATTTAAAACGAGGTAGATTAAAATGAACACATGTTTTGTAGTACGTAACTGCTGTTGTAGCGACTACATTTTGCGAGGTCGAAACATATACCCATTTGTGAACGAAGGAGTTTGGAGATTATTTACAACACCAACACTAGCGAATGTGCCACGTTTACTACACAATTGCCCTACCTTACCTGCTAAAATATATTAAGTGAAACGATTGTTATTGCTGACCCTTTGTATAGGTAGCGTGCTTGCTTTTTTGGCCGCTTCCTCACCTTATCTATCTCCATAAAATAAATGGACACCCCTGTTTACCGGCAAAGACCTAACAGGTTGGACGGCCAGGTTTGCCGGCTACCCCGCTGGCGAAAATGTTGGAAATACGTTTAGGGTAAACAATGGAATATTAAGTACCCGGTACGACCAATACGACAGTTTTAATAACCGTTTTGGCGCCCTGTACTTTAATAAAGATTTTACCAATTATTCGTTTCGTTTTCTGTACCGCTTTACCGGCAAAACTACTGTTGGCGCACCCTTTTGGGGCTTTGAAGACGGAGGCGTACAATACCATGGGCATGCTCCCAAACAGCATTGGTTTTAACCAGCCTTTTCCTGTTTGCCTTGAGCATAATATATTGGGCAGCACCGGCGGCAAAAGCAGGGCAACCGGCAAAATTTGTGCGTTGGGAATGAACGTAAATGTAAACGGCCAACCAAACACCAGCTACTGTACGCCGCCAAAGGTAGCCCGCCCTTTTGAGGGCAACAAATGGGTAACCGCACAAATAAATGTACGCAACGATACCATTACCCATTATGTAAATGGCGAGCAACTATTACAGTTTACCAACCCGCGTTATAACCCCGGCCACCCGTTGGGCAAATAGTTTATTACCGGCAAAAACAACAAGGTTACATGTGGCTATATATCCATATAAAGCAATAGCCACCCAAATGATTTTAGAAAAATTGAACTAATGGAATATCGGTAACAATGATAGCGAAGAAAAATAGCCGTGCATCATAAAGCGATTTTTGGTTGCCAGCCGTAGCAAGGCAGATAAGCTTTAATCCATTTAATTTACCACAGCATTTAGGTAAGCGCTACCAAAAATGCCTGATTATAGTAGCAAAAACCATCATTTACGGTTGCAGTTTACCTTCGTAATACTCCACTATTTTATTGCGGATGATATAATCGTACTGAGCAATAATAAGGTTGATATTAGCGCGGTCCATGTTATTTTTGGCTACCAGGTAATCTACCTGCGTTATTACCCCGGCATTAAACCTTACTTGGGCCGTACGGAACGATTCGCTAAAATCGGCTACCTGCCTTTGCAATGTATTTACCTTTTCGGTGGCGGCGGTCCGGTTAAAACAAGCCTGTTCAACCAACTGGTTTAGTTGATTTTTGGCAGCCTCGCTGCTAACCTCGGCTGTCTTTTTATCGATGCGGGCCCTTGCCATTGCATTTTTTGCCCTAAAGCCATTTAAAATAGGAATGTTTACATTTAAATAAACCGAGGCATTGTAGTTGTTTTTAAACTGGCTACCATACGAAATACCCTGGCTGGCAAAATTATTACGCGTAGTAAACACCGGTAGGTTTGAGCCATTTAATTTAATAAAATCACCCGAAGGAACTTCGGCCGAGTTTACAAAGTTCTGCACCCGCGCAGCATTGCTATAGTTGGTATTAATACTGCCGCCCAAACTAACTACGGGCAAAAAATTACCACGGGCAACCTGCAAGCCTTTGGTGGCACTTTGCTGCCGCAGGTTTACCGATTTTATCATAGGTAAACTGGATAAAGCATATTGGTAAATTTCGCCTGCAGTGCCGGGTTCAACATCATCTATTTCCTGGCTGCTTAATGGCTGTACAGCAAGGTTTTTATTGTAAGGGATATTCATTAACTGGCATAAGGTAAGCCTGGCCTGGTCAAGAGCGTTTTGCCCGTTCACGATTGACAATTCATCGTTGGCTAACTGGCCTTTGAGGTCGTAGTATTGCGCGGGTTGAATGGCGCCTTCCTTGTTAAGAATAGCCAGCCTGTCAACCTGCTGGCGGGTTACCACAGCTTGTGCCATTGCCTGCTTTACCAAATCTACATTGGTTAATATTTGCAGGTAAGCTACAATAACGCTCAGTGTTACATTGTCGCGGGCCTGCGCGGCATCCATTGTGGTGGCCTGGTAGTTTAGCTTGTTTTGTTGTATGGTATTTTGCAATGTTGCACCGCCATACAAAACTACCTGCGACGATAAACTGTAGCCACCAAAAGCCAGCGACTGGTTTACATAGCTATTGGTAAAAGGGTCTATACTTCTGCCCTTGTTTAGGCCATGGTTTATATTGGCAAACAGGTCGGGCAACACATTGCCCTTTGACTGCTGCAACTGCACCTGCGATGTTTGGGCAGATAGGTTTTGTTGTTGCACAGTAGCGTTAAAGGCAATAGCCCTATCTACACATTGCTTTAACGAAAGCGTTGCCGAAGGCTGAGCACGTAGGTGTGCACTTATGCCTGCAAGTACTAATAATGCAATAATTACTATCCGTGGTTTCATACTATTTGTAACTTTATTTTAATTGGAGGTATGCGGGGCATGCTGCACCTGGCCGTCCATTAGTTGAATAATGCGGGAGCCATATTCTGCATTTTTTTCAGCGTGTGTTACCTGAATTATGGTTACGCCCTCTTTGTTTATGTTGGAAAAAAGCTCCATGATTTCGCTGCCTTGTTTTGAGTTAAGGTTACCGGTAGGCTCATCGGCAAGTAGCAGCATGGGCTTAGCAATAAGCGCACGGGCAATACCCACCAATTGTTGTTGCCCACCCGATAACTGCGATGGAAAGAGGTCTTTTTTACCTACCATTTGAAAACGGTCAAGCATATCGGCCACCATGGCTTTTCGTTCGGATTGCTTAACATTTTGGTATAGCAAAGGCGTTTCAATGTTTTCGTACACCGTCAACTCATCAATAAGATGGTACGCCTGAAACACAAAGCCAATATGGGTTTTATACAGTTCGGTACGCTGCTTGTCTTTCAACAGTACCACATCCTTTTCCATAAAAACGTAGCTCCCTTCGTTGGGTTGATCGAGCATGCCGATGACATTAAGCAAGGTAGACTTACCCGAACCTGATGGTCCCATTATAGACACAAACTCGCCGGCTTGTATGGTCAGGTTTATATCTTTTAAAATGAAGTTGGGACTTCCCCCTTGCGTAACCCATTTGGATATGTGTTGTAGTTGGATCATGTAGTTTTTTATGTTGAATTTTAAATGCTAAATTTTGAATTATGAGTTGTGCGTTTAAAAAATATTTTGAATTTTAAATGCTAAATTTTGAATGGGGAAATGTGAATTGTCAGTAGTGAGTAATGAGTAATGAGTTGAGAAAATATTTTAAATTTTGTATGCTAAATTTTGAATTAAGGGAGGTGGGTGGAGAGTGGTGAGTAGTAAGTGGTGAGTTAGAAACAATCTTTGATTGACATTGAAATATTTCATTTTTCAATATTCACTATTGACTATTCCCTTGTGCACGTTTCAACTATTTACTATTCACCATTCACTTTTGACCATTTTACGCTTCTATTCACCATTCACTATTGACTTTTCAATTTTCACTACTGACTTTTCACTTTTCACGTTCACGCTTCACGTTTGACGCTTCACTCACCACTGACCATCTCACTTAAAATCCAGGTCAATTTCGCCGCTGCCGGCGTTTATGCGTACGGGTATGCCGCCACCATTCAGGGTTCCGTTTACCTGGCTGGTGGTTACCTTACCGTTAAAATTTTTAAGGGTCCCGGGGTTGATTTTTGTGGCAGCAAGGTCAAGGTTCATTCCTTTTTGAGCCGGTAGCTCAATGGAAATATCGCCCCCTGAATTTTTTACTGTAAGGTATTTGCCTAGTTGCTTAACAGATATATTAATTACGCCTCCGCTGGTGCTGGTTTCAAGGCTACACATCATATCTTTCATACGGATACTTCCACCACTGGTGTAGCTTTTCAATTCACCCTCAATGTTGTTTGCATTAATGCTTCCACCACTGGTGTAGGCTGTTATTGCACCTTCAAGATCATGTAAGTTTAACGAGCCTCCGCTGGTAGAAAGGTTAATATTTCCTTTACAGTCACTAGCTGTAATGCTTCCTCCGCTGGTACCTAAATCAATATTATCGGTTGTGTTTTTTAAACTTATGCTGCCGCCACTTGTTCTACCTTTTATATTTCCGGAAAGACGATCTACACTGAGACTGCCACCACTGGTAGCAAAATTTTGGCTACCGGTTATGTTGGTAAGACTAATACTACCGCCACTTGTTTTTAAAACGGTGGATACCTTTATAGGCGTATACACAACAAACGAAATGTTGAGCGACATTTTCCAATTCATATTATTGGTTTTTGCCTTTGCTGTAGCCATAAGTTTATTGTTGACCACGTCAATACTCAAATCGTAATACTCCTTTAAGCGCTGATCTATTTCGGCTTTTGATAACTTATTGCTGTTGTTGCCGGATATATATACTTCTAACCGGGCTTCATTTTCATTACCGCCAGTTATCGTTATGCTACCCCCGGAGGTTTCAACATCAACAGCTGCAATAGCGCCGGAAGAAAGTAAGCGGGAAATATAAGGATCGCTGCTGTATATTTTTTGCGCCTGCGCATAGGTAACCTGCAGTGCAATTGTAAGGAGAAGGATATACTTTTTCATATTATAAAATGTTTTTAAATTGATATTAACGTTGTTGTTAATTAATGTTTCGATTTATATTTGATGGCAATCGGGAGCTGTCTATGCAGCCATTTTTTTTCATCATCCCATTACCATGATTGCTTGCATCGATTTTTTTAATGGTTATGGCCAACATGGGGAACGAAGGAAAGTGCAGGATGGCAGATGCCTTGAACCATTGTTACAGTTGGGCCAACCTCTGGCGAAACCAAAAATAAAACGAACAATAAAAATGGAAGTAGTTTTAGGGTGAGCAGGCTACCTGTATTTCCTTTTACCGTTAATTTGGCTAATGATTGCTTTTTCATTGATCGTATTTTTTAATTGATATAACTAATGGCGCAATTTTATTGTTTCACCCCAGTTTACTATAGCTAAACTACGTGCCATAAATTATTCTGCTGATAATCAGATATTTATAGCCTACTATACTTTTCAGATGTTCTGTGGCGATACATAAGTGTTCGGTTTTGATACAATGGGAGAAGATTATTTTAAATTTTGAATTGGAAGGCGAGGGATTATTTTAAATGATGCGTTTTAAAGTTTGAGTTGGAAGGCAAGGTATTATTTTAAATGATGCATTTTAAATTTTGAGTTGGAAGGCGAGAGATTATTTTAAATGTTGAATTTTAAATTTTGAATTGGAACGGGAGGGATTATTTTAAATTTTAAATTGGAAGGCGAGAAATTATTTTAAATGTTGAATTTTAAATTTTGATTTGGAAGGCGAGGAATTATTTTAACTGTTGAATTTTAAATTTTGAATTGGAAGGCAAAGGATTATTTTAAATGTTGAATTTTAAATTTTGATTTGGAGGGCAAGGAAATATTTTAAATGTTGAATTTTAAATTTTGAATTGGAGGGCAAGGGTACGCGAAGGATTATTTTAATTTTGAATTTTAATTTGGGATTGCTTTATATCGAAAACAATAATACGCTACTCCGTTCGTAGGCTTTTTACCGGGTTAGCCAGCGCCGCCTTTACCGCCTGGAAGCTCAGGGTAAGTATTGCAATAAGAACCGCTATTCCTCCGGCAACTACAAAAACCCACCATGATATATCTACCCGATATGCAAATTCCTGCAGCCATTTACTCATTGCAAATAATGCAATGGGGGTTGCCATTATTATTGAAATAATTATCAGTTTTATAAAGTCTTTACTAATGAGCTTAACAATTGCTGCAACACTTGCACCCAGCACCTTGCGTATGCCTATTTCTTTTGTTTTTACCTGCGCAGTGTAAGTGACAAGCCCAAACAATCCTAAACAGGAAATAAAAATGGCAATGCATGCAAATACATTAAACAGAGCGCCTGCACGTTGCTCGGATTGATAATGATCTTCAAAATTTTTATCTAAGAAATTATACTTAAACGGAACTCCGGAAGCGTAGGTTTTGTATTGCTTTTTAACAGAGGCCAATGCTTGTTGGGCATTACCATCGGTTGTACGTACGTACAGTATGTTTTTGTATTCCCGGCATGTATAAAAAAGTAAAGGCGTTATTTTATCTTTTAGCGACTGGAAATTGAAATCCTTTACAACACCTAAGATGGCTCCTTTGTGGTTGTGAAGAGATATTTGCTGAGCGACATACGGCGGTTTCAAACCCATGCTTTTGACGGCAGTTTCATTTAAAATATAATAATTGCTATCTGCCGGGGTACCCGTAAAATTCAGTCCTTCTATAAACTTCATCTTCATTGTTGGAATAAAATCGGCGTCAGCAGAAACCGTCGTCATGATCATGTTGCTGTTTGATGGCTTTCCTTCCCATTCTATGTCGCCTGTTGCATTGCCTACATTGGAAAGGTCATAGGCATCGCATGCAGACACACTTAATATTCCTGGTTGTTTTTTCAATTCTGATTTTAAGGCACCCAGATGATCCACAACGCTGTTTGTTAGCGGAACGGAAAAAACATAGTTTTTGTCGTAACCAATATCTTTGCTTTTTATGTATTTTATTTGCCTGCTCATGGTAAGGGTGCAAACAAGCAGAATGACAGAGGTGGTAAATTGAAATATAACCAACACTTTTCTAAAGGAAACAATACCCAAACCAGTAGTGATTTTTCCCTTTAAAGATTCAATGGGATTGAACGACGACAACAACAATGCAGGATATATTGCTGAAGCGATTAAAGTGCCAGCGATTGCTATTAAAGCCGTTAGCCAAACATTTATGTCGGATAAACTAAATGACAACCTTTTGCCTGATAAATTATTATAGAGTGGCATTAACAGGTAAATCAGCACGAATGCCAGAGCGGTAGCAAAACAAAATAGTATTATGGTTTCAATGAAGAACTGGAGAAATAGCTGACCTTTTTGCGCACCTATGATTTTTCTTATGCTTACTTCCCTGGCCCGTGTCAAACAACGGGCTGTTGAAAGGTTTACATAGTTTATACTGGCTATTACCAGCAATAAAATAACTACCAACATAAATACCTGAACCATTCTAAGCGCTAAATTATTACCGTTTGCACTTACCAGGTGAATATCGCCCAGGTTTTGCAGTTTAAATGTTGCATTACTATCACCATTTCTAGTTTTTTTATAATTAGACGTAAATGCCTGTGCCGTGCGTTCAGGGTTTGCACCTGGTTTTAGTTTTACAAAGGTTGTAAAAGCAAAACTGCCCAAATCACTATCAATGGTTTTCCAATCTCCGTTCCCACCATTTGCAGTAAAGTTCTGCGCCAGCAATCCCATTGGAAAGATCGCATCAAATCGAATGGACGTGTTTTCAGGAAAATCTTCCAGTACACCTGTTACGGTGAATAAATTATCATAAAATACAACGGTGTTGCCTAGCGCTTCGTTCAGGCCAAAAAGCTTTTGGGCTAAATCTTTTGTAATTACAACGGAGTTGTTATTTGAAAATAAACTGGCTTGATTTCCTTGTAATAAAGGAAAATTAAACAGGGAGAAAAATGTGCTGTCTACAAAAGTAACCTGGTTTCCATCAAATACCTTTTTCTTCTCCTTATCTGAAAGAACCTGGTCGAACTCGGTTTGGGTTCTTACAACAGCCTGAATTGCAGGAATTGATTTTGCAAATATTGCCAGTGGGCCGGGAACTCCACTCCATGTGTGGTCTTCACCGTCTGAATTGAAGTGCGTACTAAGGCGATAAATTTGTTTATAATCGTTATGAAACTTTTCATAGCTCAGTTCATGTTGTACCCACAGCAGCAACATGATTCCTGTAGCTAATCCAACTGCCAGGCCGCCAATATTTATAGCGGAATAAAATTTGTTTTTCCATAAACTTCGTATAGCAGTTTTAAAATAAGTTTTAAGCATTGGGTTTGATTTATAGTTTCTGATGTTTGTGATTTATGATGTATTAGAATTAAAATTTTGATTTGTGGTTGTGCCTGAATTTCTTGGTCAATGAGCAATATTTCTTCATTCGCCATCAAAAGGTGAAAGGCATAAGGCATATGGCAAAAGGCAAAGGGCAAAGGGAGGAAGGCGCCAGTTTTTTACTTCTTACTTTACTCCCAATTATTTCCTTTAGTACAAGAGTGCCCTTCGACAGGGCTCAGGGTAAACACCTTCGACAAACTCAAGGTCTTTTTACCACGCTGCTATAAAATACTGCCTTTAAACCGAGCGTGGCAAGAATGCTACATTGTTTTTAAATGCCTGTCTCCAAAATCTTTCTTCGCTTTTTGCCACCGGCAAAAAAGCTTTTCCTCCCTCTCCTTTGCAAGGAAAGGGTCGGGGTTAGGTTATTCACTTCTCAAACTCTTTACCGGGTTTGCCAGCGCCGCCTTTACCGCCTGAAAACTTACCGTTATGAATGCAATTAGTAAAACCAATACACCGCCAATAGCAAACATTTGCCAACCGGGGTTAATCCTGTACGGATAGTTTTCCAACCATTTTGCGGCAGCCATCCACGACAAGGGAATGGCGATAAGCAGCGCCATGAGGACGAGTTTTAAAAAGTCCTTAGAAAGAATGGTAACTACCTGGTGTACCGATGCGCCCAATACTTTACGGATGCCAATTTCCTTGGTTCTTTTTTCGGCTGATAATACCGACAAACCGAATAAACCGATACACGAAATAAAAATGGTTATGATGGCGCTAAAGAACATGATCTGTTTCCACTTTGCTTCTGCTTCGTAATTCTTTATGTTTTGCAGGTCTTTAAAATTGTAGCTGTAAGGGTTGAAAGGAAACATTTTTTTATAGGTGGCCTCAATATGTTTTAAGCTGGCGGTGGTGCTGCCTGGTTTTGTTTTAACCAGCGCCAAACCATACTCATTTGATGCTTTCAATGTAAAAAGCTGCGGACCTATTTCCCGGTTTAAGGGCTTATAATGATAATCCTTTACTACGCCCACCACCTGGTATTTTTCGTTTTCGTTATACCAGAAATTGACTTCCCGTCCAAGAGGATTTTTCCATCCCGCTTTTTTTACAAAAGATTCATTTACGATTACTGAATGGGATGAATCTGACGGGAAATCGTGCGAAAAATTTCTGCCCAGCAGTACTGGAATTTTTAGCATCGGCAAATAAGCCTCGTCTATGGTTTCATATTCAAAGTGAATGATTGTATCTCCATTAACCTTTGCGGCGGTACTCCAGCCGCCCCCGTTTTTTGCTGAAACTTCTGCAATGCCGGTGTTCTTTTTTAGCCCGGTTTTTAATAGGCTTAATTCGCTTCTGGTTAAATTGTGTTTTTCAAATTCTACCAGGTTATTATCGTCGTAGCCTAAGTTTTGATTGGTGAGGTAATTAAACTGAGCATAAATGGTAAAGGTGGCTATGATTAAAAAAGAGGCCAATGCAAATTGCAAAACCACCAGCGATTTTTGAAGATAGTTTTTGCCGGCAGGCGTAAAGCGGCTGTACAATGTTTGTACGGGATTGTAGCCCGATAATATTAAGGCAGGGTAGAAGCCCGAGAGGAATGTAGTAAGCGCAAATAAGATGAGCAATCCAACTACCAGTTTTGCATCTACTAAATACGAGAGGGCGAGGCTTTTGTTGGAGAGATTATTAAACACCGGCAGGCTTAGCTGAACCACAATTAAAGCAAAAATAAAAGCCAGGAAACACAGTAAAAACGACTCGCCCAAAAACTGCATAATGAGCTGTTTCCTTTGTCCGCCCACTACTTTTCGTATGCCTATTTCTTTAGCCCGCCTTACAGACCTGGCAATGGTAAGATTGATAAAATTAATACAGGCGATCAGCAGAATAAATAAAGCAATGCCCGACAGGATGTAAGAATATATAGGATTGCTTGCATTAGTCAAGCCGTTTTGGGCAGGCAGTTCCGTGTTTAGGTGCATATCAGTAAACGGTTGTAAAAAGTAGCGGCTGCTGCCAACTACATCACCAAACATCTCTGTTATCTTACCTAATGCCTCTTTAGAATCGAGTTCGTAGAATTGCTGCATTCGGCTATTAACCTGCTGCACCGGGGTATTAGGATTAAGTACTACAAACGTGTTCAGAAAAAAGTTGAACCAGGCTCCATTATCGGCTCCTTCGCCTTGCGGCACCTTGAAGGGAAGGAGTACATCGAATTGAAAGGATGAGTTTTGCGGGGTGGTACGGGCAACAGCCGTTACCTCGTGTGGAACAAATTTATTGTCCTGTTTCACCATGATCACTTTTCCTACTGCATCTGTTGTTGCAAATTGCTTCTTTGCCATGTCTTCTGAAATAACGATGGCATGCGGCGCGGTCAGGCATGTTTTTACATCGCCCCGAATGAGCGGAAAAGTAAATACAGAAAAGAAGGTAGAGTCAACAAACAATAGCTGCTGCGAATGAATTTCGGTGCCGGTTTTTATATCTTCTGTTCCGCTTTGTATCCGCACAAATGATTGAATGCCGGGTACATTGTTGGAGAACCTGGGTCCTTGCAGATAACCTGTATTTCCATCTTTTCGTGCTATGCCCTCTTTGTTTTTGTTATCAGTAACTACCCGGTAAATATTAGATACATTATTATGAAACCGGTCGTAGCTCACCTCGTCCTTCACATATAAAATAATAAGCATTGCACAGGCAAGCCCAATACTTAACCCGGCAATATTTATAAACGAATAGATCTTGTTTCGCAACAAGTTTCTCAAGGCAATTTTGAAATAATTTTTAAACATGGGCTTTTATTTGGTGAATGGGCAATGGTGAATGGTGAATAGTCAATCGTGAAGCGTGAAACCCGAAACGTCAAACGTGAAAAGTGAAGCATCAAACGCGAAAAGTGAAGCATCAAACGTGAAAAGTAAAGCGTGAGACGTGAGACGTCAAACTTGAAAAGTGAAGCGTCAAACTTGAAATAACAAACGTCAAACGTGTAATAACAATCGTCAAACCAAAATTGTCACTGACTGACAACTCACTACTCACAACTGACATCTTACAACTCACCACTCACAACTCTTAGTTCAAAATTTAGCATTCAAAATTTACAATAATTCCTTAACTCATAAAGCTTAACTCTTAATTCAAAACTCCCTCCTACTCAGCCCGTAAACTTTTTACCGGGTTGGCAAGGGCGGCCTTTATACTGCGGTAACCCACCGTTGCTGCGGCTATAAAAAAGGTAAATACTACAGCTATAATAAATACACCGGGGCCAATAGTAACCCGGTATTTAAACTGCTGTAGGTATTGGTGCATCACATACCACGCAATGGGTGCACCAATTACAAATGCAATAAGCAGCAGACGGGTAAACTCTTTGCAAAAAAGCCATAATAACTGTGTAATGTTGGCTCCAAGTACTTTACGAACGCCAATTTCCTTGGTTTTCCCAACGGCCATAAAAGATACCAATCCATACAAACCAAGACATCCAATAATTATGGCAATGCCTGCAAATGCCTGTATAAGTTTCATCATAATTGTATCCAATTCATAAAACTCTTTTATGCTATCGTCAACAAAGCGGTAACTGTAAAAATATTCGGGGTATGTTTCATTCCATATTTTTTCGAAAGAGGCCATGGCAACATGTATATTTTTTGGATTAATTTTTATAGCACATGAACCATAGTTTCCGGCATCCGTCATAAAGCATACCGGAGATATCTCGTTGTGAAAAGAATAATTGTAAAAATCTTTTACCACACCAACTATTGGCGCATGTTGGAGTTTTCCATTTATGGTTAATGTTTTACCAATAACTTCCTGCGGATCCGTAAAGCCAAGCTTTCGTACAAATGTTTCATTTACTACAAACTCACGAATGGTATCGCCGGCAAAAAGATTTCTTCCGGCAACTAGTTTTAAGCCAAAGGTTTTCAGGTAATTCTCATCTGCAGGTTTTAAATTAATATTCCAACGCTCCGATTCTGAACGGTTATCATAACGTGCGCCGGTTGTATTGTTTGAATTAGCCGCTGGTGCATTATAGCATAACGAAACATTTTCTACACCTGCAATTGCTGAAAGCCGGGTACGCATTGTGTTCATTCTTGCTTTATCTCCATTGCCAAGGGGCAACATTACAATCGCATCTTTATTAAAACCCAGGTCGGTATTTTTAGAATAGTGCACCTGGTAAGCAATAATAATAGTACCGATGATGAGCATTTGAGAAATAGCAAATTGTGTAACGACCAGTACGCGGCGCAGCGAAAAACCACCAATACTTTTTTGAGATAACTTACTCTTTAATGCCAACACAGGCTTAAACCTGGCCATAATTAAACCCGGGTACGAACCCGATAAAAAAACTACGAATATAGTAACGGCAAATAAAAACAGCAGCAATGGTACGTTGGTAAAAAGGTGCAGCGTTATTGATGTTTGAAACAGCCTATTAAGGTAAGGCAATATTATATAAGCCAAACCAACCGCTACTACTACAGCAAACAAGGTAATTAAACCTGTTTCAATAATAAACTGCCAGAATAACTGCGATCGAAGGCTTCCAAGCACCTTGCGTATACCAACCTCTTTTGACCTGTTTAATGCCTGCGCGGTTGCCAAATTTATAAAGTTTACGCAAGCGGTAATTATAAGAAATAATCCAATAAAAAATAAAGCCCATAAGTAGCTTTTATTGGTATAACCACCAAAATCAGGATTAAAGTGTATATCACTTAGCGGCTGTAATCTGAACTTCCAAACCTTTGCATCACGATCTTTAAAATTATTTTGTACCAGTTGTGCCAGTCCTTTATTGGCTTGTGCAGCAGTTGCTCCCGGTTTTAATAGTACAAAGCTTTGGGATCCGCTGTATACGCCACCCCAACTGCTGTCACTGGCTATCCAGGCGTTTTGTTCTTTTAGGTTTTCATACGATAAAAATATCTCCTGCTGCCGGTCAGTGTTTTCAGGAATATCTTTTAAAATACCATTAATAGTAAAATCTGTTTTATTATTTACTTTAATTATTTGACCAACAGCTTTTCCTTTTTTACCAAAATATTTTTCGGCGAGCTTCTGAGTAATAATGGCCGAATTAGGGTTAGCTAAAGCTGCTTTCGCATTTCCCTGAAGCAGGGGAAAATTAAATATGTCGAAGTAAGCGGGTTCAGTGTATACAACTCCTTCTTTTTCTTCAAACTTTTTTGTTTGATTGTTATGGGTAAGCGTTATAAGCGCATCCCGATAATCAATAACCCTTGCCACATGCGCCCCATAGGTATAGTTGGTGCGAAAGGCTTTAGCTACCGGGCTGGGTACAGCGCCGGAATAGCTCATTTCCTCATCATGCCATTCAGTTACTATTCTATAAATGCGGTCTTTATTATGATGGAAACTATCAAAACTCAGATGAAAATCTATTATTGCAAAAATGAGTAAACAACAGGCTACACTTAACGATAAACCGATGATGTTGATTGCCGCAAACGCTTTATTTCGTTTAAGGTTACGCCAGGCTATTATAAAATAATTTTTAAACATGGAATCTTTTTGGTGAATGGTGAATGGTTAATGGTGAATAGCGAATGGTCAATAGTCAATGGTCAATGGTGAATAGCGAATGGTCAATGGTCAATGGTCAATGGTGAATGGTCAATGGTCAATGGTGAAACGTCAATGGTCAATAGTCAAAACTGAACCGTGAAACGACAATACATCACTCATAATTCATAACTAATAATTCATAACTCATAATTCATAACTCATAACTCATAACTACTAACTCATAACTACTAACTGATAACTCATAATTCTCAATTTAAAATTTAGCATTTAAAATTCAAAATAAAAACTCATAACTCACAACTCATAATTCATAACTCATAACTCATAATTCATAATTCATAACTTATAACTTATAACTCATAAATCATAACTCATAAATCATAACTCATAATTCTCAATTTAAAATTTAGCATTTAAAATTCAATATAAAGTTCACAACTGATACTCACTCCTCCCCTACTCCGTTCGTAAACTTTTTACCGGGTTTGCTTTTGCTGCTTTCATAGCTTGTATACTAATGGTGCCTAAAGCAATAGTTATGGCTAAGCTACCGGCGGCAATAAAAATGTACCAGGTAATGGTTGTTTGATAGGCAAAATTTTGGAGCCAGCTTTGCATGGCCCACCAGGCAATTGGCGAGGCAATAACAATGGCAATTAATACCGGAACAATAAAATCGATTGAAAGTAATTTGGTGATGCTTGCTACGCTTGCGCCTAAAACTTTTCGTATCCCAATTTCTTTAATGCGCTGCCTTGCCGAAAAAGTAGCCAAACCGTATAGCCCCATACAGGCAATGAGCATTGCTATAAGTGCCGCCGCAATAAATACATTCCCCAGTTTTTGTTCGGCTATATATTGTTGATCGTACCTATCATCGGCAAAAAAATACTCAAATGGATTACCAGGAAATGCATTGGTAAACATTGTTTTTATGGTAGCAATTTTAACAGGCATATTGGCCATGTCTGTTTGTATAGTAAAAAACGAAAAGGATACTGAGCCAAGATATATTGTTGGCACAATTGCTTCGCGAAGCGAAAGGTGATGGTAATCTTTTACCACTCCTATCACCTCAAATGGCTCGCCCCACAATACTTTTTGACCTACTATATTTTGTTTAATATCAAAACCCAATTGCCTTGCAGCACTTTCGTTAATGATTACCTTACGTACGTTATTCCAGCTACGTTCGGCATCGTTGGTAGTAAAGGTTTGGCCCTGGGCAAATTGAATTTCGTAGGTATCAAAAAATCGTTCATCGCAAATAAACATCGAGTACCCTTTTTTATCGTCGTTATTTTGTGGAGTAAGTCGTGTAATACCACTGGTTGAAAAATTATACCCTACTCCCGGTATATTATTACTTGCAGCGTATTTTTTTACAAAGGGCAATTGGGCTAATCCATTTTTAAACGCTACATTTTTTTGCGCCTGCTGCTCGCTTGATACTGTAGGTCCCTGAATTACCAGCAGTTGATTAAGGTTCATACCCAGTTTTTCGGTTTTCATAAACTGCAACTGGTTGTACAAAATAATGGTGGCAATAATAAATACAATTGAAGTAGTAAATTGAAACACCACCAATGCCTTGCGAAACGAAAACCCTTTGGTAACGTTGACAACCTTACCCTTTACAGTGTTAATGGGCTTGTAAGCAGTAAGCACAAACGCCACATAACTACCCGATAAAAAAGAACCCACCAGGATAAGTACCACCACACCAAACCAAAACCAACCATTATTTAATACCATCATCGATAATGTTTTACCGGTAAACAGGTTAAAGTATGGTTGCAGCAACAATACTAAAACCATTGCCACCACTACTGAGGCTGTGGTAAGCAACAATGTTTCGGCCAGGTATTGAAACACCAATTGACTTCGGGTAGCGCCCAATACTTTTCGCACGCCCACATCTTTAGCACGGTTGGTAGCCTGCGCGGTAGACAGGTTAATGTAGTTGACCCATGCTATCAATAGTATTAATACCGCTACACAAAAAAATACTGCCACCAGCAACAGGCTACCATACGTTTGGTAGGGATAGCTAAAAGAAGGGGCAAGGTGCAGGCTGCTAAAGGGTTGAAGTACCACGGTTTCGCCGGCCGCTGCGGGGTTAATACTATGTATAAAATTATTGATATTTAGTGCTACTGTTTGGCTGTTGACAGTTTTGCTTAGCAACAGGTACGCGGTTACAAACGACGACTCCAATCCATTTGGATCGGCCCAGTCGTTGCCATCGCGATTGGCCGGGTTTTCGAGCGTATTAAGCGTTAGGATAACCTCGGCTTTAATATCGGAATTGGCAGGCTGTTTATACACCGTTGAAACCGTGTAGGGAGTATTTCCAAATTGGTTGCTAACTGTAATCGTTTTGCCAACTGCCTCCTCTTTTCCAAATAATTTTTTACTGATGGTTTCGCTAATTGCCAGTGTATTAGGTTGCGTTAACAACGTTGAACCAGTAACAACCGGAAAGGAAAATACTTTCAAAAAGTTACCATCAGCATATAGCATATCATCGCATCTAAAAACATTATCGTTGCCTGTTGCAGTAGTGGCAGTTAATACACCAGCCGCAATACCGTCCGACACCCGCACAAAGGTTTCGGCCCCCGGTACTTTCTGCCCTATGGCAGGTACAGCACCTGCGGCTACATCATAGTCAACCCTCCCCTCCTTATGTTCAATATTAACCCTGTACAAGTGGCTGTAATTTTTATTATACCTATTGGCATTCCACTCGCTTGCCACGTATTGCATAATAAAAAGAAATACCGCCATACCCATGGCCAGCCCCAAAAGATTGATGATGGAAAACACCTTATTCCGCTTAAGATTGCGCCAACCAATTTTAAAATAACTTTTTAACATACGCTGGTTTTTTGGTAAATGGTGAATGGGCAATAGTGTTGTGAGTGGTGAGTAGTGAGTAGTGAGTAATCAAAAGTGAAATGTGAAATATTCTACTGAACTATATATTGCATTTTATTCACAACTGACAACTTACCACTGACAACTTACCACTCATAACTTATCATTCATAACTCTTGATTCACAACTCATCTTCCTTAATTCAAAATTTAAAATTTAAAATACTATCGCAACTCATAACTCATAATTCACAACTCACTACTCATATTTCCTAATTAAAAATTTTGCATTTAAAATAAATTCCCATCACTCACAACTGACAATTCACATCTCCTAATTCAAAATTTAGATTTTAGAATTTAAAATAAATTCCCATCACTCACAACTGACAATTCACATTTCCTAATTCAAAATTTAAAATACTATCTTAACTCATAACTCATAATTCATAACTCACCTTTCTTAATTCAAAATTTAACATTCAAAATTTAAAATACTATAGCAACTCATAATAAATATCTCCTACTCGCTTCGCAAACTTTTAACCGGGTTGGCAATGGCAGCTTTTATGGCCTGGTAACTAACGGTTAGTAAGGCGATTAAAAAAGTAATAGCTGCCGTAATTAAAAAAACCCACCATCGAATGGTAATGCGGTAATCGTACGACTGTAGCCAGTTGCTCATGGCCCACCATGCAAACGGCGCAGCAATAACAAATGCAATGATCACCAACTTTAAAAAATCTTTGGACAATAGCGCTGTTATGCTGGCAACGCTGGCACCAAGCACTTTGCGTACACCAATTTCCTTTACCCTGTTCTCGGCCATGTAAGTAGCCAGCCCAAATAAGCCCAGGCATGATATAAATATGGTGAGGCCCGAAAACAGTGCGGTAAGGGTTACAAACCGTTGTTCACTCTCAAACTTGGCGGCATACTCTTCATCAATAAACTTGTAAATGAATGGAAAAGCGGGATTGTATTTTTTAAAGATCGTTTCTACTTTTGCCAGGTTTTGCTGATCGCTATTACTATTGTTTAATTTTAGATGAATAACTCTAAACCACGACTTTGGACCCATTATCAATAATTGATTTACTTTCTGATAGGGCGACTCATAAATAAAGTCTTTTAAAACACCTACTATGTGCCAATCCTCGCCATCGCCTTTAACAATTTGACCAATAGGATTTTTTAGCCGCATTACTTTTACAGCCGTTTCATTTAGCAACACAGCAGTGGAGTCGCTGGGGTAGGCGTTGATATCTATATCCCTTCCCTGTGTAAGCTGCACCTGCATGGTTTTAACAAAGTCAGCATCGGTAGACATTCTTATAAAATCCACTTTGCTATCCTCGCCCTCGCTGCCCGGCCACGAAAAACCCCACCCATCGCTATACCGTTGGCTAACAGGGCTTAAAGATCGGGTAACCGATGCCACAGCACCACTTTCCAATAGCTCATTTTTAATAGCGTCAAAATGTTTTTCAATGGCGCCCTGCATAGCAACATAACCAAGGTTATTGCGATTGTACCCTGCATTGCGTTGCTGCGCATACTCAATTTGATGTTGCACCAAAATGGTACAAATAATTAGTACAATGGCAAACGTAAATTGTAGTACCACCAATACCTTACGTGGACTGACTAATGAATGCGAAACCTTAAGCGAGCCCTTTAATACTTTTACCGGTTGATAGCCTGATAAATAAAAAGCTGGATAACTGCCAGCCAACACCCCGGTAAATAAAACGAACCCAACAGCAAGTAACCAAAATAAGGGGCTGGCATAATCAATAAAAAGCTGTTTACTTACCAGTAAATTAAACGATGGCAAACTAACCTGCACCAGTACCAGGGCCAGTATGCCGGCTATCAACGACAGTAAAACACTTTCGCCTATAAATTGTACAATCAACCAGCCTTTGTGGGCACCTACCACCTTTCGTATGCCTACCTCCCTCGCCCTCTTTTCGCTGCGGGCGGTACTGAGGTTCATAAAATTGATGCATGCTATCAGCAAAATAAAACCGCAAATAATACCAAACAGCCAAACCTGTTCAATTCGGCCCGTTGTGTATTGGCCGTTGATAGATTTGGAGTACAGCCATGCCTCAGCTAACGGCTGGGTAAAGATGGTAGTGGTGCTTTTTTCGGCATTGCCGGTGTGGTCAATAATTATGTTTTTAATTTTTGCATCAAAAGCAGTTTGGCTAACACCCGGTTTTAAAAGCACGTACGTTTTAACCGAGTTGTTTGTCCAATACTGATCGTCGCCATCAAGTTTTGTCAGGTAGGTCCAGGGTAAAATATATTCAAAATTAAAACGGGTGTTGTTAGGCAAGGCTTTTAATACTGCCGCCACAATAAAGTTATCGGCACTATCAACCCTAACCACCTGCCCTATTGCATTGTTATTACCAAAAAGCTTTATGGCCAGTTGTTCGGTTATAATCATATTGCCTGGCTTACCTAGTGCCGCCCTATCGCCCGCCAATAACGGAAACGAAAAAAGGTTAATAAACCCATCATCAGCAATGATGCCGTCGGGCGTAAATTGCTTCTCCGCTTTTGTTAGCAAAAAATGTGCATCTGTAACCCTAACAGCATCCTCCACCTCAGCATAATCTTTTTTAAGCGCTGTTGCCAAAGGTTTAGATGTGTGGCTCCATGCCCATAGTTCACCATTAAATTTATCGCGGCTATTGGCTATGTACAACCGGCCAATTTTTTGATGAAACCGATCGTGGCTCACCTCATTTTGTATCCACAATAAAATAAGTACAGCACTAGCCATACCAATGGCCAAACCCAGTATATTGATGGTTGAAAAACTTTTATTTTTCACCAGGTTTCTAATAGCTATGACAAAAAAATTTCTAAACATAAGGAATGGTGGATGAAGAAACGTAAAAGTGAATATTCAATGGTGAAAAGAGAAACGTGAAAAGTGAAATATGAAAAGACAATCGTGAATGGTCAATGGTGAAACGTGAAACGTGAAATATTTTAACGTCAATCATATAAAGCATCTGCCTATTAACACACCACTCACTTCGCACCATTCACCTTCCTAAATTCAAAATTTAGCATTCAAAATTTAAAATACTATAGCAACTCATAACTCATAACTCATAATTCATAACTCACAACTCACCACTCACCTTCCTTAATTCAAAATTTAGCATTCAAAATTTAAAATAATATAGCAACTCATAACTCATAATTCTTAGTTCATAACGCACCACTCACCTTCCTGAATTCAAAATTTAGCATTCAAAATTTAAAATAATATCTCAACTCATAATTCATAATTTAAAATAAATTCCCTTACGCCATAATATTCTCTGTAACCGTTTCGCCGTCTAACATGCGCATGATGCGGTGGCTATACCGGGCATCGTGCTCGCTATGGGTAACCATTACTATCGTAGTTCCCTGCTCATTAAGGTCTGTTAGCAGGGCCATCACCTCGTTGCCATTGGTTGAGTCGAGGTTACCGGTGGGCTCATCGGCTAATATCAGTTTTGGTTTATTTACCACTGCCCGCGCTACAGCTACCCTTTGTTGTTGGCCTCCCGAAAGCTGCTGTGGGTAGTGATTGCGCCGGTGCATGATCTGCATTTTATCAAGCACTTCTTCTACCCTTGTTTTTCTTTCAGCCGTTTTAATGCCCAGGTATATTAGCGGCAGTTCCACGTTTTCAAATACGGTCAACTCATCAATCAGGTTAAAGCTTTGAAACACAAAACCAATGTTTCGTTTGCGCAATTCGGCCCGTTTGCGTTCGTTAAAGTGGGCTACTTCGGTACCGTTAAAAACAAAGCTTCCACTATCGGGGTCGTCAAGCAAACCAATAATATTAAGCAGGGTCGATTTACCACAGCCTGACGGACCCATAACTGCTACAAACTCGCCTTCCTTAATTTCGAAGCTTAGTTTGTTAAGCGCAACCGTTTCCACGTCTTCGGTGCGGTATATTTTTTCCAGGTTTTTAATGGCTATCATATTTATGATTATTAAAAAAAAAATTTACTAATTAATATTTGATAAAAGCGGGCATTATTAATGGATGCATCATGTCCTGTCGGCTGTCGGTAACGTCCTTGCTTGTAACTACCGGGTGGCTGTAGGTAAAAACCATTGCCACGTTTTTTTTGCCCAACACTACCGGGTGGCATCCATTTGCCAAAATAAAACCAAAACCTGCCAACGGCAATAGTAACAGGGTGATCAACTTTTTCATATCTATTGTTTTAATCTTTTTTATTTTTATTAATAGTAGCAACGTGGTCTACTAACAGCATCAGCACAAGCCTACTTAACCATACTATTTCAGCACCAGTTCCTGCATGGTTCCATAGGTTTCGTAGCTGGAGGTTATTACTTTGTCGCCAGGCGTCAGCCCCGACATTACCTCATAATAATCAGGGTTCTGTCGGCCCAGTTGTACATCAACCTTGTAGGCACTTTTACCGTCGGCCGAAACTTTAAATATCCAGTTACCGCCCGTTTGCTGAAAAAATCCACCCTTGGCCAGCAGAAGTGCTTTTGTTTCATCGCCCAGGGCAAGCCCTACCTGCAACGTTTGTCCGCGACGAATACTTTGCGGCACCTCGCCATTAAAAATCATATCTACCTGAAAACGGCCATTGGTTACCTGCGTATATACCTTGTTAATGGTGAGGTTATAGGTTTTACCCGACAATGTAAAATCTCCCTTTAGCCCGGTAAATATTCTTGTAATGTAGTGCTCGTCAATATCAGCCCGAACTTTAAAACCTGTTACCACATCTAGTTGTCCAAGCCGTTCACCTTTATTTTTTTGCTGACCAATCTCCGCATCAAGCGATGTAAGCTGACCATCCACCGGCGCTCTTACTATCAGGTCGCCCACTTTTTTACGCATTACGTTCAATGCGTTCTGCGATCCTTCGTACGACTGTCGCGCCTGTTTAACCTGTTGCAGGTTGCTCGATGAGTCCTGGTTTAATATCTGCTGGGCCAGCTTATATTTTTTCAGGTAATAATTATAGTTGTTTTCAGCCTGTTTAAATTCCTGTCTACCTATCGCCTTTTGATCAAGTAGTGTTTTATTAAGATTGTATAGCCTTTCCGCTTCCATAAACTGGCTTTCCACATCGGTTAGCTGGTTTAGCTTAACCACTGTATTTTGTTGGGCAGCGTTGTTCGATATCTGCATTTGCGTTAACAGATTGTATACATTGGTTTGCTGTGTTACCAATCCCAACTCAAGGTCGGTATTGGCAAGCCTTAGTATGGGTTGGCCTTTGGTCATTGTAGCGCCATCTTCCACATATTTTTCTTCTACCCTACCGCCTTCCACCGCATCAAGGTATATAGTGGTTACAGGCAGCACCACCCCATTTACCGGAATAAATTCTTTAAAAGGCCCATTGGCAATTTGGGTTACAGTGATACGCCCGGTATTTACATTTAGGCGGCTTTTTCCCGAAGTGAAATACAAGCTGGAAACAATCAGTGCAACAACTGCTGCCATAGCCGCTATGGTTACAACTTTTTTTACAGTCCATCTCTTTTTTTTAATAATCCTATCCACGTGCTATGTTATTTTGTCTGCTAATTTTTTAATGCAAAGCCAGTTATTTTTTTCGGTAGCAAATACTAAGGCAATTGTATGCCAATTCTTAAATAGCTCACTATCAACACTTTTAAAATTTTACTATTGTTGCATTGTACGCAGGCGATACAAATAGTGTACGCTTTTGATACACCCGTTACAAGCCGCTTATCAAATAACTAAATAAACGATACCGTCGTGTTAGCAAATTATAATAGTTTGCAACCATCAACTTTAACTTGAACTTCATGCTGCTAAAAAATGCATCTATACTTATTGTGGACGACGACCCCGATGTACTGACCGCGGTAAGGTTGCTATTAAAAAGGGAAGCCACCTTTGTAATGACCGAACCCAACCCCGAAAACCTTCGCGACCTTTTAGCCAAACATGCCTTTGATTTGATACTGCTGGATATGAATTTTAACAGTTCAATCAACACAGGTAACGAAGGATTTTTTTGGCTTAATAAAATAAAATTATTTAAGAGTGATGTAGCCGTAGTAATGATAACTGCTTATGGCGATATTGACCTTGCGGTAAGGTCGCTAAAAGAAGGTGCAGCCGATTTTGTAGTGAAGCCATGGCACAACGAAAAGCTGATAGCCACTATCAGGGATACGCTCAACAATAAAGAAGGCACGCGGGCTGCATCCGCTGCTGCTGTCAGTGGGCACAACAGCAGGTCTGCTATTATTGGCGCATCGGTAACAATGGAAAGTATTTTTTATAAAATAGAAAAGATTGCCCCTACCGATGCCAACATTTTAATACTGGGCGAAAATGGCGTAGGAAAAGACCTGGTGGCAAAAGCTATACATGAGCAAAGTGCACGGGTTAATAAACCTTTTGTAAAGGTGGATGTAGGAGCCCTTACCGAAACGCTGTTTGAAAGCGAATTGTTTGGCTATAAAAAAGGAGCCTTTACCGATGCCCGCGACGACCGAACGGGCAGGTTTGAAGCGGCCAATGGGGGTACCCTTTTTTTGGATGAGATCGGCAATATATCCCTACACCAGCAAGCCAAACTATTAAGCGTATTGCAAAACCGGCAGGTGTTACGCCTGGGCGATAATGAGCCAAAAAATATTGACATCAGGTTACTATGCGCTACCAACCTGCCATTGCAGCAACTGGCCAACGAAAACCGGTTTAGAAAAGATTTAATATATCGCATCAACACAGTTGAAATAACAGTGCCCCCCTTGCGAAAACGAGGAAATGATATACTGTTGCTTGCCGCTCACTTTATGAAAATGTATAGCGCCCGGTATTCAAAAACGAGCCTTGAACTAAGTAAAACTGCGCAGGAAAAATTACTACAGTATCATTATCCGGGCAATGTTAGGGAACTGCAATACTCCATTGAAAGGGCAATAATTATGGCCGAAAATGACCTGTTAGAAGAAAATGATATTATTTTTTCGCCTATAGAAAGCAGCCGCAAAAATGAGGATGAGCCCGAAGCGTTAAAATTAGACCAGGTAGAAAAAAGTACCATTGTAAAAGTGATTGAAAAAAATAATGGCAACATTTCAAAGGCGGCTAAAGAACTGGGCATTACCCGAACAGCATTGTACAGGCGATTAAGCAAATACGATATTTAATGATTTTTGGGTAATGCAACAAAAGTTAATAGATAAAAACAGGTTACCAATAAACCATTAAAATTGTATACAACTCATATGTTTAAAAGCTTTGAATGGAAAATAGCCTGGCGGGTAGTACTCCTGTTTGCCGTGTTAGTTGCCACCGCATGGCTGCTGGTAAATAAACAATTTATTTACGTGTTCCTTTTTTGCATAGCAATTATTTACCTGGTGGTTGAGTTTTATAAATTTCATAAAAAAGCCTATAACGAACTGAACCAGTTTGTAGAGTCGGTACACTATCGCGACTTCAGCCGCAGCTTTGATGTAAAGCATGCGCCTGTTGAGTTAAAAGAACTCAGGAAAGGTTTTAACCAAATCAATTCCACCTTTAAAATCATTAGCAAAGAAAAGGAGACCCAATACCAGTACCTGCAAAAAATACTGGAGCTGGTTAACACCGGCATTTTATCGTACAAAATGGAAGATGGCACCGTGGTTTGGATGAATGATTCATTAAAAAAGATGCTGGAGCTGCCCTACTTGAAAACGGTACAATCCCTGCAAAAACGCGATGAAATATTGTATCAGCAAATAAGCGAATTGAAGCCCGGCGAAACGCGGGTGGGCACTGCTAAACTCGAAAAATCGAGCTTTAAAGTATTGCTTTCGGCTACTGCTTTTATGACCGACGGCGAAAAGTTTAAGCTGGTGGCATTTCAAAATGTTAACGAGGCATTGGACGAAACTGAGTCGGAAGCCTGGCAAAAACTACTAAATGTTATGACCCACGAAATCATGAATTCTATAGCGCCCATAAGCTCGCTGGCCAATACGCTAAAGCAACGCCTGCACGAATCCATTGGGCAACTAGACAATAGCAATGGCAATTTCGACGATCTTGAAATTGGCATTGACACTATTAAACGAAGAAGTGAAGGACTGCTAAAATTTGCCGAAACCTACCGTAACCTGAACAAAATTACTACCCCCAACCTTTCCAAAATATTGGTACGCGACCTGTTTGAGAACCTGTACCAATTAATGCAGCCAACGCTTGATAAAAAGCAGATTGAGTTAGACATTGTTTTAAAAGATACCGACGTACTGCTTGAGGCCGATGTAAACCTGATTGAGCAGGTATTGATTAACCTGCTGGTTAATAGTATTGAGGCAGTAAAGGACAAAACCGAAGCCCGGATTGTACTATCGGCATGGTATAGCCCCAATAATAAAGTAATAATAAAAATAGCCGATAATGGATGCGGCATACCGCCCGAAGTACAGGAAAAAATCTTTATTCCCTTTTTTAGCACAAAAAAAAGTGGCAGCGGAATAGGGCTAAGTCTCAGCAAACAAATAATGATGGTGCACAAAGGCAATATTCAGTTGCAATCTATTGAAGGGCAGGCCACCTCCTTTACGCTTCATTTTTAAAACGGTATCTTAATCTATCGCCCCGATTTATATCTTAAAACATTACCCTCTTACATCCAAAAATTAATGACTATGCCCAGGCTGGTTCTAGTATTATGTAACCGGGCTTTGTAGCTGTTTTCAACAGTCGTTGCCCGCCTGCCTTTATGACCATAGCGGTCGCACTATTGTACTGTTGGTAATTTTATTCAGTTTTTTTTATCATCATTTTATATTCAGCATTGAGTGTACCAAATAGCGAATGGACATTCTCTTTTGTTAGCAAAGGCATAATTTGTATTAGGGGATAAAAATAACTTTTGTAGAAAACCCCAAAGGAAAAAGGCAACCGGTATTATCATAAACCAAATAAATAAATCTCCAAAGTAGCCTTCACTGTCAGCATTCTTGACCATGGCGTAAGAAATACCAACAAAAATTAAAATCCCAAATCCAGAAGCAAGTCCGGTAATTGCGTACGGAATAAACGTTGGCTTATCAGTCCATAGAATTTCTTCATCATCATCTTTTACGCTTTCAAATTCGGGAAGTATATTTTTATTAAAAATTGAAGCCATAACGTTCAGGATATTTCAATTTAATATTACCGTCAACACAAATCTTTTCTATGAATTTAGAAAAAGAACTTTGATCGAAAAATTTTGGTGGGAGGTTATTGAAGTTTAGTTACCAAATTTATTATTTCAACCTTAAGATGCCCTTTTTACAATTGATGAAGTGATTTCGACGCTTGCCTGGCTGACACCAGTTGGGCAGGCAACGAAGATTGCATCAAAACCACCGGTGGTATTATAAAAACTACCTCACTCTTCTCTACATTCAAAATTTTCATTTAAAATTCAACATAAAACACACAATATTTTGCTACCAACATGTTGTGCCGCTGGCCCAGGGATGTTTTTACCTTTTACGTTTTTTGCTACCAACGTATTGGGCCGCTGGCCCAGGGATGTTTTTACCTTTTACGTTTTTTGCTACAAACGTGTTGGGCCGCTGGCCCAGAGATGCTTATACCTTTCATTTTTTGATATCAACCTGTTGGGCCGCTTGCCCAGGGATGTTTTTTCCTTTTACGTTTCGCAATTATAATCACTCACCATTCACAACAAACCACCTATAACTCACCACTCACCACACTCTTCTCTTCATTCAAATTTTAGTATTTAAAATTCAACATAAAACTTCCCCCTACCCATCCGCATTTAGCTTTTGAATCTTCTTTCGGTCGCCCACAATCCACACAACATCCTCCCACTCAAACTCGGTAGTAGAATCGGGATTTAAAATCCGATTGTTTCCCCGCTCAATACCAACCACCAACCCACTGGTCATTTCGCGAATGCGAGAGTTGCGAATGGTTTTGCCGCGCAAATGGTTGTGATTGTCAATGATGATTTTGTTGAGCGACACCTCCTTTTTTTCGCCTGTAAATTCAAGGTTATCAAGCACCGGCTCCACCACTTTTCTAAACTGTTCCAATTGGTCGTCGGTAGCTATCACCGCTATCTTATCGTAGGGAAACAACATTGCATCTGGCGACGGAACATCTATCACTGTTTTACCTCTTTCTATACGGGCTATATTAATGCCAAACTGTTCGCGCCAGGCAAGCTCTCTTAATTTTTTACCAATGTAAACCGCGTTGGGGCTTATGCTAAAATAGGCAAGGTGAGCATCCCAGGGCGAAATGTTATTCTTCACATCTACCCCTTCAATCTTTTGCTTATCGTTTAAGTTTGTTAAAAACCGGCGCTCTATGCGATTATAAAAATGTTGCATTCGTTTTTTAAAAATCACCAGTACTACCACCATCACAATCAACGCCACAAAAAACGATATTGCCTGGTTAAAAAAGCGGCTAAGCAACACGTATAAAAACACTACCGATAGCACATTGCGCAGTACCTCCAGCATGGCCAATGGACCACGGTTGTATTTATTATCCAGCCAAAGATTGGTGTAGGCATGGCCGCTCATTTTTTTTACGGTAAGCGCCCAAATAAAAGGCGACATTATAATGAGTATAATAGTCACCGATAAGATTTGCCCCAATAAAGGGTTTCCTGTTTGGCGTATGATAAAAGGCGAAAGGTATATGCTTGATAAAAATATTAGTGCCACAATAATAACGGAGTTGGTAATAATGAGGTACAGGTACGACCGTAACACAATTTTCCAATCGCTTTCGGCCTGTATGGTTTGGGCGCCTGCGCTATACCTGTTTATGTTGGTGATCCACTTTTTGGGTAATACCCGCTCAATAAATTGGTACAATGGCTCGGCCAGCCTTATCATATAGGGCGTGGTAAAGGTGGTAATTACCGATACCCCAACGGCTATTGGATACAAATAGTTACCTGTAACCTGTAAACTTACCCCTAAACTTGCAATGATAAAAGAAAACTCGCCTATTTGCGCCATGCTAAAACCCGTTTGTAACGATTGCTTTAGCGGCTGCCCCGATAACAGCGAACCAATAGTAACGTTTACGGTTTTGCCAACTATTACTACCAGGGTTATAAGTAGTACCGGCCATGCGTATTGAACCAATATGGCAGGATCCATTAACATACCTACCGAAACAAAAAATACCGCCCCAAAAAGGTCTTTTAGTGATTTTACCAGGTGTTCAATTCTTTCGGCCAACACGGTTTCGCCTAATATGGAACCCATTATAAAGGCGCCCAAAGCAGCCGAAAATCCCGCCTTGGCGGCCAATACTACCATTAAAAAACAAAGTCCGAGACTTACTACCAGCAACGTTTCATCGTTCATAAACCGTTTGCCGGCCCTTAGCACGGTGGGCAACGAGTATATACCGGTTAAAAACCACAGGCATAAAAAAAACAACAATTTTATTATAGAAAGAAAAAAAGCAAACCCTTCAAATTGTTGCTTTAGCGATATGGTGCTTAAAAACACCAACAGCAGTACGGCCACTATATCTTCTATAATTAAAATGCCCAATACCGAGCCGACAAATTTTTGATTTTTTACCCGCAGTTCACCAAATGCCCGTATAATAATGGTGGTGGAAGAAATAGCAATAATTCCCGCTAAAAAAATACTATCCATAAGCGACCACCCAAGATATTGGCCGGTAAAAAACCCCAGGCCCATCATGGCACCAATCTCAAAAATGCCCGAAACAGCCGACGTGCCGCCTACCTCGGCCAATTTTTTAAAACTAAACTCAAGCCCAAGGCTAAACAAAAGAAAAATAACCCCTATTTCGGCCCATATTTTTATATCGTTAATATGGCTGACAGTAGGGAATAACGAAAAATTGGGACCTACCAGTAATCCGGTTAGTATATATCCCAATACAACAGGTTGTTTTAATTTTTTAAACAGCAAGGTGGTTACTGCTGCGGCACAAAGTATTAGCGCAAGGTCTTCAATTAAGGTGGGCAAATGAACCATAGGCCATTATGTTAAATTAGTTTACAATGAGACAGATAAGAATTTACACAAAAAAAGCCAAAAAAGCAGTTTTACTATTCATTAAACTTTGGCTCCCGATATTAATTGTTAATCTTTTGCCATAAGAGTTTGCCGCAAATATAATGTTGGTTATCTTGACAGCTAATCGGCTAAACGGTGTTGCTTTTTTACATATATTGTCGGGTTTACAGGCAAGGCTAATTAACACTTGTTTATGTAAATCCGGTCGGCACAATTTTAACGTTAAGGGCTTAATTTTATCATTTTTATGCCATGCGTTGTGCCGACTTTTGAACCAGAAAATAAATACTGCATGAATACATATTTTACGCTATTTGCTCTTATTGGATTTAGCCTAACTTCCTGCGCTTTACGGGACAATTCAACCACGTTAGGTACTGCTAAAATAAATAATATGCCTTCTGGAAAAACTGACACTGCTGTGTTTGGTGCGGGTTGTTTTTGGTGTACCGAAGCAGTTTTTCAAGAATTGGAAGGAGTGTTGAAAGTAACCAGCGGATACAGCGGTGGCCATATAGTAAATCCAACTTATGAGCAAGTATGCAGTAAAACCAGTGGACATGTTGAAGTTACCCGACTGGTATACGACCCATCGGTAATAAGCTACGACGAGTTGCTGGAAGTATTTTGGAAAACGCACGACCCCACTACAGTTGATCAACAGGGAAACGATGTAGGCCCGCAATACCGCAGCGTTATTTTTTATGAAAAAGAAGCTGAAAAAGCAACTGCTCAAAAATATAAGGTCGCGCTTGATAAATCGGGCGCCTGGCCAAACCCGGTAATAACCAGTATAGAACCATTGACCAATTTTTATCCGGCAGAGGATTATCACCAGAATTACTATAATCAAAACGGCGGTCAAATGTATTGCCGCTATGTGATCAGACCCAAATTAGAGAAGTTTGAAAAGGTGTTTAAGGATAAGCTGAAGAAAAATCATTGAGTTTTTTATTTGATAGAAAAAGCCGCATTTAACGATGCGGCTTTTTTGTTGGGTGCCACAAACGAAACTGATAGATCAATAATTACTTATGGACAAATTTTTTGCTACTTAAAAAAGGACCCTTTTGGTCTGATAAAACCGGTCAGGGATTGGTTGTCGCTATTGATAAAACGATCAGGTGGATCTAAAAAAACCTGGTGACCATTAAATGTGCTCATCTCTATCAGGCAGTAAAGTATCAGTTACCTGCACTAGATCCATACTTAAGAAATCAAATTAATTGGCGCTCAAAAGAATTGTTTTTGGCCATATGACCAGGTATTTCATGCAAGTTGTTCTAAAAGGTTTTCGCCTCGCATGTGGGCAGCGGAAAGGGCAGACCTTCCTGTTTCATCCCCTTGAAATAAATTTAATAGCTACAGCAATGTCAATCAAAGCTTTGTTCCTTGTACTACCCATACTATCACAACCTGGCAAATCTGGCACATTTACACCATATCCGACATTAGCGGCTTTTTCAATAATTATTGCATACCTAACCAAAAAACAGTTTACTGCAAAAATTAAAATTATTTACTCAATTGCGCTTGCTTCAAAATATTTTTCCCTAATCCAGGTGTCAAATCATTTAATAACCGATAAACCGGCATTGTTACCAAACCGGCTTTTACAGCATGTTTAAATTCATTTAATAATTTTCCCAAACAAAGCTTTAAAATCATTTAACCTGCAACCATAAAGCATTTGGAATACGAAATCGCTTTATCTTACTGATTAATAATTTCTATTACCCACCAGCGATTGATTACTGTACTCACTGCCCGCTACCATACCCCCTTTCACGTTTCACGATCACTGACAACTCGTCACTCACCACTCACCACTCACCACTCCCTATTGCCTCCCCAACACCATCTTAATCTCCCCATATGTTATCTCTTCTGGTAAATTTTCCTTAAGCGTTTTAAGGCTTAGCTTACCGTAAATACCGGCCGCCTTTTCTATAGCTTGCTGCTTATGGATTGGTACCACAGCGTCTAACTCAAGGTCGCCGCTGGTAACAAATTCGGCCAGGTGGCTTTCTATTGTGCCGGGAGAAAGTTGCCGTTCGGTAGCAATTTCGCTAATCGTTTTTCCTTCTTTAAAAAGGTGGAGCGATGTTCTTTTTGTATCGGACGATGAGGGTGCGGCCGACTTACGTTGCCGTTTTGGCTGCTTTAGATTAATGCGGCTTTGAAGCTGATGCAATGCGCAGTAACCTATCACCTCATTAAGAAACGGCTGGCCATATTTTTCAATTTTAAAAGCGCCGAAACCTGAAATTAACGAAAGGTCGGCCAATGAGGCGGGCAGGTAGGTGGCGAGGTCCAGCAGGCTGCTATCGCTTAGTATATGAAAGGCGGGCACGTTTTGATGGTGTGCCAATTGGTTGCGTGTATGCTTTAAGTTTTCAAACAACGGCTTTTCGTAGGGGTGTTGCTGAAATACTTCGGGGTCTCGGGCAGTCCTTAGTACAGAAGGTTTGGGCAAAAAAACCTTTTCGCCTTGTTTTAGTACGGGCCAGCTTTTTTCCGTTAGCTTCAATATAGGGTATTCGTCATCTGACTGTACAAGATAGCCAGCCTGCATCAATTCGCGGAGGTAGTACTTCCATTCGTCCTTGCTCTTATCTTTTCCTACACCATATACTTTTAGTGCTTTGTGTTCGGCTCTAATTTTTTCGCTATTGGCGCCCCATAGCACATCGGTTACATAACCCACGCCAAATCTTTCATTTAAACGGGCCACTGCGCTAAGTGCTTTTTGTGCTTCTATCGTGGCATCGTGTAGCGTAGGTTTGTTAATGCAAACATCGCAGCTACCGCAATCGTCGGGCGCTTGTTCGCCAAAATAGTTGAGCAGGTATTTGCGGCGACACTGGCGGGTTTCGCAAAAGCCGGTCATCTTCTGTAACTTTTGTTGTAGTATGCGGGTTTGCCCGGGGTTGTCTTCAATCGTAGCAAATTTCTTTAGCTTCATTACATCGCCTGCGCCATAAAATAGCACAGCCTCACTGTGCAATCCATCGCGGCCTGCCCTACCAGTTTCCTGGTAGTAGCCTTCTATGTTTTTAGGCAGATCGACATGAACCACAAAACGCACATTGCTTTTGTTGATGCCCATGCCAAAGGCCACCGTGGCCACTATAATTCTAACATCATCTTTCAGAAACATTTCCTGGCGGTCATCTTTCAATTTTTTATCCAGCCCTGCGTGATAGGCTGCAGCTTTAAACCCATCGTTCACCAGGTCGTCGGCCAACCTATCGGCACTTGCCCGGCTAAGGCAATAAATAATGCCGCTATCGTTAGCGTGTTGTGTAAGGAAGTCGTGTAGGTTGTTGTAATAATCACTTTTCGATTTTACGTAATAGTAAATGTTAGGACGGTTAAAGCTGTTTTCGTATAAAGTAAAATTTTGCAGGTTTAGTTGGCTCACAATATCTCCGCGGGTTACCTTATCGGCTGTGGCGGTCAATGCAATTATTGGTATGGCAGCAAAGTGAGTTTTTAACTGTCCCAATACCAAATATTCTGGCCTAAAATCGTGGCCCCACTGGCTAATGCAATGCGCCTCATCAATGGCAAACAACGCTACGTTAATGGTTTTTAAAAAGTTGATAAACCCTTCGGCATTGCCCATGAGCCGCTCGGGTGCTAGGTACAATAATTTTAGCTGCTTGCTGCGTATTTGGTCAAACACCTGTTGCTGATCGGCGTGGTGCTGGCTGCTGTTGAGAAAAGCCGCACTTATGCCATTTAGCTTCAGCGCATCTACCTGGTCTTTCATCAGGCTTATGAGTGGACTTACCACAATAGTTAATCCATCCATACATAATGCGGGCACCTGGTAGCACAGGCTTTTACCGCCGCCGGTAGGCATTAATACCACTGTGTCTTTAGCGGCCAGTACATCGGTTATGATGGCTTCCTGGTTGTGCCTGAATTCGTTGTACCCGAAAACCGATTGCAGTATTTGGCGTGGATTGGTCATGGGTAAATATAATGAGGGAGGGCGATTTTGGCAAGGGGATTTTAGTGATTTTTTGTTTCACGAAAAAGAGTAAAGGAAATTGTCGGTTAGCATAAAACCCAATTTTAGACAAAGACAAAAAGCGGACGATCTAAAAATGAAAAAATTTTTAGGCACAATTTTCAAAATATCTTTTTATACTTTTTAGTTTTTGGCTTTGCCAATTACAGAAATAAAAGCAAACCGGTTAAATAGTAAAATGCTTTCTCATTTTAAAGCATAAAAAGCATTGGCCTTTACTGGCAGGCTGCCATGCGCATAGCAACCGGGGTCATCCGTGCTTTTCTATCTACAAAACAAATTTGCCGGCCACTATTCAGGTTCAGTAATTGTTAATCTATCATAGATATTCTCCAATTTAAGCTTCGTTTTTAAAAGAAGTTCTAAGGATATGGGGGATATATTTTTGGCAATTATTATTCCTTTGCTATCTAACAAAAAGTTTGTTGGAAAGGAAGAAACACGATATGACGTAGCTATTGTTCCATTCTCATCCAGGTATTGATCCCAATCAAGATGTCTATTCTCTACAACACTTTTCCACATATCAATATCCTTACTTCTATCAACAGACACGCCCACTACTGCAAATCCCAGCGCGCCATAGTCCTTAAAAAGTGATTTGTAAACCGGAAACTGTTTTAAACAGGGGCTGCAGCTACTAAACCAAAAATCGACCAGGGTATATTTGTTTGCTAAATCAGCCGCATTCAAAATTACCTTTTCAGAGGCGTTGTTTTTTAAGGTTAGGCTGGGAAAAACATTGTTAAGCGAAAGTGCTTTTGCAGCATAAATATCGTTAAGCAAAAGCTTTCCCGCCACGGAGTTCCTTACTTCATTCAATAACAAACTATAAACTTCATAATATTCCTCCTTATAACCGTTGGCACAAAATCTCTCAATCAGCTTCCATAAAGTAACATAAGAGGCAGAATGTTTGGCTGCATATTTAATAAAAAGAGAATCTGATTTGGATGAAACAATTTTTCTCCTGCTGTCTACAGTCAGGAGATCTTCTTTTGGTATATCATTCCCAAAATTTCTAAACAAACCATACTCAAAATTATTTAAGTCATTTACTTCAATTACAAACTCCCTAAACGCCCCGTTAAATTCCAATTTCAGCTCATTTTGTATTGCAGAGCCATCTATTCGCGGCGCAATGTACTCGTTAATTGTATCTACAAAAACAGTTTGATTACGGGGCGTTATAAAAACAAGGTCCGTAACACCCTCAAATGTGTCATTTTGAAAGAGAAACCTGTAAGGATAAGTGTTACTGTCAACCACTATTCTTTTAATTTCAAATTGCCCATTTGTAACAATGGCAGAATCCACAGTTAAGGTACCGGCGTAGTATTTACGGTCAAAATTATCAGCATATAGGTACACTTTACCATTAACAATGCCTTTTACCTGCCCATTAATTTTAAACGTTTTCACCTGTGCGATGGAGCTCATAGCATAAAATATGAAAAGTAGTAATCCAGTAAATAGTTTCATAAGTAGGTTTTAGAATTATTTATCAAAAAAAGCCCTTACACCGTATCGTTTTTGTGAAAATATATATTAACTACCAATAATTGGATGCCTCTTTAAAGCGCAAGACAAATGTCATTTCTTCTATTGTTAAGTACCTCACAAACAATTGCTTTTTCGGTTTTGATTTTAATTAATTACATAGGTCATTTCCTACCCTTTTATACCTAAGTACTTTTGAAACACCATCAAATCTATTTATTCAAAAGGCTACTAATAATTTTATCCGTTCGCTTTTCCCAAGGCAATAAAGCATTTAAAAATAGCAGTTCAAATTTCTTGTTTATCAATATTTACCTTGGAATAGAGGTTTTATAATAATCGTTCAATTTTGCTTTATCAATAATTAGTTGTAATCCGCTAGCCTTTCTTTTGTTGATAGCATTTTTCCATCTCATTTCATTGTCGTCAACGAAAAGCGCCGGAAATACTACCTGGTCATTATCGCTAAATTTCTTTTACAGTTTTTAAATACCGGTATTTTTTAATACCTGGCCCACACCGGGTTGCCCAAACATCTTTATAAATAATTTTTCCCTTAAAATCAGTCAACCTTATTTCTTTCCCTTTGCTTGTAAACACTTTAGAGCCGACCGCCTGATTCCTATTGTTGAAAATATTTTTGGCTTACAACCAGCGGTTAGCACGGCTATGTATTAAGGGACTTTGAATTTATTAATATCATTTAATAAACTCGCCAGCATATCCTTATTAATCATCCCCTTTATTTTCTCAAATATTTTTATGGTGTTTAATCAGTTGTCTATTACAGCATCCCTGTTTTTCTTACTACTCAGGCAGTCCTGGTCCGCCACATCACACGGCAGGACAGACCTGCCAACCCACAAACGATCAACTATCGACGATCAATACCCAACATACTCTCTACTCACCACTCCCAACTCAAAACTTACTAACTCTATACTCAAAATTCAAAATATAGCATTTAAAATTCAAAATAATTTCGACCCTCACCACTCCCAACTCCCAACTCAAAACTTACTTACTCTCTACTCACAATTCAAAATATAGCATTTAAAATTCAAAATAATTTCGACACTCACCACTCCCAACTCCCAACTCAAAACTTACTCACTCTCTACTCAAAATTCAAAATATAGCATTTAAAATTCAAAATAATTTCGACCCTCACCACTCACCACTCCCAACTCAAAACTTACTCACTCTCTACTCACAATTCAAAATATAGCATTTAAAATTCAAAATAATTTCTCCACTCTCTACTCCCTACTACCATTTCCCGACTCCAACCTTACCCTCCGCAGCTCCAGCAAATTCAATGCATTGGGCCTAAAATTTACCACGTTGTTGTTTACCAAATGTATAGCCATATCGTACCAAATGGGTACTACTGGGGCATCGTCAATAACCAATTGGTCCATTTGGCGGTATAGGGCAAAACGCAGGCTGTCGTTGGTTTCCTGTAGGGCCTTATTGTATAGCACATCAAAGGCGGTGTTGCTATAGCGGGTGTAGTTAGGTGGCGCGGGGTTTTTGCTGTAAAACATGGCCATGTAGTTTTCGGCATCGGGGTAGTCGGCTATCCAGCTACCCCTAAAAAACAGGGCCTGCGACTTGGCGGTTTGTTCCAGCAGCAGGCTTTTTTGCACCACCTCAACCTGCACGGGTATGCCTACCTCTTCCAGTTGTTTGGCTACGTAGCTGCCTATGTCGGCATAAATGGGGATGGTAACTAGTTTAATTTGTGGTAATTCATTTGCTCTACCGAAACCTGCTTCGCGTAGCAGTTGCCTTGCTTTATTGGGTTGGTAGGTGTAACCTTTCACCATTTCCGCATTGCGGCTGGGCAAGCCTGCCGGTACAAAACCATGTTCGGCGGGGGTGCCAATGCCGTTGCGTAGGTACATCATTAACCGCGGCCGGTCAATGGCATAATTGATGGCCTGCCTAATAGCTTTCAATTGCAGAGGCGATTGCTTTACTAGTTGGTTGGTACTATCTACTACAATACCCAAATACTCGGTGTTAAGGTACGGATGTTTGTTAAGTATGATCCTGCCCTGCCAGTTGGGCCGTAGCGTGCCGGTTTTGGTAAGCACTTCATCTTTAAACGAAGGATCGATGTCGTTAATAAAACTCAGTTGGCCCTGCTGAAACGAAAGGAACTCGGTGGCCCGGCTGTCCAGAAACGATATTTTGACCGCATCCAGGTAAGGCAACCGTTGCCCGGCGGTATCCTTTTCCCAATAGTATTGATTTTTATGTAAGATGAGCGCCTGCCCTTCTTCCCAAAAATGAAAGGTAAACGGGCCGGTGCCCAGCGGGTGACTGCGAAAGTCTTTGCCATATTTGTCCACCGCTTCATGCGCCACAATGCTGCAATACTGCATGCTCAAAATGCCCAATATGGGTTGAAACGGCCGAAGCAGTTTTACGCAAAAGGTGGTATCATCCACAGCGGTAAAGCCACCCAACGTATCCACCCGGTTGTTAAAAATCCATGCGCCGCTGCTGGCGGTGTTTGGGTCGCGGATGCGGTTGAGGCTGTAGACAACATCGGCGGCAGTTAGCCTTCGCCCCTTGCCATTGGCGAATAAGGGATTGTCATGAAAGTAAACATCGTGTCTCAGGTAAAAGGTATAGGTAAGGCGGTCGGCGCTAATGGTCCAGCTTTTAGCCAGCGAGGGTACCATGTTGAGGTTACTGTCAACCTCCACCAGTGTATTGTACAACTGGTGGGCAACCCACATGGTTGCCTGGTTTTTAGCAAAAGCAGGGTCGAGGGTGGCAAGACCCTCTATTTGGTTGTAGGCAAATACCTGTTTGGTTGATGGTGACTTGGAAGTACATCCCAAACCCATCAGCCCTACAAAGCCTGTAATATAGAGGCTTTTAAAAACCAAACGCTTTAGCGGGTCAAAACTTTTCACCTTCATTTGTCAACTATTCTTTCCCTTACCTTTAAAAAATGAATTACAGAGGCAATGTATTAATAATCGGTTGTTTGCTGATAGTTGTTTTTGCCGATGCCCAATTAATGGTTCCTAAATTTAGTTTTACTTATGCCGATACTTTGCGGGGTAGTATAACGCCCTATCGCCAGGGTTGGGATGTAATAAAATACGAACTGGAAGTGGAGCCCGATTTGGCAAAAAGTAACATAGAGGGAAAAAACACCATCACTTTTTTAGCCACCTCTCCACTGCAAACTATTCAAATAGATCTTCAACAACCGTTAATAGTTGATAGCATAACCGGCCCGGCTTTTAATAAATATTCGTTTGTACATACCGGTAATGTTTGCCTGGTTGACGTAAAACTACCAGCACCCTCAACCTCTGGTGGCTGCCAAAACCAGCTGACGGTTTACTATCATGGCAAACCAAAAAAAGCCATTAATCCCCCGTGGGATGGCGGTCTGATTTGGAGGAAGGACGCAAATGAAAACCCTTTTGTCGCCACCGCCTGCCAGGGTTTGGGTGCAAGTGTTTGGTGGCCCTGCAAAGACCACCAAAGCGATGAGCCAGATAGCGGCATGGTGATAAAAATTATTGCACCCGATGGCCTATCGGCCATAAGCAACGGAAGGCTGATGGGTATATCCATTCTTGAAAATAAAAAAAAGCTATGGACGTGGCAGGTCAAAGACCCCATCAATTCGTATGGCGTTACGATGAACATTGGCCGCTACCGCAATTTTAGCGACACGCTTTTGGGCGAAGCAGGCAAACTCGACCTTAACTATTGGGTATTGGAATATAACCTGGATAAAGCTACATCTCATTTTAAGCAGGCGAAAAATATGCTGCGCAGTTTTGAATATTGGTTTGGCCCCTACCCTTTTTATGCCGATGGCTACAAATTGGTTGAAACGCCGTTTTTAGGTATGGAGCACCAAAGCGCCATAGCCTATGGAAACAATTATCAAAATGGTTACTCGGGCAAAGATTTAAGTTTTACGGGCTGGGGCCTGAAATGGGATTTTATGATTGTGCACGAAAGTGGCCACGAATGGTTTGGCAACAATATTACTACCAAAGACATTGCCGATATGTGGGTGCACGAAGGTTTTACCAACTATAGCGAAACCCTGTTTACCGAAAGCGAATATGGCGTAAAAGCGGCTAACGAATATAATGTTGGCACACGAAAGAACATAGAAAATAATATACCAATTATTGGCCCCTATGGCGTTAATAAAAAGGGCAGTGGCGATATGTATTATAAAGGTGGAAACATGCTGCAACTCATTCGCCATTCAATAAACAACGATGTGTTATTTAGAAAAATATTAAGGGGTTTAAACATGACTTTCTACCACCAAACCGTTACGTCAAAACAGGTTGAAGAATATATTTCAACAGAGAGTAAAATAGATTTTTCAACAGTATTCAGCCAATACTTGCGAACTATAGAAATACCTGTGCTGGAATATTACCTGCTAAAAAACAAAACCCTTTACTACCGTTGGAACAACTGCGTAGAAGGTTTTAACCTGCAGCTTCCATTACAAAACGATGGCACTGCCACCACTCTGTTGCCATTAACCCGATGGCAAAAAATTAATTTTACTCCCACGCTCAAAAAAATTTGGTCGGTTACCGACATTCAAAAAAATTTCTACATACAAATAAAAAAAGTGGCAGCCTTACCAACACTTTAAAACTAAGTATTTAGCTCAATGGCCAATATTCGCAAACAGGCAATTTTAAGTAGTATACTGGTGTATATAGGTATTTTTATTGGTGTTATTAATACTTATTTCTTTACCCGCAATGGTTCTTTTACGCCAGAGCAATTTGGCTTAACCAGGGTATTTTACGACCTGGGCCAAAACATTTTTGTGTTTGGCAGCCTTGGTGTTATACCCATAGTTTACAAGTTTTATCCTTACTATAAAGACAATGTAGAAGACACCAAAAACGATTTAATGAGCTGGGCCATGGTGGTATCGTTTTTTGGTTTTTGTATGATATTGCTGGTAGGCTATATAATTGAGCCACTGGTGGTGCGAAAGTTTACGGCCCGTTCTCCCCTCATCATTCAATATTATTACCTCGTTTTTCCCTTTGGTTTTGGCATGTTGTTTTTTTCGGTGCTGGAGGCCTTTTGCTGGAGCCTGCACAAAACGGTTATCAGTAATTTTTTAAAGGAAACCGCTATGCGGTTAATTGTGCTGGTATTTATATTGTTGTATTATTTCAACGTGGTATCATTCGATACTTTTATCAAGCTGTTTACACTGGTATATTTTATTATTTTTTTGGTGCTTTTTATATATTTAAGAAGGTTGGGAAAACTACATTTTACGCTTTCGCCCAGCCGGGTTACCCTAAAGTTTAAAAAGAAGATGTTTGGGCTGCAGTCGCTGGTGTTTGGGGGTGTGTGCATAAGCGTGGTGGCGCAAACCATCGATACATTCATAATTGCAAGTGTAAAGGGATTGGGTAGTACCGGTGTATTTAACCTTGCGCAATATGCAGCCAACCTGGTGCAGGTACCGCAACGAAGCATACAAAGCATAACCACCGGCGTGCTGGCACAGGCATGGAAGGATAAGGATTACACAGAGATAAACCGCATTTACGAACGTAGCTGTATTAACCTTTTGCTGATGGCGCTATTTATTTTTTGTAACATCTGGCTAAATATAGATGAGGCCTTTGTGGTAATGAAAATACAGCCCGAATACCAGGCCGGCATATATGTAGTGTTTGTTTTGGGCATGGCCAGGTTGGTAGATGCCGGCACCGGCGTAAACGGTACCATCATTGCTACCAGCACTTTTTGGAAATTTGATTTTTATAGCGGCATTGTATTATTAATATTCAGGATACCGCTTACCTATTTTCTGATAGTAAATTATGGTATTATTGGTTCGGCTTTTGCCGAGTTGTTTTCGTTTACCGTGTACAATGGTATCCGTTTTGAGTTTTTGCGGCGGCGGTTTAACATGCAACCTTTTACCCGCAAAACACTTTATACGCTGCTGGTTGCCTCTGCTGCATATGGCATATCTTTCTTTTTGCTTCGTAATGTAACTGGCTGGGTAGGTATCATTTCAAAAAGCAGCCTGTTCTCGTTGTTGCTGATAGCGGGTGTTTTCTTTTTAGAGCTTTCGCCCGATGCAATGCAATTGTATCATAAGTATGCTGATAAGTTGAAGAAGAGATAGGACAATAACCACTTATTGACCAACACCAAACGTTCACCCGTAACATTTTTTAATTACTATCGGTAATCTGGTTCTGATATTCTGGAACCGGGCTTTATAGCTGTTTTTATTAGTCGTTGCAGCCTGCCTCTTCTATTATTACCTTTTAGTTATAACAACCTGCTGTTGGCTTCGGCTACGCTCAGCCAACGGCGGCACCCAACTAGCCACTCCCGACTACCAACTCCTGACTAAACACCAATTTCAACCAACTCATAAATTATAATTTATTATTTCAAATAAACCTCGCAATTAAACACGGCCGGCTTTTATTGCTTTTATACGCTACATTTATTGTCAATAGCAATGTAGCATGCCACCAAAAACGGTGATTGCCCGTCTTAAACTAAAAACAACCCTGGCTATTATGGCAAACAAATCTTTACAAAACAAAGCGTCGTCGGTATTGGATGTAAAATACCTTGCGTTGTTTTTAATTATACTACTTGGACTTTATTATGGTAATCTTGGCTTTATAGCGTTAACTGATGGAAAAGGCCAGTTCTACAGCCCTTTATTACACGATCATTTTAATTATATTTCGTGGCTACGAAACTCATATTTATATTCGGCGTCAGGGTTATGCAATCTTTTGGGTTTTGATGCAATGGTTTCACTACCATTTAAAATTGTTACCCCGGGCCGATCGTATGTTGAGGTGGTGTATGATTGCCTGGCCATTAATTTCTTTTGTTTTTGGACGGCCTTTGTTTGGGCCAGCCTTGCATCTTTTAAAAAAAATATGCAATGGTTTGCTGCTGGTATTGCGTGCATCTGGGGCATCAATTGCCTGCGCATGGTTGTTCTTTTATACGCTGTTGAAAAACGATGGAACTATAACTATATCGATCATCATACCTTGTTTAATATAGTAGCTTATATTTTACTTGGCAGCTTTATTTATTGGTACATAAAAGCACAAACAGCAGTGCAGTTAAGTGGTGCCACTCCGCAATAAGTTGTTATGTACCAGCCATTATTTTGGCCAAAGCCATTGCGCTAATTAAGTTAGTGTATCTATCCTGTGCCTGCCTTTTATTTATTACCGATAAGGCATTATTAAACTAATAACTTGTTGCGCTATAGACTGATATATATTCAGACGTCGCAAAATGAAATTGCTTTGTAAAGTAGCGACGTATTGCGAGGGATGTTTTTATTTGTTTTACCTAATTAAAAATTTAAAACTCCCTTATTATTACTCTTACCTGATAACAGTTATTGCAGAAGGACATCAGTTGGTTTGCTGCCTGGCTAATTGCTTTATAAGTTGGAACAGAAACAGGCCAGGCGGTTTTCCCGTTTGCAATTGGGAACAAAATAAGGAGTTCATACAAGCTGAGTTTGAAACCCTGACAGACGGAGTTATTCCTTTATTTTTATTTGCGAGAGGTAGGAAGCTCTAAAACTGCAACGTTGTTAAGTAATCCCCTTAATAAACCAGGTTGATGCCACATGTTGTAGAGATGAACGGATTGCGACGCAACAGGCGATGCTATAAAAAACTTTAGCTGGTATCTAAAAGCTTT